>OLSD01000531.1_pt1 | contig 37640 bp, 36 predicted proteins | sample 1672211 | NCBI WGS metagenome assembly OLSD01 (sample SAMEA3136659, study PRJEB25190) | human gut metagenome | reverse complement strand
AGCCGGATAGACACAGGCAAAACCGTGTGTTTTCTTGTGTCAGGCGGCCTTTGGGGCGGTTCTTTTTCATGCGTGGTATTTAGGCTCGTTGCCCTGATAGATGTCCTGCATCTCCCGGTCGATCTCGCTGATGGCGTCGGAGCACAGGCGCAGCCGCGCCGCGTCCTGCTCCGTGAACTGCCGGTCGGACTTGTACCGCAGCTCGTGCTCCAGACTGGCCCACATGTCCATGGCGATGGTGCGCAGCTGGATCTCCACCGGCAGCACCATGGTACCCTCGCTGATGACGATGGGCACGTTGACGATCAGGTGCAGGCTGCGATAGCCCGTCTCCTTGGGCGCCTTGATGTAATCCACCTCGCGGATGACGGTGTACGACTCGCTGCGGGTCAGCAGCGAGCGCAGGTAGTAGATGTCATCCAGATAGTTGCAGATGACCCGGATGCCGGCCACGTCCTGTATGTGGGCGTAGATATTGTCGATGTTGACCTCCAGCCCCCGCCGGTGCAGCTTGTCGATAATGCTGTCCAGCGTCTTGATGCGGTACTCGATATGGTGGATGGGCGAGTGGTCATACAGCCGGGCGAACTCCTCGTCCAGTATCTCCATCTGCGTCACGGCCACCTTCAGCGCGCTGCGGTACAGGTGCGTCACCCGCACCATCCCCGCCGCCAGCTCCTGCTCCTCCTGTGTCAGCCGGGTGGTGGTGGGTATGTCCCGCAGGCGGATGGTACCGCTCTTTTCGATCATCATAGGCAGACGCCCTCCTTTCGGCAGTTTCATCTTACTACACAAGTATGACCTGCCTGTGAACAAATTGCCATTTCTTTGACAATTATACCGACACTTTCCGCAAAATGCAAGGGGCGTGTTGTGCAGAAAGCGCAAAAAAGCAGCAGACGGTCATCCGGGGATGACCGTCTCCGCTTTTTATTCATTTTCCAGCAGCAGCGTGTAGCTGTCGCCGTCTACGGCGAACACACGCTCCACGTCCGTGTCCATTCTGTCCAGCAGCGGGCTGTCCGCCTGATAGCTGACGCAGGTGCCGCAGGAGGCGCTGAGCTTCCGGGGCACGGGCATCATCCGCGCCGCCGCGCCGCAGGCCGTCAGGCTCTGGCACGTCAGCAGGGCGGACAGATGGGTGTGGAACGTGGCGATATAGCCGCTCACTTGTTCAGGCACAGGCGGAAGTCCTGTCCCTCCGCCGCCACGGATACCTTATACCCGCTGTTCTCGGCAAAACGGGTGACGTTCTCCACGGAGCACTGGTTGTCCACCAGCACCTCCAGCGCGGCGGGGGCGTCGGCCTTCACCGCCTTCTGCACCATGACCACGGGCATGGGGCAGGAATAACCTCTTGCATCAACGACCATCGTTCCGCTCCTTTCACTTCACGGCGGCCGCGTTCACAGCGGCGCGCTTGGGCATATTCCACAGGGACACGGCCAGCATGATGACGATACCCAGGCACACGGCGATCTTGCCGTTGGTGGAGATGCCGCCCACCACGATCTCCTTGGCCTCGTTCATGGCGTCGGCGTTGCCGGCCAGACCGAAGTTGTGGGCGAAGGCCGCGCCCACGATCATGCCGAACACGGTCACGGCGCTGTCGCCGTTGCCCTCGCCGGCCAGGATCAGCTGACGCAGCGGGCAGCCGCCCAGCAGCACGCTGCCCCAGCCCACCAGCACCATGCCCAGCAGGTTCCACAGCTGGCTGCTATGGGCGATGGGCTGCAGCGCAAAGCCCAGCTTGAAGCTGCCGGTGATCAGGTCGCCCACCAGCACCACCACGAAGATGGCCACAAAGCCGTACAGCAGCTTGAAATCCTTGAACAGCATGGCGTCGCGGATGCCGCCCACCATGCACAGACGGGCGCGCTGCGCCAGAGCGCCCACCACCACGGCGATCAGCAGCGCTGCCAGCATGGGAGCGTGCTTGCTGCCGGGGCCTTCCTCACTGAACTTGAACAGGCTGGGCACCGCGATGACCAGGATCAGCAGGCCGGTCATGACGATGGGCAGAACGCCGCCCTCGCCCTTGCCCACGGGGTAGGCGCGCTTCAGGGAGAAGCCGTTCTTCAGGAACTGGATGCCGATGAAGATGCCCAGCGTGAAGCCCACCAGACCTACCACGGCGTTCAGGTCGCCGCCGCCCATGCGCAGCACCATGCGCAGCGGGCAGCCCAGGAAGGCCAGCGCGCCGATCATCACGAATGCGCCCAGCACGAAGCGGGTGGCGGGGGAGGAACCGGCCTTGGCGCGGAACTCCCTGGTGGCCACGGACATGATGAACGCGCCCAGCACCAGACCGATGATCTCCGGCCGCACATACTGCACCTTGGCCGCGCTGTGCATGCCCACCGCACCGGTGATGTCGCGCAGGAAGCAGGCGATGCAGAAGCCCATGTTGGCCGGGTTGCCCAGATGGGTCAGCACCACGGCGGCCAGACCGACCACCGCACCGGCGATGACCACGATCCAACTTACTTTTTTCATGTGATGTTCTCCTTCTCGTTATTTCTTTTCAAGAATAGCGCTGCTATTATACAGCACTTGCCCCGCCCTGTCAACCCCGTGACAAGCCGTAAATTTTGTGGTATGATGACCGGGAACACAAGGAGGTGCGCCATGAACACCGTCTATCTCGACAACGCCGCCACGTCCTTTCCCAAGCCGCAGGGCGTCAGCGACAGGATGAAATACTATCTGGACTGCGTAGGAGCCAACGTGAACCGCTCGGTCTACACCGCCGCGCAGGAGGCCGGGTTGGTGACGCTGACGCTGCGGCAGCGTCTGGCGCGGCTGTTCCGCTTCCCGGAGCCGCCCACCCACGTCATACTCACGCCGGGCGCCACCTTTGCCCTGAACACGCTGATCTCCGGGCTTCTGCGACCCGGCGACCACTGCGTGGTCAGCGGTATGGAGCACAACGCCGTCATGCGTCCCCTGCTGCGGCTGCCGGAGGTGTCCGTCAGCCGCCTGCCCTGCGACAGCGAGGGCTTCGCGGACATAGCCGCCCTGCCGGGTCTGCTGCGGGACAACACAAAGCTGGTCGTCATGGCGCACGGCTCCAATGTCTGCGGCACCGTGCAGGACGCGGAGGCCATCGGCCGGATCTGCGCCGATCGTGGCGTACCCTTTGCGCTGGACGCGGCGCAGACGGCAGGGCACCTGCCCATCGACTTTTCGGCGCTGCACCTCAGTGCGCTGGCCGTGCCGGGGCACAAGGGACTGCTGGGGTCCGGCGGCACCGGTGCGCTGCTGCTGCGGGACGATCTGGCGCAGCGGCTCACGGCCCTGACCGCCGGCGGCACCGGCAGCGCCTCGGACAGCGAATATCTGCCGGACTATCTGCCGGATAAATTCGAATCCGGCACCGCCAACCTCCCCGGCTATTACGGCTGGGAGGCGGCGCTGCGCTTCGTGGAGGAGACAGGCGTCCCGGCGCTGCGGGAGCACGAAATGGCGCTGTGCAGCCGCTTTTTGCAGGGGCTGGAGGACATCCCCCACGTCCGCCTGTGCGGTACACGCGACCTTTCCCGGCGGGTGGGCGTTATCTCCGTAGACTTCCTCCGCCGGGACAACGCGGAGGCGGCCTACGCGCTGGAGACGGAATACGGCATCCTGACCCGCTGCGGTCTGCACTGTGCGCCCTCGGCGCACCGGACGCTGGGCACGTTCCCACAGGGCACCGTGCGGTTCTCGCTGGGCTTCGCCAGCACCGAAGCGGACGTGGACGCCGCGCTGCACGCCCTCCGCGCCCTGGCCTGACAGACATACAAAAAAGACCGGCAAAAGGCCGCCTGACACAAGAAAACACACGGTTTTGCCTGTGTCTATCCGGCTGAAATCGACCGAAAAAACGCCCACATGCGTCAGCATGCGGGCGTTTTTGCAGCCAATTTCAGCTCGAATTTACTTTGGCAAAACTGCTTCGCACCGAAAAAGAGCGCGTCTTGTGCAGAGCCGAGGCGCGTCGCCGCAGGCATACTGGATGTCTGTCAAGGCGGCGCAACGATGGGGCTGCGCCAAACGCACCTTTTGCGGCGTATGTTTTCTTATGCCAGGCGGCCTAAGCCGGTCTTTTTTTTGCTTTTACTTTCCGCGGCGCGCCAGCACAGCCTCCGCGATGCGCTCCGCCGCCAGGCCGTCAAAGTTCCGGTGCTGGGCGCTGACCACGTCCTGCCGCCGCTTTTCATCGGGCAGCAGCTTCAGCGCCGCCGCTGCCATATCCGCCGGCGGGCAGCTCTCCGCCCAGCCGTGGGCGGTGAAGAACTCCTGATTCCGCGTCTCGCAGCCGCCCACCATGTCCGCCAGCAGCAGCGGCACGCCTCGCGTACCCGCCTCGGTGATGCTGATGCCGCCGGGCTTGCTGACCAGCACATCGGCGCTGTCCATATACAGCGCCACCTGTGTGGTGAAGCCCACCGCCTCCACCCGGCAGAGATGCCGCAGCTCCAGCGCATAGCGCATCTGCTTGTTGCTGCCGCACAGCACCGAGGCGAAATCCCCCTTTTCCAGCCGTATATCCAGCTCCTCTGCCACGTCCCCCATGGGGCCGCAGCCGATGCTGCCGCTCATGAGCACGATGTGCCGCCCCTCCGCGGGCAGCCCCAGCGCCTTCCGCGCCGCGGCTCTGTCGCCCTGCTCCCGGAACACCCGCCGCACGGGAATGCCCGCCGGCAGAATGCTCTCCCGGTCGATGCCGCAGGCCACGAACTCCTCCGTCAGCTCCTCATGGGGGATGACGCAGATATCCGGCGTACACGCGCCCACCGTGGGGCTGCAGGTGTAGTCCGTGGCCACGAAGCAGAACACCGGGCAGTCCCGCCAGCTCTGCTTCAGCGCCGTCATCATCATGGCGGGGATCACATGGACGCATACCACGGCGCCGTAGCCGCCGGAGTAGATCGTCCGTCCCAGCCGCCGCGCGCCCCGGGCGATATACCGGTACACCGGCCCGTCCCGGCGATCCATCCCCTGATCCTTCTCCGCCGACATGTACCCGGCCTTGTACAGCTCCGGATAGCGCCGGTAGAACCGGGTGTGCCACTTGGACACGAACTTGGACGCCTTTTTGGAGATGAACCCCAGTCCGTCCATCACGTCGCACCCGGCGCCCCGGCTCTCGAAGCTCTCCTTCAGCGCCGCCGCCACCGCGTTGTGGCCGCCGCCGGTATTACAGGTCAGTATCAGTACGCGCACTTGTGTCTCCTTTCTTCTGCTCCCGCTTCCGCAGCAGCGCAGCCAGCCGCACCAGACGCGGCCGGTTGTATCTCTGTATCACCATAAAGGGCAGATTGGCCAGCAGCACCCACACCGCCAGCACCACCGCGCCGCCAGCGCCCGGCCACAGCCGCAGAAACGCCAGCCCCAGCAGGCAGGAGGCGGTGTGTACCACCTCCGCCCGGCATGTCTCCTGCACCAGCGTGTCCGCCTGCGCCGCCGTCACCGCGCCGCTGCCGGGCAGCTCCTTTTTCACCATATCCGGCAGCAGGCGGCTCATATCCGGCACCAGCTTTTTCCATTTTTCGATGCCCAGCCTGCTGTATATCCGTCCGTTTTTCTCCCATTTCCACGGTCGGAAGGGCGGCCGCTCCGGATGAAACCGCCGGGGCAGCGCCTGTCCCAGCGGGTGCGCCGCCAGCGCCAGCACCACCGCGTATACCACGCAGCGCCAGAAGCCGCTCACGGCGTTTCCTCCCCGCAGCTGCGCTCCAGCGCCTGCCGCATGGTACCGTCCGTCAGCCGGGCGACCCGCTCCACGAACCGCTCCTCGTCGTGCTTCATGCCGTAGTGCAGCCAGCTTTGCAGCAGTCCCACCAGCGTGGCGGTATACAGCGCCGCCAGCGACTGGATGTCCTCCTCCGCCACCGGCAGATCCCCCGCCGTGCGCCGCACCAGCTTCTCCACCGCGCCGAACACCACCTGATAGTACTCGTTCTCCAGCAGATCCCGCTGGCTGGACTGATACAGGTGGTACACGCGCCTGCGGTTTTCTCTGGCAAAGCTGGCCACGCGCATGGTCAACTGGTACCAGTTCTCGCAGGGCGGTTGGGCGTTGAGCACGCTGTCCAGCTCCGTTTCCAGCACCTCGCGCACCAGCGCGTAGATGTCGCAATAATAGTAATAAAACGTGTTCCGGTTCACGCCGCAGTGCTCCGCGATGTCCACCACGGAGATCTTGTCCAGCGGCCGCTGCTCCAGCAGCTCCAAAAAGCCTTTTCGGATGGCGATACGGGTGGTCTGTGACATACCCATGCTCCTCTCTTTGTGCAAAAACTGCCTTATTGTCTGTATCATAGCAGATTCAGACAGTTTTTGCAAGATGTCTGTACCACACATTTCAGACAAAATGCGCCAAAATGTATGAATAAAATGTAAAAAGATATCCCCGCACAGCGTGCGGGGATATCTCAGCGTGTTGATAAACCTCACCCCTGTCATTCCGAGGAGTACCCCAAGGGCACTTGCTTCGCGGCGCGCACTGGCTCGCAATGACAGACTTTTTCGACAGTCTGCTATGCTGCTTGCTGTATTGCTTATTTTTTCACCCGCAGGGCGCGGATGGCGTTGAGCACCGCCAGCACCATCACGCCCACGTCGGCGAAGATGGCCGCCCACATATCCGCCAGGCCGATGGCCACCAGCACCAGGCAGGCGAACTTCACCGCCAGCGCAAACACGATGTTCTCATACACGATGCCGATGCACTTGCGGGAGATGCGGATGGCCTTTGCGATCTGCAGTGGCTCGTCGTCCATCAGGACGATATCCGCCGCTTCGATAGCCGCATCGCTGCCCATAGCGCCCATGGCGATGCCGATATCCGCCCGACCCAGCACCGGCGCATCGTTGACGCCGTCGCCCACGAAGGCCAGCTTCGCCTTGCCGCTCTGCTGCGCCAGCAGCGACTCCACCTTGTCCACCTTATCGCCGGGCAGCAGCTCGCTGTGTACCTCGTCCACGCCCAGCTCCGCCGCCACCGCGTCCGCCACCTTTTTGGCGTCGCCGGTGAGCATGACGGTCTTTTCCACGCCGGCCTTATGCAGCGCCTCGACGGCCTCCTTCGCGTGGGGCTTCACCACGTCGGAGATGACGATGTGTCCGGCGTACTGTCCGTCCACCGCCATGTGGATGATGGTACCCACGCTGTGGCAGTCGTGATACGGGATGCCCAGCTGCTCCATGAGCTTGCTGTTGCCCGCCGCCACCGGATGACCGTCCACCACCGCCGTGACGCCGTGGCCGCTGAGCTCCTGAATGTCCGTCACACGGCTGCGGTCGATGGCCTTGCCGTAGGCGCGCTGGAGGCTCTTGCTGATGGGATGGGAGGAGGCGCACTCCGCCAGCGCCGCATACTCCAGCAGCTTCTGCTCATCCATGTCGCTGTGGTGCACCGCCGTGACCTCGAACACGCCCCGCGTCAGGGTACCGGTCTTGTCGAACACCACCGTCCTGACCTGCGACAGCGTCTCCAGATAGTTGGAACCCTTGATGAGGATACCCTCGTGGCTGGCGCCGCCGATACCGGCGAAGAAGCTCAGGGGGATGCTGACAACCAGCGCGCAGGGGCAGCTGGTCACAAGAAATGTCAGCGCGCGGTAGATCCACTGCTCCCACTGACCGTCCATACCGCCCACCAGCCGGATCACCGGCGGCAGCACCGCCAGCGCCAGCGCGCTGTAGCACACCACCGGCGTGTAGATGCGGGCAAACTTGGCGATAAAGTCCTCGCTGCGGGACTTGCGGGAGCTGGAATTCTCCACCAGCTCCAGTATCTTGGATACGGTGGACTCGCCGAAGGCCTTGGTTGTCCTGATCTTCAGCACGCCGGTCATGTTGATGCAGCCGCTGATGATCTCGTCGCCCTCGTGTACGTCGCGGGGCAGGCTCTCGCCGGTGAGGGCGCTGGTGTTCAGAGTGGAGCTGCCCTCCACCACCACGCCGTCGATAGGCGCCTTCTCGCCCGGCTGCACCACGATCACCGTGCCGACAGCCACCTCGTCAGGATCCACCTGCACCAGCTTGCCGTCCTGCTCGATGTTGGCGTAGTCCGGACGGATGTCCATCAGGGCGCTGATGTTCTTCCGGCTCTTGCCCACGGCGTAGCTCTGGAACAGCTCGCCCACCTGATAGAACAGCATCACGGCGATGGCCTCGTTGTAATCGCCGCTCTTTTTATAGATGGCCAGCGCGAACGCGCCCACCGTGGCCACAGCCATCAGGAAGTTTTCGTCGAATACCCGGCCGTTGGCAATGCCCTGCCCGGCCTTTTTCAGAATGTCGTATCCGATGACCAGATAGGTAACCAGATACAGCCCCAGCCGCAGCCACCCGGTGACGGGGAGGAAATACAGCGCCGCCAGCATCACCGCCGCGATGATAATGCGCAGGAGCATCTTTTTCTGTTTCTTTGTCATACCCGGCTCCTTTCCGTGCCTTTTCTGATGAAAAGCGCCCTGTGTGCAGGACGCTTCACTGTGTTTACAGCTCGATCTCGCAGTCCGGCTCCACCTTCTTACAGGCCTTCAGCACGGCCTTCATGGTGGCCTTGGGATCGGCGCCCTCGTTGAATTCCACGATCATCTTCTGGGTCATAAAGTTCACCACGGCAGAAGCCACGCCCTCGGTCTTGCCGGCGGCCTCCTCCATCAGGTTGGCGCAGTTGGCGCAGTCGACCTCGATATTGTATGTCTTTTTCATAGTGTCTCCTTTCGCAGCGTTTTCATAATTAAGCACTTGTTTAATCGTTATGCCCGTAGTATAATAGCGGCGATCCCGATTGTCAACGGTTTCGTTCCACTCCCTTCCGGGCGGGCGAAAACCGCTTCCTTTCGGGCGAAAAAGGAGGTCACCCTATGGATACCATGCCCCTGCCCCACTACCACGGTGAGGAGCCCAGCCACACGAAGGTCATCCGGGCGCTGCTGGACAACACCGACACCTTTACCAGCCTGGCGGACATCTTCCGGCAGCTGGGCGACGCCAGCCGCATCCGCATTTTCTGGCTGCTATGTCACTGTGAGGAGTGCGTGGTGAACATCGCCGCCATGCTGAATATGTCCAGCCCCGCCGTGTCCCACCACCTGCGCACCCTGCGGGACAGCGGACTGCTGATGACCCGGCGGGACGGCAAGGAGGTCTATTACCACGCCGCCGACACCGCGCAGGCGCGGCTGCTGCATGAGATGATCGAGCAGGTCATGGACGTGGCCTGTCCCCAGTGGCGCTCCGAGGCGCAGCAGGTGCAGCTGATCCGGCAGATACACGACTATCTGCTCACCCACATGGAGCAGCGCATCACCATCGAGGAGCTGACCCATCTCTATCCCATCAATCCCACCACGCTGAAGGAGGTATTCAAGGACGTGTACGGCACGTCCATCGCCGCCCACCTGAAGAAGCACCGGATGGAGAAGGCCGCGCAGCTGCTGCGGGAGACAGACCTGCCCGTGGCGGAGGTGGCGCGGCAGGTGGGCTACGAGAGCCAGAGCAAATTCACCGCCGCCTTCAAGGAGCAGTACGGGCAGCTGCCCAAGGAGTACCGCCGCCCGTGACCATACCGGTTTATGCTGCAGGGCGGACAGAGTCGTCCGCCCCTACGAAGCAGAACAAGAACCGCGCAAAACGGGACGTCGAGGACGCCGTCCCCTACGAAGCAGCATCCACAGACATACGCATGGACGGGGTGCCCTCACCTCGCCGGATAACAGACTAAGCCCCGCGGGACGAATGTCCCGCGGGGCTGCGGCGGGTGATTGAACGCGAAAGGGAACCCTGACGGTTCCCTTTCACACTATCCTTCCCTCCGATACTTGTAACCGGGCAGGTTTTTTGACAGTCTGTAAGCCCCGCGGGACGAATGTCCCGCGTGGCTTTTCAGCTCATTTCATTTCATTTTCTCTCTGGCCAGTGCCAGAAGCGATCCTCTTTCGTTGGGCGCGCCGTCCAGCACCGCGTCCAGCAGGGCGCGCAGCATGTCGCCGATCTCCCGTCCCCGCAGTCCCAGCGCCGCCATGTCGCCGCCCTTCACCGCCAGATCCCGCAGGGAAAAGCACTGCTGCCGCGCCAACAGGCCGTCCAGAATGTCCTCCGCCTGCTGTATATCCGCCAGACGGTGCCGGTCGTCAGGGCTTTGGGCGGCGTTGTCCGCCCGCTTCACCGCCAGCAGCTGGCGGAACACGTCCTCCCCCAGCTTGCCCACGGCGCGGGCGATGGCTCTGTCCGTCCGGGGGATATCCCGGTCGTGCCAGCGCACCAGCGTGACGATGCGCTCCGCCGAGCGGCTGTCCATCCGCAGGCGGCGGCACGCGCCCTCCGCCAGCTCTGCGGACACCGCCGGGTGCCCGTAAAAATGCCCCACGCCCTGCTCGTCACGGGTGAAGCAGGCGGGCTTTCCCACGTCGTGCAGCAGCATCGTCCAGCGCAGCACCGGCTCCGGCGCGATGGCCGCCGCCGCGTGCGCGCTGTGCCCCCACACGTCGTAGATATGGTGGCGGTTGCACTGGTCGAAGCCCACGCAGGGCGCGATCTCCGGCAGGAACACCGCCAGCACGTCCGGATAGTCCAGCAGCACCGGCAGGATATGCCCGCCGCACAGCGCCCTGTCCATCTCCGACAGGATGCGCTCCGGGGCGATATACTTCAGCAGCGGCGCCGTCTCATGGAGGGCGGCGGCGGTGCGCGGCTCGATGGCAAAGCCCAGCACGGCGGCAAACCGCAGCGTCCGCAGGATGCGCAGGGCGTCCTCCTGGAAGCGGCGCTCCGGGTCGCCCACGCACCGCAGAACGCCCGCTTTCAGATCCTCCCGCCCGCCGAACAGGTCGGTGATCTGCCCCCGCCTGTCCATGGCCATGGCGTTCACCGTCAGGTCGCGGCGGCTGAGATCGTCCTCCAGCCGCCGGGAGAACGTCACCGCGTCCGGGCGGCGGTGGTCGGTGTACGTCCCGTCGGCGCGGAAGGTGGTCACCTCGATGCCCATGCCCTCCGCCCGGACAGTCACCGTCCCGTGCTTCAGCCCCGTGGGGATGGCGCAGCCGTCAAACAGCGCCAGCACCTGCTCCGGGCGGGCGGCGGTGGTCACGTCCCAGTCGCCGGGCACGCGCCCCAGCAGCGTGTCCCGGACGCAGCCGCCCACGGCGAAGGCCGCGAAGCCCGCGTTTTCCAGACGCTCCAGCACATATTCCACCGGCTGCGGCAGCATACGTCCGCCTCCCCTCGTTCCGATTCGCCCCGCGGCGGCAAATACCGGCAAAAAAGCCGGTTGCGCATGCGGGCGCGTTGTATTATAATAGTACAGTAATTTTTTGGCTCCTGTCAAGGAGGTATGATCTATGTTCCATCCCATCGAGGACTTTCACAAGTATATCCAGCCCGGCAAGCGCGTCCATCTGGCGGGCATCGGCGGCGTGTCCATGTGCGCGCTGGCCGAGGTGCTGCAGGGCATGGGCGTCACGGTGCAGGGCTCCGACATGTCCGACAGCGCCACCGTGCAGCACCTGCGCTCCGTGGGCATTCCCGTGGCCGTAGGCCATTCGGCGGAGAACCTGAAAAACTGCGACGCGGTGATCCGCACCGCCGCCATTCACGACAACAACCCGGAGATCGCCGGCGCTGTGGCGCGGGGCATCCCCATATACGAGCGCGCCCAGGCGTGGGGCGCCATCATGCAGGGCTACCGCAACGCCCTGTGCGTGTCCGGCACCCACGGCAAGACCACCACCACCTCCATGGCCACCCACATCTTCATGGCGGCGCAGGCCGACCCCACGGTGATGATCGGCGGCACGCTGCCGCTGCTCCACTCCGGCTACCGGGTGGGCAAGGGCGACACCATCATTCTGGAGAGCTGCGAATACTGCAACTCCTTCCTGAACTTCTTCCCCACCGTGGCGGTGATACTGAACGTCCACGCCGACCATCTGGATTTCTTCAAGGATCTGGCGGACATCGAGCATTCCTTCCACGACTTCGCGGCGCTGGTGCCCCAGCGGGGCTATATCATCGCCAACGCCGATGACGAGGGCGCGCGGGAGGCCGTGAAGGGTCTGTCCCACCCGGTGTTCACCTTCAGCGTGAAGGATCGGGGCGCGGACTGCTACGCCGACAACGTCTCCTTCTTCGACGGCTACGGCGACTTCGACGTGGTCATCAACGGCGTGACCTACGCCCACGTGTCCCTGCACGTCCCCGGCGCCCACAACATCTCCAACGCGCTGGCCGCTGCCTCCGCCGCCTACGTGCTGGGCATCCCCGGCGAGGCCGTCACCGCGGGACTGGCATCCTTCACCGGCGCCGGCCGCCGCTTCGAGCACAAGGGCGCCTTCCACGGCGCGGAGGTCTATGACGACTACGCCCACCACCCCGACGAGGTGCAGGCGCTGCTGAACGCCGTCCGTCCCCTGCCCCACCAGCGTCTGATCCTGGCCTTCCAGCCCCACACCTACACCCGCACCGCCGCCCTGTTCGACGATTTCGTCAACGTGCTGCGGCAGGCCGACCGGGTGGTGCTGGCGGAGATCTACGCCGCCCGCGAGACAAACGAGCTGGGCATCTCCTCCCGGGATCTGGCGGCACAGATCCCCCACTCCGTCTACTGTCCCACGCTGGAGCAGGTGGCCGACGAGCTGGAAAAGCTGGCGCAGCCCGGCGACATGATCATCACCGTGGGCGCGGGCGACATCTACCGCGCCGGTGAAATGCTGCTGAAGCGAGGTGACGCGCAGTGACCATCTCCCCTATCTTCCACAACGCCCGTCCGGAGGGCGAGCTGCCGCCCCAGGAGAGCGCGGCCTTCGACCTGCTGGACACGCTGGGCATCGACTATGACCGGGTCAGCCACGACGCGGCCTTCAACATGGAGCTGTGCGCCGATGTCAGCGCCGTTCTGGGCGTATCCGTGTGCAAGAACCTGTTTCTGTGCAACCGGCAGAAAACCAGCTTCTACCTTCTGTGCATGCCGCCGGACAAGCCCTTCCACACCAAGGATCTCAGCGCCCAGATCAACTCCTCCCGCCTGAGCTTCGCGCCGGAGGACAGCCTGTGGGAGCTGCTGCACTGTCACCCCGGCTCGGCCACCGTGCTGGGTCTGGCCAACGACACGGAGCACCGCGTGCAGCTGCTGCTGGACAGAGAGGTGTACGACGCGCCCTATATGTCCTGCCACCCCTGCATCTGCACCAGCACGCTGAAGCTGAAAACCTCCGATGTGCTGACCCGTCTCCTGCCCCACACCGGGCACACGCCCATCGTGGTCGATTTGTAAAAAATATCGCCCGCCGTTCAGCGGCAGGCGATATTTTTTGCATATTTCACAAAAAGCTCTTGCTTCCGAAAACGTTTTCGGTTATACTGTCCCTATTCCCACCGGCGTGCGGCACTCCACTTTATGCCGCCCTCCGGCAAAAGATAAGGAGGAATACCCGCTGTGGCTGGCGGTGCGGCAATGTGGAGACTTGTCGTAAAGCACACAAGGGGCGCAGCCCCGTGCGAGACTGCTCATGCGGAGGCAGGGCAGTTACAGTCAAGACGTATGGCAAAGGTCATTCTGAAGGATCTGAAGAAGGTCTACCCCAACACCGAGAAGAAAAAGAAGGTCAAAAAGGGCGAGGAGGCTCCGGAGAAGAAAAACAATCTCCAGATCACCGACGAGGGCGTGGTGGCCGTCCAGCAGTTCTCGCTGGAGATCGCCGACCAGGAATTCATCGTGCTGGTGGGTCCCTCCGGCTGCGGCAAGTCCACCACCCTGCGCATGATCGCCGGTCTGGAGGACATCACCTCCGGCGAGCTGTGGATCGGCGACAAGCTGATGAACGATGTGGAGCCCAAGGATCGGGATATCGCCATGGTGTTCCAGAACTACGCCCTGTACCCCCACATGACCGTGTACGAAAACATGGCCTTCTCCCTGAAGCTGAAAAAGGTGCCCAAGGACGAGATCGACCGCAAGGTGAAGCAGGCGGCGGAGATCCTGGACATCACCCAGTACCTCGACCGCAAGCCCAAGGCTCTGTCCGGCGGCCAGCGCCAGCGTGTGGCCATCGGCCGCGCCATCGTCCGCGACCCCGCCGTGTTCCTCATGGACGAGCCTCTGTCCAATCTGGACGCCAAGCTGCGCAACCAGATGCGCGCCGAGATCATCAAGCTGCGCCAACGCATCAACACCACATTTATCTACGTCACCCATGACCAGACCGAGGCCATGACGCTGGGCGACCGCATCGTCATCATGAAGGACGGCTTTATCCAGCAGATCGGCACGCCGCAGGAGGTGTTCGACCACCCGGCCAACCTGTTCGTGGCGGGCTTCATCGGCACGCCGCAGATGAACTTCTTCGACGCGAAGCTGGTGAAGAACGGTGACGGCAAATACGCCGTGTCCATCGACGGCATCAACGTGGAGCTGTCCGAGGATAAACAGGCCCGGCTCAGCGCCAAAAATATACCGGAACAGGACGTAACGCTGGGCGTTCGCCCCGATCACATCATGCTCTGCGCCGACGGCGTCAAGGGCACCGTGGACGTCAGCGAGCTGATGGGCTCCTCTGTGCATCTGCACATCTCCACCCATGGCCACGACGTGGTGGTCATCGTCCCCACCAACGGCAACGCCGCCCATTTCCCCATGGGCAGCGAGGTGAACCTGATCTTCGGCGGCAACGTGGCTCACGTGTTCAGCAAGGAGACGGAAAAGAACCTGGAGTGGTAACACCCTCATATACAAGGACAGCGCCCCGCCGGGGCGCTGTCCTTTTGTTTGTTTGTAGGAGTACGCCGTCCCCTACACGCATCACAGCAGCTTCTCCAGCTCGCTCTCGCCGTACACTTTTATGCCGTTTTCCTTCAGCAGCTCCGCCGTCACGCCGTCGCCGTCCGTCAGCGTGCCGGAGAACGTCCCGTCATACACGCGGCCGCAGCCGCAGGAGGGGCTTTTCTCCTTCAGCACGGCGGCGGTGCAGCCGTACAGCCGTGCCAGACGCAGCGCCTCCTCCGCGCCCCGGCGGTATTCCGCCGTCACGTCCCGGCCGTCGCTCATCACCACCCGCTCGCCCCGCCGCTCGGAGGGGTTCCGGGGCGTGGGCAGCCCGCCCAGCTGCTCCGGGCACACCGGCACCGCCAGGCCGCGCTTCGCCAGCTCCTGCGCCAGCGGATGGGGCTTGCTCTGTCCGTCGTACCGACAGGCGCAGCCCAGCAGACAGGCGCTGACCAGTATCATATCGCCAGCTCCTTCCCGTTCAGGGCGGCATACACCAGCGTATCCCCCTCATATTGCAGCTTCATGGAGAAAAACGGCGTGTCCGCCTCATGGATCAGCTCCAGAAACAGCTTGTCCCCTGCCCACTGGGGCAGCGCCGCCAGCGCGTCCTTGTGCAGCCATTCCAGCACGCCCTCATTGCACTCCCGCAGCTCGCCCGTCCAGCCGGTGGCCGTGAACAGGTGCATGTACTCCCCCTCCCAGATGTCGGACACAAAGGTGATGACGCCCCGGTACCGGTACTCCGTCAGCGTCAGCCCCGTCTCCTCCCATGTCTCGCGGCACACGCACTCCTCCGGGCTCTCCCCCTCCTCGCACTTGCCGCCCACACCGATCCACTTGTCGTGGTTCAGGTCGTTCTGCTTCTTCACCCGGTGGAGCATCAGGTACTCGCCCTTTTCGTTCTCGATGTAGCAAAGCGTGGTGTTCTTCATCTCTTGTCCTCCTGAAATACGATCTCGTCATAGCCCGTGGCCGCGTCCTGCTCCACGCCGTACCGCCAGCCGTCCTGCTCCAGCAGCACCAGCTCGCAGGTGGTGTTGATATACGTTCCCTCCATCAGGTGTCCGCCCAGCGTGGTCATGTCCTCCCGGGACAGGGCGATGTGTACATGGCACCGCCGGTCGCTGACCGTCCCCTGTAAGGCCGTGATCTCGCACGGCTCCGCGATGTGCCGCACGGTGACACCGGAGGCGTCCCGCACCCGGGCCTCCGTCACGCAGCCCACCCCGGACAGGATCACGGCGGCGCGCAGCCCTTCCCGCTGCGCCAGCGCCCGCAGGGACAGCAGCAGATCGTCTCCCCGGCGGAGACGCACACAGACCGTTCGCATACAAATTCCTCCCACGGTAATTTACAATTTCTGCCCCCTAGTATATAATGTTCCCGCAGACAATGCAAGCTGTTCCGTCAGGAGGTAGTATTATGTCAACCATACAGCCCGGCCGCTACCGGCACTTCAAGGGGAAGGAATACCAGGTCATCGGCACCGCCCGCCACTCCGAAACACTGGAGGAGATGGTGGTCTACCGCGCCCTGTACGGCGATGGCGGCCTGTGGGTGCGCCCCGCCGCCATGTGGAACGAGCTCGTGGAGCGGGACGGCTATCGCGGCCCCCGGTTCACCCCCGTGGAGGGCGACTGATGGCGGACTATACCGTGATCCGCTCCCGCCGCCGTACCATAGCGCTGGAGATCACCCGGCAGGGCACGGCGCTGGTACGCGCCCCGCTCCACGCCGCGGACGCGGACATCGCCCGCTTTGTGGACAGCCACCGGGCGTGGCTGGACAAGCACCTGGCCGCGCGGCAATCGTACATGGCCGCCCACCCGGAGCCGTCGGCGGAGCAGGCCGCCCTGTGGCGGCGGCAGGCCGCAGAGCAGCTCCCGCCGCTGGTGCGCCTATGGGCGCAGCGCATGGGCGTGCAGCCCGCCGGCATCACCATCACCGCCGCCCGCACCCGCTTCGGCAGCTGCTCCGGGAAGAACCGGCTCAGCTTCTCCCTGTACCTGATGGCCTATCCGCCCGACGCCATCGAATATGTAGTGGTGCACGAACTGGCACATATCCGCCATCACGACCACTCGCCCGCCTTTTACCGAGAGGTCGAAACATACCTTCCCGATTGGAAACGCCGCCGCGACCTGCTGCGTCCATAAAATCGCCGCTCCCACGCCGGGAGGGGCGGTTTTTCTTGTGATTTTCACAATAAACCACCCCACTTTTCTGTGCGTTTCGGCAAAAATACAGCGAAGCAATTGACAATTGCGGCAAACACTGATAGGATAGGCACGTGGACGGAAACGTTCCCGGAAATGTTTTCATTATTTCCCGCGCCGCTTCGCGTCACACACTGCGTACAGTAGGAGGCACAACGACGTTATGACGATCAAGGATATAGCCCGGCAGTGCAGTGTCAGCGTCAGCACCGTTTCCCGCGTGCTGAACGACCGTCCGGACGTCAGCGATGATGTGCGCCGCAAGGTGTTGTCGGCTATCAAGGCCAGCAACTACATTCCCAACAACAGCGCCCGTGACCTGGTTCGCACCAAATCCGATGCCATTGGCCTGATCGTCCGCGGCGTGTCCAACCCCTTCTACACCGACATCATCCGCACCATCGAAAGCACCATCACCGACGCCGGCTTCACCATGGTCATGCAGCAGATCGGCGCCTGTGACGACGAGGTGAAATGCGGCGCCGTCATGGAGCGGGAAAAGCGTCTGCGGGGCATCATTTTTCTGGGCGGCCGCTTTGACTACACCCCCGCCGATCTGGCGCTGCTGAACGTTCCCTTCGTCTGCTGCTCCTACTCCAACCGCTACGGTACGCTGACCGAGGGTGAATACTCCTCCGTGTCCATTGCCGACGGCGACACCGCGCAGCAGGCGGTGGAGGAGCTGTACCGCCACGGGCATCGGCGCATCGCCGCCCTGATCTCCCGCCCCGACGACCAGTCCATCAGCCAGCTGCGCTACGAGGGCTACGTGCAGGCGCTGGAGGGGCACGGCATCCCGGTGGAGCCGGAGCTGGTCATCTCCGCCGGCGGCTTCGGCGTAAAGGACGCCTATGACGCGGTCAAGGCCAGCCTTGAGGCGGGCACGGACTTTACCGCCCTGTTCGCCATCGCCGATTCCATGGCCATCGGCGCCATGCGCGCCCTGCGGGACGCCGGACGCCGCATCCCGGAGGATTGCTCCGTCATCGCCATCGACGGACTGGAGCTGTCCGCCTACATTGAGCCGCCGCTGACCACCCTCTGCCAGCCCATGGACGAGATGGGACGGCGCAGCGCCGAGATCCTGCTGGACATGGTGCAGCGTAAAGGCTCCCACGCCTGTGAGCTGCTGCCCACCACCCTGCGTCGCGGCGGCAGCGTGGTGGCACTGCAATAACCTGATTTTTACATCATCAGATGTGAAAATAAAAACAAAAAAAGGAGTAATAATCATGAAGAAGTTTCTTGCACTGATCCTTGCTCTCGTCATGGCGCTGTCTCTGGTTGCCTGCGGCGAGAAGAAGGACGACCCCAAGACCGAGGGCGATACCGCCACCGGCAGCGTGTACTATCTGAACTTCAAGCCCGAGTCCGACGCCGCTTGGCAGACTCTGGCTGCCGCCTACACCGCTGAGACTGGTGTGCCCGTCAAGGTCGTCACCGCCGCCTCCGGCCAGTACGACACCACGCTGACCGCCGAGATGGATAAGGACGCCGCTCCCACCATGTTCCAGGTGGGCAATTTGGGTGCTGTCAACAGCTACGGTGAGTTCTGCTACAACCTGGAAGGCACCGATGTGTACAACCAGATGACCACCCATGATTTTGATCTGAAGAATGCCGACGGCGAGACCGTTTCCATCGGTTACTGCTACGAGGCCTTTGGCATCATCGTCAACAAGGCTCTGCTGGAGAAGGCCGGTCACTCTCTGGACGAGATCACCAACTTCGAGTCCCTGAAGGCCGTTGCCGATGACATCCACGCCCGCGCCGCTGAGCTGGGCTTCGATGCCTTTACCTCCGCCGGTCTGGACGGCTCCTCCGCTTGGCGCTTCTCCGGCCATCTGGCCAATATGCCCCTGTTCTACGAGTTCCGCGATGACAATGTGACCGCGCAGCCCGCCACCATCAAGGGCACCTATCTGGATAACTACAAGGCTATCTGGGATCTGTACACCACTGACTCCGCCACCACCGGCGCTGCCCTGCTGTCCGCCACCGGCGACCAGGCTGAGGCTGAGTTCGGCCAGGGCAAGGCTGTGTTCTATCAGAACGGCTCTTGGGAGTTCAGCAACCTGGTCACCGATGAGACCAAGGGCTTCAAGATGAACCCCGCTGACCTGGCCATGATCCCCATCTACTGCGGTGTGGAAGGCGAGGAGAAGGCCGGTCTGTGCTGCGGCACTGAGAACTGCTGGGCTGTGAACAAGAACGCCTCCGAGGAGGACATCAAGGCCACTCTGGACTTCATGAACTGGGTCGTCACCTCTGACGCCGGTACCACCATGCTGGCTGAGCAGTTTGGCCCCTGCCCCTTCAAGAACGCCAAGACCCCCGAGAACGTGTTCTTCGCACAGGCCAACGAGTATGTTGCCAACGGCAACTACACCGTCACTTGGGCGTTCAACTGGACTCCCGCTGTTGACGATTGGCGTGCCGCTGTGGTCGACGCTCTGGGCAAGTATACCGCCGACGGCGGCAGCTGGGACACCGTCAAGACTGCTTTCGTGGAAGGCTGGGCCACCCAGTACGCCAACGAGCACTAAGTCCTGCGTGTCTGACTGACGAAAAAGCATAGGAAACAGTCGGGGCGGGCGATCACGCCCGCCCCAACTGTACACTCTCTGTGGTGGAGTGAGCTGTTGATCGAACCCCTTCGGGCAAGAGCTTTCGCCATGACAATAAAAGCAGAACAGGAGTGAGAGAATGAAGCGATTACACAGAAAGCGGGATGCGGCCGCCCTCAGCAGCCGTCTGATCCGCCGGCCCATTCAACGGATGGTGTGGCTGTTCCTGCTGCCCACCTTCGCCGCCTTTTGCATCGGTTTTTTGTATCCGTTTCTGAAAGGCGCGTTTTTGTCCTTCTGTAAGTTCAAGCTGACCAGCCAGTGGACGTGGGTGGGCTTTAGCAACTATGTGAAGGCCTTCTCCGACAGCACCTTTGTCCACGCCTTCTGGTATACGGCGCTGTTCGCCTTCGTGTCGGTACTGTTCATCAATGTGCTGGCCTTTGCGGTGGCCTATTTCCTGACCAAGGGTATCAAGGGCTCCAACCTGTTCCGGACGGTGTTCTTCATGCCCAACCTCATCGGCGGCATCGTGCTGGGCTACATCTGGTCCATGATCTTTGACGGCATTCTGGTGAAGTACAATACCTCCGTGGTGCTGGACAGCAAATACGGCTTCTGGGGTCTTATCATCCTGATATGCTGGCAGCAGGTGGGCTATATGATGATCATCTATATCGCCGGTCTGCAATCCATTCCGGAGGATATGCTGGAGGCCGCCCGTATCGACGGTGCCAACAGCTGGCAGATGCTGTGGAAGGTCACCATCCCCAACATGATGAGTTCCTTCACCATCTGCATTTTCCTGACCCTGACCAACGGCTTCAAGCTGTTCGACCAGAACCTGGCCCTGACAGGCGGCCGTCCCTTCCTCCAGCAGCCGGACGGCAGCGTCATCAAGACCACGGAGATGCTGGCGCTGAACATCTACAGCGCCTTCTACTCCGGCGGCGGCAACAACCGCGGTGTGGGGCAGGCCAAGGCCGTGGTGTTCTTCATCCTTGTGGCTGTGATCGGTCTGATCCAGCTCCAGTCCACCCGCAAAAAGGAGGTGCAGCAGTAATGCAGACAAATCTGGCGAAAAAGCATGAGCGCAGCAAGATGGCGCTGACCGTGGCCTTTGCCGTGATCTGCATCGTCTACGTGCTGCCCATCCTCATCGTACTGATGAACTCCTTCAAGAGCAACGCCGCCGTGAACACGGAGACCTTCGCCCTCCCCAACGAGGACTCCTTCGTGGGGCTGCAAAACTATATCAAGGGCATGACCTTCGGCAACTACCCGTTTATCAAGGCGGTGCTGTACAGTCTGTTTATCACCCTCGCGTCCTCAGCGCTGATCCTGCTGTGTACGTCTATGGCGGCGTGGTATGTCTCTCGCGTGGGCAGTCTGGTCAGCAAGATCATCTACTACCTGTGCGTGTTCTCCATGGTAGTGCCGTTCCAGATGGTGATGTTTACCCTGTCCCGTACCGCCGAGCAGGTCAAGCTTCCCTACTTTAGCTTCACCTCTATGGCTTTTGCCAAGATCGGATTGAACACACCGTGGACAATACCTATCGTGTACCTGGGCTTCGGCGCGGGACTGGCGGTATTCATGTTCTCCGGGTTTGTCAAGACGATTCCGCTGGAGATCGAAGAAGCCGCTGTAATCGACGGCTGCGGCCCGCTGCGCACCTTCTTTCTGGTGGTTCTGCCCATGATGAAGCCCACGTTCATCTCTGTGGGCGTGCTGGAAATCATGTGGGTGTGGAATGACTTCCTGCTGCCCTATCTGGTGCTGGATCGTACCAAGTATATGACCATCCCCATCGTCATCCAACACCTGAAGGGTAGCTACGGACAGGTGGACATGGGCGCTACCATGGCGCTGATCCTGCTGAGCATCCTGCCGGTCATCGTCTTCTACCTGTGCTGCCAGAAGCACATCATCAAGGGCGTGGCGGCAGGCGCCGTCAAGGGCTGAAACAGTTTATACGCCGGGGGCGGGCACAGCGCCCGTCCCCGTATTTTTATCCTATCCAAGAGAGAAGTTGAGTTATGAAACGAAGCAGCGGTATTTTAATGGCAGTCTCCTCCCTGCCCTCCCCCTACGGCATCGGCACTCTGGGCAAGGCGGCCTATGACTTCGTCGATTTTCTGAAGGCAGCCGGTCAGTCCTACTGGCAGATGCTGCCCCTGAACCCCACCAGCTACGGTGACTCCCCCTATCAGAGCTTTTCCGCCTACGCCGGCAACCCCTATTTCATCGACCCGGATATGCTTGTCAAGGATGGGCTGCTGAAAAGATCCGAATGCACCAAATGTGACTGGGGCAACGATCCCCGCCACGTGGACTACGGCAAGATCTACGAAAGCCGCTTCGCCCTGCTGCACAAGGCCTATAAGCGGGGCTGGGAGCGGGACGCCGACAAGGTGGCCGCCTTTGTGGAGGACAACAGCCGCTGGCTGCCGGACTACGCCCTGTACATGGCCTGCAAGCGGCACTTCGGCATGAAGGCATGGACGGAGTGGGAGGACGAGGACATCCGCCTGCGCAAAAGCGAGGCCGTTCTGGAGAAGTACAGAGCGCTGCTGGCCGATGATGTGCAGTTCTTCACCTACCTGCAGTTCCTGTTCTTCTCCCAGTGGGAGCTTCTGCGGGACTATGTCCACCAACAGGGCATCCGCATCATCGGCGACCTGCCCATCTATGTGTCGTTGGATTCCGCCGACGTATGGGCGGAGCCGCAGTTCTTCCAGCTGGACGAGGAGCTGGTGCCCAAGTCGGTGGCCGGCGTCCCGCCGGACTACTTCACCGCCGACGGCCAGCTGTGGGGCAACCCCCTGTACGACTGGGACGCCATGCGGGAGGACGGCTTCGGCTGGTGGATACGCCGCATCGACGGCGCAGGCAAGCTCTATGACGTGATCCGCATCGACCATTTCCGCGGCTTTGCCAGCTACTGGTCGGTGCCCTACGGCGAGACCACCGCCAAAAACGGTCACTGGGTCACAGGGCCCGGCATGGATCTGATCGACCGGCTCAACGGCTGGTTCCCCCAGCTGGAGTTCATCGCGGAGGATCTGGGCTATCCCACGCCGGAGGTGGCGCAGCTGCTGCACGACTCCGGCTGGCCGGGCATGAAGGTGCTGGAATTCGCCTTCGACTCCCGCGACACCAGCAGCTACCTCCCCCACACCTATGCGCCCCACTGCATCTGCTACACCGGCACCCACGACAACAGTCCCCTGCTGCTGTGGCGGCAGGAGGCCGCACCGGAGGACATCGCCTACGCCACCGAATATCTGGCGCTGACAGAGGACGAGGGCTTCCACTGGGGCGTGATACGGGGCGGCATGTCCAGCGTGGCGGAGCTGTTCGTGGCACAGGTACAGGACTATCTGGGTCTGGGCGAGGGACACCGCATGAACATCCCCGGCACCCAGGGCGGCAACTGGACGTGGCGGCTCCTGCCCGGCGAGCTGACGGAAAAGCTGGCCGCCAGGATCGACCGCATGACCACCCTGTACGGGCGTAAATAAGTGAAAAAAGTACGCGGAACACATGTTCCGCGTACTTTTTTCTTACTTTACCGCTGTGATGCGTCCATTCTTCACCGTGACGTCCCACGCCTCCTGCGCCGCCTTTCCCGGCAGCGCCTGCACCGCCTCGGCCAGCACCGTTATCTGCTGGTACACAGCCGCGCCGGTGGGCGAAACAGAGGTTCCCATCCGCATAGGTTCACAGAGCACCGTGGTGCTCTGTTCCGGCTCCACGGGCAGGGCATAGTAATACAGCCCGTCTCCGCCGTCCAGCCAGTTCTGCCGCAGCGTGATCTGCGGGAGGGCGGACGGCGTTCCGGTGGTCTTTCCCTCCGCGTCCACCCAGCAGGCGCTGAGCCGCAGACGCAGGAACACCGTGGTGCTACCGGTGTTTTCCGCGGTAATATCGGACTTGACGGAGCCGGACGCGGCGGAGCCTGTCACCTCCGCGCCGTTGACCTTTTCGTGAATGGCGCAGGTGACGACGGCGGGGGTAAAATCGCTCTGCACTTCCGCCCGGCGGAGCATGAAGGCCACCGCCACAGAAGCCAGCGCCACCGCCGCGGCCACGGCGATCACCGCCGCCCAGCGGCGCTTATTTTGCGGTCGTTGCAGTCTTTTCGCCACGTTACGCCTCCCTTCTGTTCACCACAGCATCGCTGCTGCCGGTGAGCCACTTCTCTTTAACGGCAGCTCTGTCAAACGTCACGGTTTTCGTCTGACTGTCCTCCACCGTCACCGTCTGCGCGCCGTCGGCGTACCGCCACGACCAGCTGTTCACCTGCTCCACCGTATACTCGCCGCAGGGCAGGTCATACACGGTGGTGCTGCCGCCGGCGGGTACCGTCACCTCCACCACATAGGCAGGGTTATCCTTGGATGTCAGGCGATACACATACGTCCCATCGCCGTTGCTTTCATCCTCCGTCGCCTTTCTTTCGATGGTCACATTGCCGTACACCGCCTTGAACCGTGCATAGAACACGTTGGTCTGGGGCGCGGGAAGCAGCTTGCTGCGCTCCGGCATAAGCTTCTTGGTGTCCGTGTCCACCTTTCCCTTCTCACCCACCGGGATGGTGCACGCGGCGTCCTGATACCATTCGACGAAGGTATAGCCGCTCTTGGCGGTGGGGACGGAGCCACGGAAGGCATTATTGCCCTCCACCACCTCCAGCGTGTTGTCCAATGTGCCGCCGTTATACGCCCACACGCGGTACTCCACCGTGTATTGCAGCGGCTCGTAGTAGAAGATGATCTCGTTCTGGCTGTTATCGGGGCGGAGAACGATGCTCTGGCTGAGGTTGGAGACGCAGTTATAGCCGTCGATGGACTCCGCAGCGGCCGTGACCACCGCACCGTATTTACCGCTGCCGGTCTTGGAGGCCGCCAGCTCGTCCTCCACCTGCGTGCTGTGGGGATCGCTGCCGTAGCGGAGATAGCGGACAACGTAGCTCTGTGTGTTGCGGGTATAGAACACAAACAGCTCTGTGCCCTCATCGCGCACCTTAAAGGTGAAGGTGTCGTTTTCGAGCGTGTCTTCGCGCCTGTTCGCATCATCCGTGCCCCAGCGCACCACCGCCGTATCCCGCATGGTGAAGCCGCTGAATTTCTGCGGCGTGATGCTGATGGTGGCGCCGATCTCGCTGATGCCCTCGGTATAGACATTGGACTCGGTGTAGTTGGCGTAGGTGCCGTCCTGCTTGAGGCTTGGCTCGTCCGTGGCGGCATCCACATTTTGCAGCATGTAGTGGACGGCATAGTAGGCATTCTCGATGTTTTTGGTATAGTAGAAGGTGACGACATTATCCGGTGAACCCACGTAGCCGCCGCTGCCGTCCTCGACCACCGCCAGAACAAGCCGCTTGTAGAAGGCGTCCGGCACATAGTCCTTCACCACCGCGAAGCGCTCTGTGACCACCGCCTTGGAGGTTTCTTTCTCCACAGAGCCGGTACCGGTGGCATCGGACTCGATCAGCTCACCTGTGTCATGATACCGGTATTCCACCTTATAGGACACCGTGGCGGCATGCACATAGTAGAAGGTGAACACGTTGACGGTGGGGTTGGAGGGGGTGTCCTCCTCCATGGTGATGGAGTGGCTGGCCAGCGTGGGATAATAGCCGCTGTTGAAGCCGCTGTACAGCTGGTTGTAGGGGTCGCCCGCCTTGGGATAGAAGGTGCGGGTGCTGCCCTGGTTGGCGTAGCCGCGGGAATCCGCGGCGATCTGGCGGTGGTAGCCGCCGTCCTCACCGGCGTAATAGATGTAGGTACGGCTCTCTCCGCTGCCATTGGTAACGGTGTAGGCTTTTCCGTCCTCCGGGCTGTACAGGGACGCGTCGTCCAGCAGCTTCTTCCACTCTGCGTCAGCCGTTTCCTTCAGCACGTAGTGGATCAGATAAGGCTGCGCGGTGAGATGGCTCCACTCGGCGTATACCAGCAGATCCTCCTTGACAGCCGTATCAGTGGGGGTAAGGGCGACCTTTTTCCCGCTCTTTTCATAGAACCAGCCGCCAAAGGTATACCCATGCCCCGACGGGTCGGTGGGATCGGCTATCTCGCCCAGCGTGGAGCCGTGATCCACCACCCGCGTGTCGTCCACCAGCGCTTCATTGCCGGTGGACTGATACTCCCTCATGTCCGCCAGTGAACGGAACATTTTCACCGTCCGCTGCACAGGCTTCCAACCGGCGTACAGCGCTACGTTATGGGCGGGCATAGTGCTGCCGGGGACGTACTCACTTCCCTCATAGTGGCCGGAGCTGGTGTACCAGCCGCTGAAGGTATAGGCGTCCCGTTCCAGCGTATCCGGGTACTGCACGCGCGTAGAGTCCACCCGGCCGTCGAGATCGTCTCCGTAGGGCACCGTCTCCGTTTCGATCTGGTTGTGGTTCTGCAGAGTCAGCTTGTACTCATTTCTCGTGTAGTAATACTGCGCCGTGATGGATGGCCGGCCGTCGGACATCCCCTCCGCATGGACGATCTTTGTGCCGTCCTTGCTGGCAGGTGCGGTAAATCCCGGCAGCGGCGGGCACGTCTGTTGGCCGATGTCCTCATTGTTATCGTTGGCCTCTACGGTTTTGTACAGGGTGTAGTACACGCCGTTCTCCTGCACGCTGCCCTCCGTTTCCTTATTATCCAGCGTGGGCAGATACAACTCATAGTGCCAGGCAATGGGGATGCTCCATTTCACATTGGCGCCGTTGTCAAAGAAGGCCAGAAAGCTGACCCGATCGTGATCGCCGTAGGTGGAAATGCGGCTCTCGTCATACAGCAGTGTGTCATCCAGCAGGGGATAGTAGCACTTGATGGTGGAGTTGCTGTGGTCCTGGGTGTACTTGATGTTGAACTCACCGTTCCATCCGGCGAAGTAGGCGTAGTTGCCCCAGCCGTTGTTGTCAAGGTGACTTGAACCGCCGTTTAATGTATGTTTCTCCTTCTCCGCGTCCGTCAGGGGCACCTTGTCGAACACCTCGCTGGGCCACAGGTTGCTGATGTCCGCGCCGTAGGGTGCGGTGAACTCCAGATAGTAATACTTGCGCTGGTTGCTGTTGTAGCTGCCGTCCTCCGGCAGCGTGCCCAGCTTATATGCCGCCCTATGCTCCTCCGAGATGAGGCTGCTCATGTCCTCGCCGTCGAGCACCTGCACCTCGCCCCATACGCCCTTCACTCTTTCCAGCAGCGTCATGTCGTTGTAGTCGCTGACATCCGGGCATTGATGGGCTATATTGCCGAAGTTATAGGTGCTGCCGCCCACCACATAGTAGTGGGGCGTACCGCTGTCGCTCCACGCATGTCCGTAGTAGAACCGCAGGGTGTATTCCCGGCGGCTGTACACCGTGTTGATAACGGTGGAGCCGTCACCCTGCACTTCCACCTGCATCTGTGTGTTGTCATACACATAGTGCCGCAGGGTGCTGCCCAGCTTGCAGGCATCCGTGTGCTTGTTGGGATCGGCCATGTGATCACGGTTGTCGCAGATGTAGGTGCTCTCCTCCAGCTTCGGCGAGTAGTTGCCCGTATGATCGGGGTCGTTGCGGGGGTTCACGATGTCACCGGCCTTGGCGTCCACGGTGACGCTGGTGATATAGGTCATGTCCTCCGCCGTACACTGCGCGGCGGGCTTGCTGTTGGACTCCGGCTTTTTCAGCCAGTACACCACGGTGTACGTGGTGTCGGCGCTCTCCCAGAGCGCTATGTAGCTGGCGTTCTCCGCCGGAACGGTGGTGGGCAGCTCGTCGACCTTGCCGTCGCCCTCGCCTTTTTCGTTCAGCTTGTCCCAGCCGACGAAGCGGTAGCCGTGGCGGGTGGGGGTAGTGGCCACAAAGGGCGTGCCATAGCGGGCGTAGACGTGCTCAGAGCCGTAGCCGCCGTTGGCATCCAGCTTGACCTGATAGTAATTGCGGTCGTAGTAGCACTCGAACACAGTGGAGCCGTCCGCCGCCACCGCCTCGGGATAGTGATACAGCTTGGTGAAGCCGCGCGCCTGATCCTCGCCCAGCTTCAGATCGTCATTGGCGATGATGGTGCCCGTCAGGGCTCTGTCCTGCCTGTAATAGTCCACGTTCTCCGTGTACATGTCGTCGTGAATGTTCTGGAAGTAGTAGCGGACGGCATAGGGCACCGCAATGGCCTTGTAGTAGACGTTGACGGTGTAGGTCTCCCCGGTGTAGCCCGCCTCCACCGACAGATCCAGACTCTGTGCGCTGACCGTAGCCGTGCCGGGGTCGGTGGTCGCCGGATCATCGGGGTACCAATAGGGCGCATAGCCCAGATATGTAGGGGAAAGCACCGTCTGGCTGTACAGCTCGCCGCCCTTGATGGTAGCGGAGAAGCCGGTGTAGATGGGCAGGCTGGTCACAGCGTCCAGATAGTTGACGGTGACGTTGATATACTCCGGGGTGCCGCTGCGAGGCGACCGGCGCTGCGTGCGCCTGGGCGCAGCCGCCGCGGACATCCCCTGCGCCAGAGCCTCCTTCTGCCGGTTCAGGTCGGCGCTGTCCGCCTCCACGTCGTAGGAAACAGTGACCCTGACGGCGTCGGAGACGCTCTCGCCGCCCACGGCGCAGCGCACCGCGGCGCTGCCGCCCTCCAGCGCGGGAGACACCATGGCATACGTCAGCGTCAGGGTCGCGGCGGTGGCGTCGTAGATGTTCACCCAGTCGCCGTCCAGCTGTATCTGCCACTGATAGTCCGTGTCGCCCGTCTCGCTGGCGGCCTCCAGCGTAACGCGGCCGGACTGGGGCAGCGTCACCTGCGTGGTCTTTGCGCCGTCCACCGTGACGGTGACGGCGTCGGACGCGTCGCCCACCACGGTCAGGCCGCCGGGCAGCAGCTCCATAAACAGCACAAGCCCCAGCAGCAGCGAGAGCAGCCGCCGGAAGCTCATGGTTCGGTTATTGGTACATTTCTTCATTCGGCGTCACCTCCCGCTCAGCCGTTGACCCGCGCCCACGCGGTTTCCGCTGTGTCCCCGCCCTCGCGCTGCACCGCAGCCGCCCGCACGCGGATGCTCAGCGCTTTGGACAGCTTTTCCAGCTCCGTGCGGGTCATATCCTCCGATACGTCCACTGTACCGCCGTCGATCAGCCCGGCATCCAGCGCCGTGTTGGGCGCCAGCTCCCGATAGTAGACATTGTCCTGCAAATGCGTCCAGCCGTCGGCCACCCGCCACGTCATCAGGCCGGTCGCATCGTGATAGATGCCGTCCGCGCCCCGCGTCCAGCCGCCCTGTACCTCCGCAAAAACGTAGACAGCGGCCTCGCTGCCCTCGAAGCGGACGGTCAGGTCTTTTTTGGCGGCCACACCGGGCTGCACCTGCGTTACACCGCTGTCGGTAACGGTCAGGTCGCCGAAGGTGATGACCCGTCCCTCGTCCTGCGAATGGGCGGAGGCCACATAGCGGGAGAAGGTCACACCGGTGAGGGCGAAGGTGACCACCGCCAGATACAGCAGCCATGCCCGCAGGGGCAGGCGGCGCTTATTCGGTTTTGCCAGCCTCTTGCCTGCCATAGTCTTCTCCTGTGTCGCGTTTCTTCTGTAATACGTCCGGTACCAGCACCAGAACGGGGATCATCAGCACCAGACACAGCGCGCCCAGCGGCGTGCGCAGGAAGCGCACCGCCGCGCCCGCACCGTGAAGCGTCAGCACCACCCGTCCCAGCACATCGGCGGGCGGCACGGTGTCCGCGTCGGCGGTGTTGTTGGCATCGCCCTTTGTCCGATAGCCCTCCGCCGTCACCTCCGTGACGCGGTGGGTGGTGGTGTTCGCGCCGCTGCGGAACATGATGATATCCCCGGCGCTGTACGTCTCCTGCCGGTGTACGATCACCAGATCGTCGGCGCGGATGGCCGGCTCCATGCTGCCGGTGAGCACCACCGCCGTGCGATAGCCCAGAATGGCGGGACTGTCGTTGTGAAAAAGTCTCTGCGCTGCCAGTGTGTACAGATTCGCCAGCAGCACCAGCGCCAGTGCCGCCACGATCACCCCTTGCACCGCCCTGATGACGGCACTTCCGATTTTTTTAGCCACGCTTGTGTCTCCTTTTTGTGTTTATGCCTGTGATGATAACGATCAGTGCCGCCGCGCCCGGCGCCAGCACATACCACACCGGGGAGAACTCGTCGCCGGTCTTGGGAGTGGGCGTCACCGGGTCGATGACCGTGCCGCCGGAGCCGCCCTGATCGACGACGGTCAGATAGAAGCCCAGCTCCTCCACATCCGTGGCGGCGTTGCCCAGCGCCGTGTCCGCCGCGTCCTGCTCGGCGCTCACCTCAAACAGCCACGACCACAGGATGGAAAAATCCTGCCGCTGGTTGCCGCCCACGGTGCCGCTGACGGCGCGCACCACCTGCCCCTTGTCCACCCCGTCGGGAAGGACGTAGGACGTTGTGTCGGTAAAAGCCTCGCCGGTAAGGGCGGAGGTCACCGGCAGGGCGGCGTTCGTCTTTTTCTCATAGAGCACGGCGGTATAGCTCACCGTGCGCCCGGTGTTGTTTTTCAGCCGCACCACCGTTTCCCCCGCCGTGCCGGGGGCGATCACCCTCTGCCCGTCGGCGGCGTTCACGTTGTCGTAGCTGCGGCGGAACAGCTCCAGCCGCGCCGCGCCCTGTCCGTCCGTCTCGGTGGCGCTGTCCCACGTGAGCCGTCCGGTGGTGTAGGTCAATATATGCTCCGGGCGGGTGCCGCTGCTGGCGTAGGTCACGCCCAGCGCCGCCGGAAGCAGGATAAGCTGGATGAGGAGCAGCGTCAGCACCACCTCCAGCCGATTGGTTTTTTCGCGGAGGCTCATGCCGTCCCTCCCCTCCCCATTCGTTTTCCGGTACGCAGGCCGTCCGTCCGCCGCGCGGGCAGACCGCCTATATACCGGAGCTCCCGCCTGCCCGCAAGGGGCAGGCGGGTTCTCGATGCCGCAGGGAACAGGGGTGTTTCTCCGCGACCCGTACAGCAAATTGGTTAAGATAGATTAGTCGATCTGGGTGACGGTGGTGACAACCGTCAGCTGAATTTCAGCAGCCTTGCCCGCAGCAGCCTGATCGCCCAGATAGGTGTCCTTTATATCACTGTCATCGTCATGATGGAACGGCCATTCCCAACTGACAGAAGGTACTTTATGATCTTCGGCAGTGAGACTATCCAAAGAAGTTCCCGCCGCATACGTGGCGCTGAAAGCATCAATTTTGCTCTCAACTTCCCTTCTCAGCGCCTCGGCGTCATTGAATTTAGTACCATCAACAACCATATTTACCCAACCATGATCTTCAGCGCTATATGTGGGAATCTTAAACTGCAAGGGGCAGTAGAATTTACCATCTGCATCCATCCACTTGTCGTTGAGGGTCAGCGTTGCTGCGTACTGCACCCGCACCGCTACCTCAGGGGTTCCAGTCAGAGTCATGCTGACCATATTGCCCTTGGTTCCGGGAGCAACCAGCTTGCTAGTATCCGAAGATACCACTGACTTAGCAATAGTTCCACTAACGCTCTCATCATCCGTTGCGTATTCTTTGGCGAACGTGGTTCCATTGGCGGTAATCTTCACACCAAACTTAGCAACACGGGCGCTGTCATCACCGCGACCGCTGGTCACATACTTAGCGAACGTGCCGCCCACGAAGCAGCTGGTCACCAGCACCAGAGCCAGCAGCAGGCCGGCCACGCGCATGGTCTTTCCTGTTTTCTTTGTTTTCATACGTTTCCTCCATTCTGCTCCGGCACTCCCCCGGAGCTTCGTTTTTTTATTTTCTGCGCCTCCCCAGACGCGGGTTTACAGGTCATTCGGCGGGCTTTTCCGCCTTCAGCCGCTCCAGCTCCCGGCGCAGCTGCTCCTTCTCCTCGTCACCGGCGCGGGTCTCCCGGCGGCGGCGCAGGATATCCCACACCACGAAGGCGCACACCGGTACGCCGATGAAGATCACCATGCCCAGCGGCTTTTGCAGGAACAGCGCGAAGTCGCCCACCTTGGGAATACGGCCGCTGTACTGGCCGATGATCTGGTCGGCGCTGATAGGCTCGTCCTCGGTGTTGTTGGCGTCGCCCTTGGTGACGAATTCCGTCCGGTCGGCGCTGATGGAGACGATGCGGTGGGTGACGACGATACTGCCGTCCATAAAGGCCACCACGTCGCCCACCTTCAGCTCGTCAATGTCGGCCTGCTTGGTAAAGATCAGGTCGCCCACCTCGATGTGATCCTCGGCGGTTCCGCTCATGGAGCCGGACAGCACCACCATGGGTGCCACGCCCAGCACGGTGGGCGGCGTTTCCGGGTGGAGGGTTCCCTTGACGATAATGATGATGTTGCACACCAGAAAGAACCCGAACACCACGCACAGCACCGCGCCGAGGATTTGCACCGCCGCGCCGCTTTTCTTTTCCTCTGTCATGTGTTTACCCCTTCCAAAATTATTTTTATATGGACGATCCATATATACACATGCCCAAATTGTCATTCGAGCCGGTGATGGCCACCGGCGCGGAAATCCGTTTTCCCCGAAAAAAACAAAAAACCGGCTGCAAAAACAGCGTACCCGCAGGGTACGTTCTTTTGCAGCCGGTCAATCATGCAGTCAGTCCTGTTTAGACACCTTGGCTTTGCGTCTCAGCCTTTCGACTGATTTGCCAAATATTCGATTCTTTGTAATTATATTCTTTTTATCGTGTTTCGTCAAACGTCATCTTGTATAAATTTTGTGGTATCATTGCGTAGATTTTTGGCGAATACGCCTATTCCAGTTCCTCAAGCGCGGCCAGCACCTGCCGGTAGGCCGCCTCTGTCTCCGCCAGAAGCGTCTGCGCGCCGGACAGCTCGCCGCGGCGCAGGCACTCCGTCATGTCCGATGCCAGCGCCCGCAGCCGCTCCAGCCCCAGATTGGCGGCCACGCCCTTGAGGGTGTGCGCCGCGCGGAAGGCGGTCTGCACATCGCCGCGCCCCAGCGCTTCGGACAGCTGGGAAAACGAGTCGTCCAGCGGAAACAGCCGCAGGAACCGCCGGGTCGCGTCCGCGCCGCCCAGGCGCGGCGCGGCCTCGGCGGCGGTGCCGCCGACAGCACGGTAGAATTGGTCAAGCGTCATGGCGCTTCCTCCTTATGCATTCCACGATGGTGCGCAGCATCTGCGCCGCGTCCAGCGGCTTGGGAATATGTCCGTCCATGCCCGCCTCCAGACAGGCCGCCACGTCCTCGTCAAAGAGGTTGGCGGTCATGGCGATGATGGGCAGCGCCGCGTCGGAGCGCTCCATGGCGCGGATGGCGCGGGTGGCGTCCAGCCCGTCCATGACCGGCATCATCACGTCCATGAGTACCGCGTCCAGCTCTCCGGGCTTCGACGCGGCGAATGTCTCCACCGCCTCGCGGCCGTCCCGCGCCTGTACCACCTGTGCACCGGCGTCCTCCAGCAGATAGACGGCGATCTGGCGGTTCAGGTCGTTGTCCTCCGCCACCAGAACGCGGCAGCCTGTCAGGGACGGCAGCGCCGCAGGTATGGCCGTCGGCTCCGGGTCGGTACGGGGTATGACAGGCATGCTGATCTCAAACCGCGTGCCCGCGTCACGGGCGCTGTCCACCCGGATGGTGCCGCCGTGCCCGTCCACGATGCGCTTCACCACCGCCAGACCCAGTCCCACGCCTCCGGCGGTATCGTCGCGCACGGCGTTCTCCTGTGCGAAGGCCTCGAACATGTGCTTCTGGAACTCCTCGCTCATGCCCACGCCGTCGTCCTCGCAGATAAACGTCAGCCGGCAGATGCCGTCCGCGTCATAGGCGGTACGGAAGCGGCAGCGCACCTCGCCGCCGGGAAAGCTGTATTTGATGGCGTTGCCGATGATATTCTGGCCGATCTGCCGCAGATACAGCGGGTTGCCCTGGAGCTCGTCATATTCCAGCGCCATCTCCTCTGTTTTCACCGTCACGCCCTTGGCCTCCGCCTGCGCCCGCGCCAGCAGCATGACCTCATCCAGCTCCGTTGACAGGCGATAGGGCATGGTCACGGGGGCAGTTTCCTTCCGGCTCAGGCGATTCAGCGTCAGGACGTCGTTGACCAGCGCCAGAAGATAGCGCGCGGCGGTCTGCGCCTTCTCGCGGCAGTCCTGCACCCGCTCCCGGTCGTCCGGGCTGCGTCCGATGATCTCCAGCATGCCCATGATGATGTTGATGGGCGTGCGGATATCGTGGCTCATGCTGCGCAGGAAGTCCGTCTTAGACTGATCCGCCGCGGTGGCGCGCTGCACCTCGGCCTCCAGCTGCCGCTGGTATATCTTCTCCCGGCGCTTGCGCTCCTGATCGGCGCCCATCAGAAGCAGCAGCATCACCACCACCGCCGCCGCGTATACGCCGAAGACGGCGATGACCGCGTTGCGGCTTCGGGCGAGCACATAGCTCTCCGCCATGAATACATACAGGCGGTAGTCCCGATACAGGCCGCGCACGCCGAGAAACGCCTCGTCGGTGTTGATCCGTGTCATGGTGCTGCCGCCGCCGGCCTCATCCAGCGCACAGATCAGGGCGACCTGCGAAACCGGCTTTCCATGCTGCCTCTCGTCGCTGGAGCCGATGACCGTCTCGCCGTCGGTGATGTAGGCATAGACCCTGTTGCTCAGCACCGTCTCATACCCGGCCAGCAGACTCTCCACCGACGACTGATAGGCCGCCAGCTCGCCGGTACTGCGCTGGCGGGCGCAAAAGACGACGCCCGGCGCGTCCTGCCGCGCCACCGCCGCGATGTCAAAGAATTTACCGTTGCGGGTCAGGCGCTGGGAGAATATTTTCTCCGGATACTGCCGTATGGCGGCGATGGCGCTGCCGGTATACAGGTCGCGCCACTCGCCCTCGCCGTAGGCAAACTCCGGCTTCAGCTCGCCATCCAGCACCAGCACGTCGGTCATGCGCTGGCGCCGTGCGTAATCCTCCAGATATTCGTCTGTCCAGATACCGGGCAGCAGCACGCCGGACGCGGCCAGCTCCGCCGCCTGTTCCGTCAGGCGCACAAGGCTCTTCACCTCGTCCGCCACGATGATCTCCCGGTAGGTGACGCACTGGCGCTCAAGATAGTACACCGTGCGATCCATGGTGCGCTGGGCGTCCCGGCGGCCGAGATATATACCCACCAGCGCCGTGGCCGCAACAGTCACAAACCCCACCGCCAGCATGAGCAGAAGGGCGGCCTTGTTGGAAATTCTCTTCATCATGGCGTCACCCCACCAAGGCCGCTTTCGCGTCCACACCGTATCCCGCCAGAATATCCGCGATGGTGCCGTCCTCCTTCATCTCCTCCAGCACCGCGTCCAGCTGCTCGGCCAGACCGCGGTCGTCCTCCAGGCTGAAGGCCGCACCCAGCCCCACACGCAGCAGCTCCTGCTCCAATATCCGGTAGCTGCCCGTATGGTGGCTCATAAAGTGCCGGTAGGCCGTCTCGTGACCGGCTCCGGCATCCACGTAGCTCTTGTTCAGCGCGGCGAACACCTCGTCCATGCTGACGAAGCTATACACGTTCTGTACCTGCTCCACGCCGTCCACCTGATGGTTCAGCAGCAGCTCCTCCGGTCTGGAGCCGTTCTGCACGGCGATCCGCTTTCCGTTCAGATCGCTGAGCCGGTAAATGCTGCTGTCGCTGCGTACCACCATCACCTGACGGCTGTACATATACGGCCCTGCCCACTGGTAGCGATCCTCGCGTCCGGTCATGGAAAAGCAGCCCCAGAGACAGTCCACCGTGCCCTGCTCCAGCAGGATGTCCTTGAACTGCCATGCGATCTTCTGAAATTCCGGCTCGTATCCCATGCGGCGGCAGGCTTCCGTGGCGATCTCCACATCGATGCCGGCAAAGGAGCCGCCCTCGTCCAGATAGAAGTACGGCTCGTAGTTGTCGCTGCCGATGACCAGCTTCGGCAGCGGCTCGTCCTGCTTCTGCCGTCCGCAGCCGCACAGCACCAGCGCGCACAGCACCAGCAGCGCCGCCAGCCGTTTCCCTATATGCGTCATTGGCTCTCCTCCCCGGTGTAAACCTCGCGGCGCAGCGTACCCTGCAATTCCCGCAGACACTCCACCAGCAGCGGGTCAAAGGCGCCGCACTCCCCCGCCGCGATCATCTCCATAGCCTTGTCTATGGGGTACGGCTCCTTGTATACCCGGCGGCTCACCAGTGCGTCGAACACGTCCGCCAGCCCCGCCGCCTGTGCCGCGATGGGTATCTCCTCGCCCCGCAGCCCGTCCGGATACCCCTTACCGTCAATACGCTCGTGGTGCCAGCGGCATATCTCCGCCGCCGTTTCCAGCAGCGGCTCACCCTGATAGTCCTTCATGCTGCGCAGGATCGTCTCGCCTATGACCGGATGTCCCTTGATGATCTCATATTCCTCCGCCGTCAGCCTGCCGGGCTTGTTGAGTATCTCGTCGGGAATGTCCAGCTTGCCGATATCGTGAAACATGGCCGCCGACGCAATGCGCCGGCAATCCGGCCGGGTGAGCCGGTACCGGTCGGTCTTTTCCGTCAGGCGCTCCAGCAGCAGCTCCGTCAGGCGGCGGATATGGCGGGTGTGATCGCCGCCCTCGCCGTTGCGGTAAGCCACGATCCGCGCCAGCACGTCGGCCATCATGCCGCTGCTGCGCTCCTGCGCACGCGCCTGCTGTATCAGCACCGATGTGAGCCGCCGCTGGCGGGCGTACAGCTTCACCGTGTTCATCACCCGGCGGCGCACCACCTGCACATCGAAGGGGCGCTCGATGTAATCTGCCACGCCCAGCTCATAGGCGTGGCTCATGCTGTCCGCCGAGGTGTCCGCCGTGATCATGATGACCGGTATGTCGTCCAGCAGCTCCCGCCGCTGCATCTCCTACAGCACCTGAATACCGTCCATGCCCGGCATGATCATATCCAGCAGCACCAGCGCGATGTCTGTTCCATATTTTTCCAGCTGCACCATGCACTCCGCGCCGTCCGCCGCCTCCGCCAGCTGAAACGTATCGCCCAGCATCTCCCGCAGAATGGCGCGGTTCAGGGGCGCATCGTCCACAATGAGGATGCGCTGCGCCGTCTCGCCGCCGACCGTCTCCTCGTCCCCCTCCCTGACCACCGCGTCCTTCCTCCGCTTGGCACGGTACATGAGCCGGTCGGCGCGGTGGGCGGCCGCCGCTATCGTTTCACCCTGCGCCATCACGCAGCCGATGCTGACCGTCAGCCGCAGCTCATCGCCGCAGCCGGGTATGTCGGCGCTCTGCACCCGCTGCCGCACCGTCTCCAGCATGGCGGCGAACTCCTTTTCCTCCGCTTGGGGCACCAGTATCAAAAATTCGTCACCGCCGTACCGCACCAGCGAGCCGCGGCTGCCCAGCTCCCGGCGGATCACCTCCGCCAGCGCCCAGAGGGCCTTGTCCCCCACGCTGTGCCCGTACACGTCGTTGTACAGCTTCAGGTCGTCCATATCCACCAGCGCCACGCCGCCGCGGAACGCCTCCGCGCTCATGTCGCGCTCGTAGTGGTTGCGGCTGAGCGCGCCGGTCAGAACGTCCTGCTCCTGCTCCTGGGTGTCCCGGCCGGAGATCACCAGCGTATTGTCGTCCACCCGGTCGATGCGGATGTCGTACTGGCGGTACGCCTGCCCGCCCTGCCGGAGACGCAGGCGAAAGCTGTCGTTATCCGCGTTCCCATCGAAAAAGCCGCGCAGGTTTTCGCCGCTGAGATAGCGCGTCCAGACATCCTTTTCCGCTGACACGGCACAGCCGTCCCGGAAGATGTTCCGCAGCTCGTCCAGGCTGTACCACTTGTCGCTGATCCCCTGTGCCAGCCCGGTCTTGCACACCCGCAGCTTGCCGCAGCTCCTGTCGTATTCGCACACCGTGTCGCAGAAGGGCAGCAGCGCCGCAATAAACCGATCCTTTTCCATCATAACGATTACCCCATACCGTCACGCCGTCGCCGGCATTTTTTCTGTATATTATACCGAAATCCGCCGGGCATTGCAACAGCCGCAGCAGGAAAAAGCGCGGCCTTTCGGCCGCGCTCAGACTGTCAAAAAACCTGCCCGGTCACAGGTATCGGAGGGAAGGATAGTGTGAAAGGGAACCGTCAGGGTTCCCTTTCGCGTTC
>OLSD01000530.1_pt1 | contig 37756 bp, 25 predicted proteins | sample 1672211 | NCBI WGS metagenome assembly OLSD01 (sample SAMEA3136659, study PRJEB25190) | human gut metagenome | reverse complement strand
TGCAAGTTTTTTTGATTTTTTCGACAAAGTTTGAGGGTGAAGTTTGGGCAAGGTGTATATTGGGGTGACGGCGGTTCGCGGGCACAAATTATGGGGGTGGTGGGTGGCAAGAGGGTTGCGGGATTAGGTGGTTTGGGGGAATGGGTGAGCGGTGGAAGATTGACGGCAGGCGGCGGGGAGGTTGCGGGCCGGGCATGCCCGGCCCCTACGGAGTGGTGGAAGGGTAGCGGGTGCTGGCCGGAAGGTGCGCGGGTGCGGGGATGATTTCGGGCCATCTTTGTAGGGAGCGGCGTCCTCGACGTGCCGCGGAGGGGTCAAGACCCCTCCCTACAATGTGGAAGGTTAGAGGGTGCTTATGGGAAAGCGCGCGGGCCGGGCATGCCCGGCCCCTACGGGGTGGAAGGCGGAGTGGCGGCGGTACATTGCTGCGCTTATTGCCGCATACGCAGTAAAATCTCCTTGCGTATCCTCTGCAAAAGCCGTATACTACTATTATAATAGTATATTAGGTGGAATAGCCATGATGAAGATTTACCGCACACAGGATAAGCAGCTGACGCGCGTTGACGATATGAACGAAGGGGCCTGGATCTGCCTGACCAACCCCACCGACGACGAGGTCCGCCGGGTAGCGGCAACGCTGGACATCGAGCCCGCGGACATCGTGGCCGCGACGGACCCCGAGGAATCGGCGCGTATCAGCCTGGAGGACGGCTATACGGTCATCATCGTGGACATCCCCGTCAAGGTGGACGGTGCCGGTGAGGGCATCTATACGACTATCCCCCTGGGCATCCTGCTGACGCAGGAGCTGATCGTCACGGTCTGCTCCACCGATACCGCCGTTATCGGGGATTTTGCCGCCTGCCGGGTCAAGGGGTTCTCGACCCGCAAGAAAATGCGGTTCGTCTACCAGCTGCTCTACCGCGCGGCCACGATGTATCAGCAGGAGCTGCGCCTGATCGACCGCCGCCGCCAGGCCATTGAGAAAAATCTGGCCGGCGAGCTGAAGGACAGCGACCTGATGGAGCTGCACGGCCTGGAATCGACGCTGGTCTACTTTGCCACGAGTCTGCGCGCCAACGCTACGGTGCTGGACCGCCTGACCCGCTATAAGCGGCTGGAGCAGTACCCCGATGACCGCGAGCTGCTCGACGACGTCATCGTTGAGATCCGTCAGGCCATCGAGATGACCAGCATCTACCGCGACGATATAAAGGGCACGCGGGAGCTGTTCAGCTCGATTCTGGACAACCGCCTGAACAACGCCATGAAGTACCTGACCAGCATCACCCTGCTGATGGCCGTGCCCACCGTCATCAGCGGTCTGTACGGCATGAACGTGCAGTCTGACGGCATGCCCTTTGCCAACACCACCGCCGGGTTCGCCATTGTGCTGGGCCTGACGCTGGCGCTCTGTGTGTTTGCGGCGTGGGTGCTGCACAAGAAGCACATGTTGTGAGCTATACCGGGCGGACAATGCCCGCCCCTACGTGAAGTCTGCCCCGTCGGCAGACTTTTTCTGTAACATCCGCAAAAAAATCCCTACCTTATATAATAAAGGAGGCTGAAACCATGGAGGACGCCGCAATCGTGGCCCTGTACTGGGCGCGGGACGAGCAGGCGCTGGCCGAGACGGCGGCGAAATTCGGCGCGTACTGCCGCAAGATCGCCGACAACATTCTGCACAGCGCCCACGACGCCGAAGAATGCGAAAACGACACCTGGCTGGCCGCCTGGAACAGCATGCCCACCAACCGGCCTGCGCGGCTGGCGCCGTATCTGGGGCGCATCACGCGGAATCTCGCGCTGGACCGCTTTGACCGGGCGGCGGCGCAGAAGCGCGGCAGCGGGCAGACCTGTGCGCCGCTGGACGAGCTGGCCGAATGCGTCGCCGCGCCGGGCAGCGTGGAGGACAGCTTTGACGCTGCCGAGACCGGGCGGCTCATCAGCGCGTTTCTGCGCACGCTGCCGGAGGAAACGCGCAGCATATTTTTGCGCCGGTACTGGTACTGCGACGCGACGGCGGACATTGCCGCGCGGTACGGCCTGACCGAGAGCAAGGTGCGGGTGACGCTGCACCGCACGCGCGGCAAGCTGGCCGCCTACTTACAGGAAAGGGGTGCTGCACTGTGACAGAACGCGAATTATTTGAGGCCATCGGCCATGTGGACGACGACCTGATCCTGGCCGCCGACGCCCCGGTGAAAAAACGCCGCCGGGTGGTGCATCTGCACTGGCAGCAGGTCGTGTCTGTGGCCGCGTGCGCCTGTATAGTTTTGGGCGGCACAGCCGTGTGGCGGAGCGGCACGCTGCGCAAGAGCAGCATAGCCAGTGAAGCCGCCCTGGCCGCCGATGTCCCGGAGGCCGCTGCCGAGACCGCCCCCGCGCCGGACATGCCGATGCTGGATGCCGCCGCGCCCCAGGCAGTGGACGCCGACGAGGGAGCTGCTGTCGAAAAGGACAGCGCCGCTTCCGGCATCGCTCTTGGCTTGGCGCAGTGCGTACAGATCGACGGCGTGCTGTATTTTGATACGGGCAGCGCAGTGGACTGCCCCCCGGACCGCGGGGCTGACGGGGTCATTGAGACAAGCGTTGACCGGGACACCTTCCCGGAGACGGACGAGTGCTCGAACTTTGGTACCGGGTATTCCTACTGGGTGACCGGGGACGGCGTTGTCATCGTGGAGATAGACGGCGTATATTATGAGTTCGCAGCAAATTAAACGGCGGAGGGGTCAAGACCCCTCCCTACAAGGCAGCATAAAAAGGGATTTGTAGGGGAGGGTCTTGACCCTCCCGGGAGCCTTACGGACAGATGCGCTTTTGTGGGAAGGCCAAGGGCCGGGCATGCCCGGCCCCTACCGTGCGGCGATAGTATATAAGCTGCAATAAGGCTCCCTCCCCTACAGCTTTCCATAAAACAGCAACGACCCATGAACGGTGCATCCCACCGCTCATGGGTCATTTTTTGTCTTTTTCCCGCTCCTTCGCAGCGCTCAACGCCTCGGGCTTGCGGGTGTCGGGGCTTAACAGCGTCGCCCGTGTCACCGCCGCGCCGCCGAATTTACGGCGCAGGGCATCGGCGGCGCGGTCCAGCTTCTCCTGCTTGTCGATGCGGGCGGCATCGGTGAAAAGGTCCATCTGCTCAAAGTTGTCCTCGCCGGTCTTTTCGGCGCTGACACCCACCAGCCGCACGGGGCGCTGCGGCCACATCTGGCGCATCAGCTCGATTGCCACATGGTAGAGGCGGTCCGTGGAGTTCGTCGGGTTGGGCAGCGTCGTCTGGTGGCTCGTGCGGCGGAAGGCGTTGTCCACCAGCTGTACCGTGACGACACGGGCCGTCTTGCCGTCGGCGCGCAGACGCCGCCCGACGGAATCGCAGAGTGCCAGCACCGTGGCGTCCGCGTCCGCGGGGCGGGCCAGGTCCTTGGGCATCGTTACGCTGTTGCCGTAGCTGTTGTCGCGGGTGCGCTGCTTGGTCACGGGGTCGGCCTCGCGGCCATTGGCGTAGTTCCACAGCGTATCGCCGCGGCTGCCGAACAGCTTGACCGCCGTATCCCGCTCAAGCCGGGCCAAATCCCCTATGGTGTAGATGCCGCAGCTGTTCAGGCGCTTGGCCGCGCTGGGGCCGACGCCGAACAGGTCGCCCACCGGCAGCGGCCACATCTTAGTCTCGACCTCGTATTTATATAAGGTATGCACCCTGTCGGGCTTTTCAAAGTCGGAGGCCATCTTGGCCAGCAGGCGGTTGGGCGCAATGCCGACGTTGACCGTGAAGCCCAGCTCCCGGCGCACGCGGCGGCGGATCGTGTGCGCGGCGGTCAGCGGCGGGCCGAACAGTGCCTCGGTGCCGGTCATATCGAGAAACGCCTCGTCGATGCTGTATTGTTCAACATCCGGGGTATAATCGTTCAAAATTTGAATCAGTGCCTTGCTGTTTTTTACATAAAAATCAAAGTCCGGCGGCACGACGGTCAGCCCCGGGCACTTGACGCGGGCGGCAAAGAGGCTCTCCCCCGTCTGGATGCCGAATTTTTTCGCCGGGGTGCTTTTTGCCAGCACAACGCCGTGGCGCTTGGCCTCATCGCCGCCGACGACGGCGGGGATCGTGCGCAGATCGACAGTGCTGCCGCCTTGCAGCGCCTTGAGCGCCGACCAGGACAAAAACGCCGAGTTGACGTCCACATGGAAGTAGATTTTGGGCATGGGGACCTCCTTTCCGCCCTTGCCTTCCCCCTCGGGGGAAGGTGGCCCCGCAGGGCCGGATGAGGGCAAAGCCCGCCATGGATGCCCGGCCGGGGATTTCCGCCCTGTAGGGGCCGGACATGTCCGGCCCGCGGCTTTTCCATGGACTACCGCCCGCCCTGCACCTCCGGGCCGGGCATGCCCGGCCCCTACAAAGCCGTTCAACGGCAAATGGGCAATCGCGGTAAGCCCCCGGGGATTTTTTTAATTATACCACAAAAACCCGCACTTGCATATCACCCCCAAACGTGCTATAATGTATGTATATTTATACAAATAAACCGTATATTTAAAAAGGAGCTTTACTATGGACCTCGTAGGGCATGATTTTTTGACGCTGTTGGACTTTACCCCCGCGGAAATCGGTTATCTGCTGGATCTGGCAGCCGAGCTGAAGGCCAAGAAAAAGGCGGGCATTCCGCACGACACGCTGCGCGGCAAGAATGTGGCGCTGATCTTTGAGAAAACCTCCACACGCACCCGCTGCTCGTTCGAGGTCGCCGCGCACGACCTTGGCATGGGCACGACCTATCTGGACCCCACGGGCAGCCAGATCGGCAAGAAAGAGTCCATCGCGGACACCGCGCAGGTGCTGTCCGGCATGTTTGAGGGCATCGAGTACCGCGGCTACGGCCAGGCCATCGTTGAGGAGCTGGCCAAATACGCCAGCGTGCCCGTCTGGAACGGCCTGACGAACGAGTACCATCCCACCCAGATCCTGGCCGATTTTTTAACGCTGCGTGAGCATTTCGGCAAGCTGCAGGGGCTGAAATTCGCCTACATGGGCGACGCCCGCTACAACATGGGCAACAGCCTGATGATCGGCTGCGCCAAGATGGGCCTGCATTTTGTGGCCTGCGCCCCCAAAGCCTACTGGCCGGACCCCGCGCTGGTGGAAAAGTGCAAAGAGTTCGCCCGCGTCAGCGGCGGCAGCATCACGCTGAGCGAGGACACCGACGCCGTGGCCGGTGCGGATGTCGTCTACACCGACGTCTGGGTCAGCATGGGTGAGCCTGTCGAGGTCTGGGAGGAGCGCATCAACGCCCTGTCCCCCTATCAGGTCAACGCCGAGCTGATGGCGAAGGCTAAGGGCACTGCCGTGTTCATGCACTGCCTGCCCGCCTACCACGACCACAAGACCGCCGTCGGCAGGGAGATGGGCGAAAAGTTTGACCGCGACGCCATGGAAGTGACCGACGAGGTCTTTAACGGCCCGCAGTCCATCGTGTTCCAGGAGGCCGAGAACCGCATGCACACGATCAAGGCGGTCATGGCGGCAACGCTGGGGGCGTGAGTCCCAAGCCTTCCCCCAAGGGGGAAGCCAGACACAGAAAAAGGCACGTCCAACGCAGGACGTGCCTTTTCATTTATAAAGGAAATTACTCCTCAATATACCCATACTGCAGGTACCAGTAGCCGTAGGGGCTGTGCCAGGTGCCCTTCAGAGAGGGGCTCTGCAGCCAGAAGTCGTTGTAATACGCAACGGGGATGCAGGCGGCGTCGGCCATCAGCATGTCCTCGGCCTCGTGCAGCTTCTCAAAGTGGGTAGCCTTGTCGGCAACGCGGGACTCCTCGATGAGCTTGTCAAACGCGGGGTTGGCGTACTTGCCGTCGTTGTTGCCGTTGTTGGTGGTGAACAGCTCCAGCATGTTGGAGGGGTCGTTGTAGTCCATGGACCAGCCGTTGCGGCTGATGTCATAGTCACCGGCGCGGCGCATCGGCAGGAAGCTGGCCCACTCGACCTTGTTGATGTTGACGGTGATGCCCAGCTCGCCCCAGGCCTGCTGGACGTACTCAGCAACGGGGATGTGGTAGCCGGCGTCGTTGGCGCTGTACTCAATAACCGGGAAGCCCTCGCCGTCCGGGTAGCCGGCATCGGCCATCAGCTGCTTGGCCTCCTCGAGGTTGGCCTCGTAGTCGTCGCTGATGTAGGGCTTGCCGCCGTTGGCATTGTCCATGAAGTAGCCCTCGTTGTCCACGATGCCGGGGCCAACCAGCGCAGTGGCGGGGGTGTAGATGCCCTGCATGATGGTGTTGGCAACGTAGTCGCGGTCAATGGCCAGAGACATAGCCTTGCGGACATTGGGGTCGGTGAACGGCTCCTTCTGATCGTTCAGGGAGATGTAGTAGGTGCCCATGATCTCATCGAGATAGAAGTCGCCGCCGTCCTCGGCCCTGGTCAGGCTGGGGATCTCATCGGTGGGGACGTCCTTGACGAGCTGTGCCTCACCGCTGTTGTAGGCGGCGTAGGCAGCGCTGGAATCCTCGAGCAGAAGCAGGGTGATGGTGTCGGAAACGATCTTGGAGGAATCCCAGCCGCCGACGTAGTTCGGGTTCTTGGACAGAACAATACGCTCGGAGGGAATCCAATCGGTGATCATGTAGGGGCCGTTGCAGACGTAGGTGTCGGGCTCGGTGCACCAGGCGTCGCCGTTGGCCTCCACGGTGGCCTGCTGCACGGGTGAAGTGGCGACGAAAGCGGCCAGCTTGTCAAAGTAGGAGCAGGGATAGCTCAGGGTGATGGTCAGGTCCTTGCCGTCCTCGCTGGCAACGACGTTCAGGGCGTCCCAGTCGGGATCGGTGGTGGTGTTGCCGTCCGCATCGGGGTTGCCGATGGCATCCTGATAGCCGTCGATCATGCCGACAACCGTCTCGGCGTAGGGGGCGGCGGTGTCGGGGCAGGCCAGACGCTTGAAGCTGTACTCGAAGTCCTTCGCAGTCAGGTCGGAACCGTCGCTCCACTTCAGGCCGTCGCGCAGATGGAAGGTCCAGACCAAGCCGTCATCGCTGACTTCGTAGCTCTCGGCCTGACCGGGCTGGATTTCGTTGTTCTCGTCGATGATGAGCAGGGGCTCCTCGATGGTGATGAGGGTGTTGCCGCCGTCGACGGCAGCGTTCAGGGCCGGGTCCAGGGTCTCGGGGTTGGGGCCGAGCTGGACGGTGAAGCCGGTGCCCTCGCCGGTGGCGGCGTCAGCAGCCTCGGTGGTGGCAGCATCGGCAGTACCGGTGGTGTCGGCCGTGCTTGCGGAACCGCCGCAGGCAGCCAGAGAAACTGCCATACCGGTAGCCATCGCCGCGGCGATGATTCTCTTGTTCTTCATGTTGCTTGTATCCTCCTGATGGATCTTTCTTACACTCGTTGCCTGTCCGCGACAGGCGAACATCGAATATTATAGTACGCGCAACACAGGATTGCAAGTTCGGCAACGATATGTTACCGTTTTGTAACGAATTGGCAATCGCATTGAATAGGTAGGGGCGACCATTGGTCGCCCGCCAACTTGGCGCAGCAACGCCTTTTCCGGGCAAGTTTTTTCCCAGACAAACGGGCAAGGGCGAGCAATGCTCGCCCTACAGAAGTTTTTGGGCAGCAGACGGCCCGGGAGGGATAAATCCCTCCCCTGCAAATTTTCCCGTCAGCGTCTGCCAGCCGCCAGGCTGCGGGCCGGGCATGCCCGGCCCCTACAGTGCATTTTTGTTTTCGCCCTGCGGGCGAAAACGCCACCATATAAAAAGGCATGACCCATTTTCACAGGTCATGCCTTTTATTATGCGGTTTTGCGGTTTATGTGGGGATTACTCCTCAACATAACCGTACTGCAGGTACCAGTAGCCGTAGGGGCTGTGCCAGGTGCCCTTCAGAGAGGGGCTCTGCAGCCAGAAGTCGTTGTAATACGCAACGGGGATGCAGGCGGCGTCGGCCATCAGCATGTCCTCGGCCTCGTGCAGCTTCTGGAAGTGGACGCTCTTATCGGCGACCTTGGAGGCTTCGACGGCGGCATCGAACTCGGGGTTGCTGTACTTACCATCGTTGTTGCCGTTGGTGGTGGTGAACAGCTCGATCATGTTGGAAGGATCGTTGTAGTCCATGACCCAGCCGTTACGGCTGACGTCGTAGTCGCCGGCGCGGCGCATCGGGGTGAAGCTGGCCCACTCGACCTTGTTGATGTTGACGGTGATGCCCAGCTCGCCCCAGGCCTGCTGGACGTACTCAGCAACGGGGGTGTGGTAACCGGCGTCGTTGGTGCTGTACTCGATGGTGGGGAAGCCCTCGCCGTTCGGGTAACCGGCATCGGCCAGCAGCTGCTTGGCCTCCTCGAGGTTGGCGTCGTAGTCGTCGCTGATGTAGGTCTTGCCGCCGTTGGCGTTGTCGTAGAACATGCCGTTCTCATCGACGATGCCGGGGCCGACCAGGTTGTAAGCGGGGGTGTAGGTGCCCTGCATGATGGTGTTGGCAACGTAGTCACGGTCAATGGCCAGAGACAGAGCCTTGCGGACCTTGGGGTCGGTGAACGGCTCCTTCTGGTCGTTCAGGGAGATGTAGTAGGTGCCCAGGATGGTGTCAACGTAGAAGTCGCCGCCGTCCTCAGCCTTGGTCAGGCTGGGGATCTCATCGGTGGGGACGTCCTTGATGAGCTGTGCCTCACCGCTGTTGTAGGCGGCGTAAGAAGCGCTGGAGTCCTCGAGCAGAAGCAGGGTGATGGTGTCGGAAACGATCTTGGAGGTATCCCAGCCGCCGACGTAGTTCGGGTTCTTGGACAGAACAATACGCTCGGAGGGGACCCAATTGGTGATCATGTAGGGGCCGTTGCAGACGAAGGTGTCAGGCTGCGTGCACCAGGCATCGCCGTTGGCCTCAACCGTAGCCTGCTGCACGGGGCTCATAGCCGCGAAGGCGCAGAGCTTATCGAAGTAGGAGCAGGGATAGGCCAGCTGGATGGTCAGGGTCTTGCCGTCCTCGCTGGCGTGGACGTTCAGGGCATCCCAATCGGGATCAGTGGTGGTGTTGCCGCCTGCATCGGGGTTGCCGATGGCATCCTTGTAGCCGTCGATCATGCCGACAACGGTCTCGCCGTAGGGGGCTGCGGTGTCGGGGCAGGCCAGACGCTTGAAGGAGTACTCAAAGTCCTTCGCAGTCAGGTCGGAGCCGTCGCTCCACTTCAGGCCGTCCTTCATGGTGAAGGTCCAGGTCAGGCCGTCCTCGGAGACCTCGGGCAGATCTGCCTGGCCGGGAACAACCTCGTTGTTCTCGTCGATGAGCAGCAGCGGCTCAAAGGTGGTGATGATGGTGTTGGCACCGTCGATAGCGCTGTTCAGCGCGGGGTCCAGGGTCTCGGGGTTGGAACCGAGCTGGACGGTGAAACCGTTGGCGGAAGTGCCGGTAGCCTCGGCGGCTTCGCTGGTCGCAGCCTCAGTGGATGCAGCGCTGCTGGCATCGGTGGCAGCGGAGCTTGCAGAGCCGCCGCACGCAGCCAGAGAAGCAGCCATGCAGCCGGCCATAGCCACGGCAGCAATGTTCTTCATCTTCATGAATATACCCTCCAAATATAATGTACTTTATACCCAATCCCCCCGGGAGACAAGCCCCCAACGGAATGAATATTTATACTTTACCACTCTGAATCCGCAATTTCAAGTGGTCTGTAAATTTTGTAACTGTTTTGATAGAAAATCCTTTTGTGTTTCTACCGCGTACAGTTCTATGTCCTGCGGATGGATGTTCGCCCCATGCGCACAATTTAGGGTCAAGCACAAGGCGGCTGCGGTGAGCCGCCCTGTATAAGTATGAGTTTATATGTCGGGTGGAGTCGAGGGGCGGACAAACAGCGTCCGCCGCGCCCGGCAGCGCCCCCCTACATTACTTTACTTTGTCCAGATGGTGGCACGCTGCCCAGTGGCCGCTGCTCACTTCCTTGAACTCCGGCACCTCGGCGGCGCAGCGCTCGTCGGCGTAGGGGCAGCGGGTGCGGAAACGGCAGCCGCTCGGCGGATTCAGCGGGCTGGGCACATCGCCCTGCAGCACGATACGGTGGCTCTGGCGGGCCGTGACGGGGTCCGCCACGGGAATGGCCGAGATCAGGCTGCGGGTGTAGGGGTGGACGCTGTGGGCGATCAGCTCAAAGCTGTCGGCCAGCTCCACCAGCTTGCCCAGGTACATAACGCCGATGCGGTTGGAGATGTGCTTGACAACGCTCAGGTCGTGGGCGATGAACAGGTAGGTCAGCCCCATCTCCTGCTGCAGGTCCTCAAACATGTTAACGACCTGCGCCTGGATCGAAACGTCCAGCGCGGAGACCGGCTCGTCGCAGACGATGAACTCGGGGTCCACAGCCAGGGCGCGGGCGATGCCGACGCGCTGGCGCTGACCGCCGGAGAACTCGTGCGGGTAGCGGTTGGCGTGCTCACTGTTCAGACCGACGCGCTCGAGCAGGGAGATGATCTTGTCATGGCGCTCCTTGGCGTTGGCGCACAGATGGTGGATGTCGATGCCCTCGCCGACGATGTCGCCGATGGTCATACGGGGGTCCAGGCTCGCGTAGGGGTCCTGGAACACGATCTGCATACGACGGCGGTAGGGCAGCATATCAACGGCGATCTTTTCCTTTTTGTCAAACAGGACCTTGCCGTCGTAGATGATGGTGCCGTCGGTAGGCTCATACAGGCGCAGCAGGGTGCGGCCCGTCGTGGTCTTGCCGCAGCCGGACTCACCGACCAGGCCCAGCGTCTCGCCCTTGCGGATGGCAAAGCTCACGTCGTCCACGGCCTGAACGTACTGCTTGTTCTTGCCCATGCCGCCGGCGGGGAAATACTGCTGCAGATGCTTTACTTCAACGAGATTCTCGCTCATCAGGCTTTGCCCCCCTTCTCAAATTCTTCCTTCTGGCGCAGCCAGCAATAGGTGTAGTGGGTGTCGCTCAATTCGGTTCTGGGCGGCATCTTGTTCAGGCAGACCTTCATGCAGCTCTTGCAGCGCGGCGCAAACGGGCAGCCTGCGGGCGGGTTCAGCAGGTCAACGGGCTGACCCTCGATGGGCACCAGACGCTCCTTCTCCTCGGCGTTCAGCTTCGGGATGGAGTTGATAAGGCCCTTCGTGTACTCATGCTGGGGGTTGTAGAAAATCTCGTCCGTCGTGCCGTACTCGACGATGTGACCGGCGTACATGACGGCGATCTTCTCGCACATCTGGGCCACAACGCCCAGGTCGTGGGTAATCATGATGATGGACATGCCCAGCTTGTGGCGCAGGTCGTTCATCAGCTCCAGGATCTGGGCCTGGATCGTCACGTCCAGCGCGGTGGTCGGCTCGTCGGCGATCAGCAGCTTCGGCTCACAGGCCAGCGCAATGGCGATCATGACGCGCTGGCGCATACCGCCGGACAGCTCGTGCGGGTACTGCTTCAGGCGGCGGTCCGGCTCGTTGATGCCGACCAGCTCCAGCAGCTCCTTAGCGCGGGCCCAGGCTTCCTGCTTGGTCTTTTTGGTGTGCAGCAGGATGACCTCGACGATCTGGTTGCCGATGGTGTACACCGGGTTCAGGCTCGTCATGGGGTCCTGGAAGATGATGGAGACCTCGTTGCCGCGAATTTTGCGGAACTCCTTCTCGGTCATTTTGTCGATCTGGTGGCCGTTGAACCACACCGTACCGCCGACCAGACGTCCGGGGTAGGCGGTCAGGCCCATGATGGAGTAGGCCGTGACAGACTTGCCGGAGCCGGACTCACCGACGATGCCCAGCACGTCGCCCTGGTTCATGCTGAAGGACACGCCGTTCAGCGCCTTGACCTCGCCCGCGGGGGTGAAGAAGGACAGGCGTTCGTCCTTGATTTCAAGAATTTTTTCGCTCATGTTGCTCCTCCTTCCCTCTTTAGCTCTTGAGCTTCGGGTCAAACGCATCGCGCAGACCGTCGCCGAACAGGTTGAAAACCAGGATCATGATGCTGATCATCAGCGCGGGGGCGATCAGCAGCACCGGGTAGGTGTTCATGCCCTTGACGGCGTCAGTCGCCAGCGAGCCGAGGGACGGCATGGGGGCTGCAACGCCGAGGCCGAGGAAGCTCAGGTAGCTCTCGGTGAAGATGGAGGACGGGATCTGCAGGGTGGTGGTAACGATCAGGGTGCCCATGCAGTTCGTCAGCAGGTGCTTCTTGATGATGCGCCCGCCGGAGGCACCCAGCGCGCGGGCAGCGGTGACGTACTCGCTCTCCTTCAGCGTCAGGACCTGGGAGCGGACGATACGCGCCATGCCGACCCAGTACAGCAGGGCGAAGATGATGAAGATGGACACCATGTTGGGGCCGAGCTTCTGCATCCAGCCGAAGCCGGGCTTGGTGGCCAGGCCCTCCAGCGGTTCCTTGATGGCCATGGCCAGCAGGATGATGAGCAGGATGTCGGGGATGGTGTATAGAATATCGGTAATACGCATCATGATGTTATCGATCCAGCCGCCCGCAAATGCGGAGATGGCGCCGTAGGTCGCACCGATGAGCAGGACCAGCACAGAGGCCAGCAGACCGACGGACAGGGAGACGCGGGTGCCCATCATGACACGCACGGCAAAGTCACGGCCCATACGGTCGGTGCCCAGAATGTGGGGGAATACGTTCTCGCCCTGGTCGATGAGCTTCTGCTCGGCGGCAGAATACTCAAACGGAGCCAGGTTGTTGCTGCCCTTGATCTGCTGCTCATAGCTGTAGGGCCAGAGGCTGGGCAGAACATAGGCCATGAAGGCGATCAGCAGGATGACGACCAGGCTGACCATGGCGATCTTGTTTTTGCGCAGACGGCGCATGCCGTCCTTCCAGAAGTTGACGCTCTCGCGCATGACGACAAGGCTTTTCTTCTCGTCGTTGGACGCGGGGGCAAAGTCCTCAACGTTGAGTTGCAGGCTCAACGGATTCTTTTTCAGATTTTCCATGTGTCTGCTCCTCCTTACTTCAGCTTGATGCGCGGGTCGATGATCTTATACAGGATGTCAACAACGACGTTCGCAACGATGACGAGGGTCGCCAGCAGGATCGTGGTGCCCATGATCATCATGTAGTCACGGTTCGTGATGGCGGACACGAAGTCGCGGCCCAGACCCGGGATGGAGAAGATCTTCTCCACGACGAAGGAACCGGTCATCAGGCCTGCCAGCATGGGGCCGACATACGTGATGACAGGCAGGATCGCGTTGCGCAGCGCGTGCTTGAAGAGGATCTTCACACTGGAAACACCCTTGGCGCGGGCGGTGCGCATGTAGTCCTGACCCATGACGTCCAGCAGGCTGGAGCGCATCAGGCGGGTGATGTAGGCGGTGGGATAAATCGCCAGCGCCGTCACGGGCATGATGTAGGCCGCCGGTTCATTCAGGCCGACGGTGGGCAGGAGCTTCAGGTTCATGCCGAAGGTGTACAAAAGCACAACGCTTGAGATAAAGCTCGGGATGGCGATGCCGCAGGTGGCAAACACGATAATCAGATTATCGGCCCACTTCCCTCGGTTATACGCGGACAGACAGCCCAGCGGAATGCCGACGCAGAGCGCGACGACCACAGCCAGACCGGCGGTACGGGCCGAGACCGGCAGCTTGGAGAAGATGATCTGGTTGACGGTACGGCCGCGCTGTTTCAGGCTCAGGCCCATATCGCCATGGATCAGGCTGTTCATATAATTAAGGTACTGCACGCCGAGGGGCTTATCGAGGCCGTATTTTTCGGCCAGGGCCTGCTGGGCTGCTTTGCTGATGGACTTTTCCGCCACGAACGGGCCGCCGGGGACCAGGTTCATGATGAAAAAGGTAAGGGTCGCGACGATGAACACGCTGAAAATGCCCATTGCCACGCGCTTGACGATGTACTTCGCCATGGTTTTGTGCCACTCCGTTTCTTAATGGAATACAAATTAGGGTCGATTTCGGTTTATTCGTTTAACGCTCTGTACCGTGCGTACACGCTTGTACGCAATAGGCGGACAGACAGGAGAATAAAAAAAGCCGATGGCGGCTGCGATTGCAAACGCCATCGTTCGTAATCCGAAATCTACTTTATATTATAAAATGTTGCAAAGTATTTGTCAATTCGATGTTCGTTTTCAGACAACGGCAAAGAGCTGAAAACCCGCCCCGCAGGCTGCAGATTTTCGTGAAAGATGCCCATTTGCAGAATTTTTTGAGTTTTTTGAAAAAAACGCTTGACTTTCCGGGCGGCGGGCGCTATAATAAAACACGTTCTCCGGCGAGAACGCCAAGAGAATATGCGCCGGTAGCTCAGCTGGATAGAGTGTCTGACTACGAATCAGAAGGTCGGGAGTTCGAGTCTCTTCCGGCGCACCATGCACCGCACCGGGGCAGAGATGCCTCGGTGCATTTTTTGTTTGTATCGCTTTTTTCAAAGCGCACAAACGGCGGCAACCATCATTGCGAGGGCGGTCACCGCCGTTAATCCGATTTGAAAATCAGAAAAAAGCGTATCTCTATAGTGTTCCTGGCAGCGGGTGTTCTCCCGCTTTCCCCCGACCCAGCATCCCGGCTGGAGGTTTCTGCCTATGAGGGTTGTACTTGATGGCGGGGGCTGTTGCATCCCAGCGGCTTCTGAGGCCGACCACAGTACAAAAGAAGTAAATACTTCTCACAGGAACAACATATTCAATTTTCAAGGTACAACGATAAAAACCCCCAACCATTTCACAACGGTGGGGGTCTGTTGTACCTTGACAAAGGTCAAACTGTATTGTACACTGTTTAGGCGATAAACCAAACGGAAATTGGTTTATAACCATACAGATATGCAACACAGATTGTATTGCTTAGTACCACGTTACCCCACAACGCTGCTGGATTTTTAGCCTTGTGGTTACTGGTTGCCAGTTTCTTATGTGGCTTCCAGTGTGGAGTTCTTATCGGGACTATTATAAGCAGATTCGAAAGGGAAGTCAAGCGACGAAAGCCGCTTGGCTTTCTTTTTTTTCTGCATAATAGGGCTTAGAAAAGGTCGCTGTGTGAGCCGGTTCTGGTGAGGTACAAAATCAATTCTTCATCGGCCACTTCGTAGATCAGCAACCAATCCGGGGCGATGTGGCATTCGCGGCATCCCGCATAGTCCCCGGAAAGTTGGTGATCCCGGTTCTTCTCTGGCAGCGGTTTCTGGTTGGCCAGCAGCTCGATCACCTTTTCCAGCAGGCGCATATCATAGCCGCGCTTTACAATTCTTTTGTAGTCTTTCTTGAAGGCGGCCTGATACTTAATCGTCAGCATTCAAATCCTCCATGAGTTCTTCTACGGAAGAAAAAGCCTTACTCATTCCAATACCTTTTCTGGCGTCTTCAATTGCCTTTTTCGTATCGGCGTTCGGAACTTCGGCTCCAATCTCAAAGGGGATTCGATATTCCCGGACCGCCTTTTTCGCAAAAACGGTAAATGCCGTTGTCATCGTCATGCCAACATCATTGCAAAAAGCCTCAAACTGCTGCTTCAAGTCGGAATCCATGCGGATATTGATGTTGATGTTTGCCATACAGTGCAATCTCCTTTCCTTGATTCTGTAATGATTATAGCAGGTTTTGCGCGCAATGTCAATATATTTATTTGCGTTGTTTGCGATGCTTTTTCGGTACAGAAAAGAAAACGCAGCCTTAAGGGGGCCGTTGTGGTCCCGCAAGCAGTAGTAATAAGTCTTGACAATGTAACGCTAGCGTAGTATAATATGACTATAGAAACACACTGGAGTGAAAAGCTATGACGGGTTGGGAAGTCATTAACTACAATCTGATTAACAACGTGGACCAGGACAAAGTACAGGCTCTTGCCCAAAGCATTCACAAAAATGGATGGATTGGTTGCCCTATCCTCGTTAATGGGCACGAGCTTTTGACTGGAAGCCATCGTGTTGCAGCCCTAAAAATGATTGCTGAAGAATACGATGATATCAGCATTCTTGACCAGGAAGTAGCCGAAGATGTGTCAGAGCTGGTAGAAGCTGCCTTCCAGAAGTTTGAACACGAAAACGGATACTTACCCGATCTTGACTATTCAGATATTGGCTGGATATTTCAAGGCACATGGGTTGAAAAATATAAGAGCGAAATCGAGGAATGGTAAGGAGCGAGAATTATGGCGGTGCTAAAAGACCTAACAGGGAGGCATTTTGGTTTTCTTTTGGTCCTGCACCAATCCGATGTTCCGTATGTCTCCCCGTCTGGTGTCAAAACTGTGCGTTGGGTTTGCCGGTGTGAGCGTTGTGGCAAAGAGGTCACGATGCTACGAAGTTCTTTGATTTATGCAAAATCTTGTGGTTGTGTGCGAGAAGAGAAAAGGAGAACAAGACCAAAGAATCAGAAGATTTGTCCGGTTTGTGGGAACGCATTTGAGGCACCACCGACCGGCAGAGAGACCTGCTCTGAGGAATGCGACAGAATCTATCGAAGTAGGCAGCACCAAGGGAAAAAGTACCCGTGGAGCGAGGAGGCAAAAGCTCGATACCGTAGCAGCGCTGCACACCAGGCCCAAGCTCGAAAGCAGGTTGTTGAAGCTACAAAGGCCGCTGTGGCATTGCCGGAAGGACAAAAAGGCCCTCAGAATCGTGAGTGTAAGGTTTGGATACTAAAAGACCCCTCTGGAAATCTACACCGCGCAATCGGGCTGCTCCCGTGGGCGCGAGAGAATTACTATCTTTTCGAGCCGGACACGACAAACATTGAAGCATCAGCAAGAAGAATAAAGAGTGGGTTTATGGCTATTGCATCAAGCATTTACGGTGCACCATCCCGGAGAAATAGGCCAATAAGTACCTACAAAAAATGGAGTGTTGTAAAAATCTATGAAAAGACTGATGAGGAACAGTTAGAGGCTTTAACCCTGTATAGAGAAAATAAGAAGGAGAACTCCGCATGGTAATTGCATTAGCAGAGTATGCTCGCCGCCACGGGAAAAAACCAGATACAGCTCGTCAAATGGCATTGCGTGGTGGGTTTAAAACGGCTCAAAAAATCGGTCGGGATTGGATGATAGACGAGACCGAACTTTGGCCAGATCGTCGCCTTAAAGCAAAGGATATTTTCGCGCCAGAAGCCGATACCCTTGACGCCGATACCCGCCGCCGTGTTCTCAAGTTAGAGCAAGCCAAAGAGTATAGTGGTTGGCGTTCCTACCCATCTACTTGTGAAGCGATTTTCTCTAATATTCCTTCAGATATGTTTGAGCGATACACTGCAAAACAACTTGGCGAGATTGCCGCGCTCATAAAGCGTGTGTACGACAAGGGCGTACAAGAAGGAATGCAAAAATCCGAATAAAAATAGGCTTCAATAGAAAAGGCAGGGGCTCGTGAGCAAGAACATAATCTTGCTATGACCCGCTGCCTTTTTGGATTTTTTCTGCAAATTCATGTGGGAATAAAAACGATATTTCGATATAAAACCTCTGTGCCTATTAGGCACAAAGCGTTTTGCAGCGCCAGCCCGGGCTGCATCATTGGCCGCCGTCTTTTTCCTTTGCTGCCAGGAACGCGGCACGGGCCTCTTGCAGCTTTTTGACCCCCAGCGCCCAATAGGGGCGGATTTCTTTGCCGGTCATACCTGCTTCACGGCAGAGGCGCATTTCCCGCAAGACACGGGGGCCGCACTTGTGCAGCTTGATGAGCTTCAGGCCGTAGGTGTCCGGCATAATGCCGTTGGCAATGCCGATCAGCAGTTCCCGCAGCTGTTCTTTGTCGATACCGTGGACGGGGTCTTCGTAGTACATGGGCGGCAGCAAGCCTTGTTCTCTGGCCCAATCCCGCAGCTGATGCACACGGCGCTTCTTGATGATGTGCAGCGGCAAGGTCGGGTCATCGTAGCTGCTTTCATCAAAGCCCATGCGCATCCCCAGGCGCAGTTCGGTGAGCTTGGGCAGACCCTCGTCGGTGTTGTACCCCTTGGCCAGATACGGCTCGATGTCCAGATCGTCCTCGATCCAGGCCGCTTTTTCCGCCTCCCAGGCCAGGTCTATCGGCCTGCCGCCCAGCATGGCCCGCTTTTCGGCTTTGGCCTTTTTTGCCAGGTAGATGATGCCGCCCTGGTGTGCGGCGCGGCGGGCTTTTTTGTTTGCAGTCTGCGCAATCTGCCGCCCGGAGTAGCCGATCATTTTCAAGCCTTCCGGCGGCGTTTCGGTCTCTGCAACACGCACCACCACCCGCAGCATCTTTTTGCGACACCCCGGGACGGGCACCCGTACCCAGCTGCCAGGCTTCAGCCCGGCGCTGCCTTTGTAGTCCTCCGGCACGCCGAACCCGTATTCTTTGCCATTCGGCTTGAATTTGATGAACACCATCTTCATGCAAAAGTCACTCCCTGTTGCTTAAATTATACCTGCTAACTCCGTTGGTGACAACGACTGTAATGACAGTACAAAGAAAAAAATAATCGGGCGCAGCGATCAGGCAGGCCGTGGGCACGAAAAGCGGAGCACACGCGGAACCCTTCACCCTGGATAAGCGGGACTTTGCCGTGTATACCTACCTCTGCTCCAGGCTGTTCTGAAAGGCGCACTTCTCCCCTTATTGCTGATTTGTAGAGGGAGAAATATCTTTCTTCTGTACTGTAAGTAGGATTAGTCTTATTATTGTTCCGCAAATTTTGACATACCCATTTTGCAAAAATCTTTAGAATCGCTTGACAAGCACGGCTCTCATGTAGTATCTTGAAATTGGAAATGAGACTTGCTATGCTTGCCAGCAGCATCTCGATTTTTTGCCGCCGTGTTCCAGCACGGCGGTTTTCTTTTTGTGCGCCAGGATTGGCCCCTGGGAGCGTCTGTGCGACCGTTTCGACGAGTATGTACAGGTTGTGCTTCCCGGCACGGAAAGCGGCTTTGAGGAGCCTCCCAGCGGCCACCAGGGATTTGACAGCCGTTTGCACTGTGCCGATGGCCATGCGCAGCGCGGCTGCCATGTGCGAAAACGAGGGAAACGCCTTGCGCTGCCCATTGGAGCAACGGCAGAGGTAGGCGTACACGGCAAAATCCCGTTTATCCAGGTTGAATGCTTCTACCGGCAGCTTGCCCCATGCGCCGGACAGCTGCAGGAGCTTGTACTGATTGGAGATCCTGCGGCCATCCCGATCTTGCCGGGCAGACACTACCAGCAGGCCCTTTTGTTCCAGACCGGCCATGGCGGAGCGGATCGTGTTCTCGCTCAGACCGCACCGCTGCTGTATGGTGGCGTTACGGACGGTCGCTGTGCCCAGGCAGTTCTGGCAGTACGATAAAAACAAAAATACCATCAATTCCTTGGGTTTTAGCCCATAATCAAATAAGCCGTTATAAATTTTTACAAACATGGTGTTCTTCCTTCCAAAAAAGTAGCCCCAGGCAAGCCGTTTGCCTGGGGCATTGTTGTTATTTACGGATTAAATTTTCCGGGGTACAGTGCTGCCGCTTCGCGCCGGGAAGCTCCCAGCTTGCGGCGCGGTTCTCTGGTAGCTGCCGAGGGTGCGTGAGGGCGTGCCGGGGCACTTCCTAGAGCCTGTCGCAGAGATTCCGTGCTGAGTAGTTTGATTTCCAGATAGTCGTTCTCGCCGGTGGAATCCTGCTCCTGGGGAGCCAAAGACAAGTATTTCCAGTAGCCCTCAAGATGGGTTTTCATGGGGGCATACCCGGCTTTCTCGACAATCCAGGTGTCACGCTGGATGCGCACCATCTGAGCAGGGGACATCAGAGGGCGGCCCATCAGCTGATGGCTGCTGGTGGTCTTGCCGTCAGAGCGAGAGGAGGAGCCGGTCAGAATGGTTTCGTCGCCCAGCATTTTGGATATACTGGTAGCGGTATCCTGAGCCGACGGCGATACAAACGTGTTGAGCAAAATTTGGCAGTTGTCTTTGATGATCTCGGTGACGTTTTTATCGTATTTGAGCAAAAACTGGCTGTAGCTTTGCACCGCGACCAGGATGCGCCCGCCTCGGCTGCGGATAGCCGAGAACAGGCTGGTGACACCGGGAATTGCCGGGAAGTTGCCGAACTCATCCAGAAAATAGTAGAAGGGACGAGGGCAATGCCCGCCCTGGCGCTCGGCCAGAGCAATCAGATCGTCGGTCAGGAAGCGGACGAACAGCGACGCCAGGAAGTGCCTGGTTTCGTTTTCATCGGGCGCGATCAGGAAGATCGCCGTGGGCCTCTCGATAAATTGTTCGGCATCCAGATCGTTGTCGTGGGTGCAGATCAGCTGTTCCAGTTCTGCATCCACGAATTTCAGCAGTTTGGACAGCGCCGAAGAAACGATATTGAGGGTGGTTCGAATATCCGCGCTTGTGGTAGTGCTGATATAGCCTTTAATTCGCCGGTCGGTAACCCCCTCCAGCATGGCAGCCAAACGGCTTTTCTGGACTTGATTTCCTTTTTCCGGCACGTCCGCGCCCGCCAATTCCACAATTAGATTGAACACGCTGATGATGTGCCGTTCTCCTTCTTTTCCGTACTGCGATACCAGCAGGACAAGGCCAGAGATAAGGCCGCGGGAGGTTTCATTGAAGTATTCGCTGTTGTCGGCACTCCCCGCGCTGCCAGCAGTCCCTATAATGGCGCTGGCTATGACTTTGGCGTAGCGTTCTGCCGTGGCATAATGCACGGCCCGCTGCTTGGTGTCTTGCTCCTTGCGCCAGGCGTCGATTTCGATGTTGACGCGGTACAAAAGATTAAAATGGCAGGAGCAAAACACGTTTCGCAGATCGAGCTTCAGCACGCGGTAGCCGCACTTTTTCAGTTCGGCGCTGGTAATCGTATACAGGTCATCCTTGACAGATACCAGAACCATGCTGGCCCCCTGGCCGATTCCCTGGGCGTCTTGCGTGTGCAGATTTACCCGGGCGTTGTAGGTAATCGTGGGGATATACAGGCTGGTGGATTTACCGGCACCGGGCGGGGCGACCATCAATACAGATTGATCGCTTGTGTCGACCAGCCAGGTGCTTTTGGATGCGCCCACGAGCATGGCCGGTTGTGCCTCATGTCCTTGCTGCACTTCTTGGTAAACCCGCTTGACTTCCTCCGGCTCCATGAAGTGGGCGTCGCCGTGCTGGCCGTGTCCGGCCTTTACATCCCGGACATCCAGAGGCTGACGGTTAAGTAGCTCTATGATTGCCACGGCCAGCATGACCAGCAGCAGCTTGGCGAGAATTAGTCGACCATCCATAGGCACCTTCAGGAACATTTGGAACCCCGTCAACAGCGCATAACCAAGGACTAACACCAACAACGGGCGAAACAGTTTTTTCAAAAAATCACCTGCCTTACATCATTTCCATAAAGGCTTCGCTTTGCGGGGTCAGTTCCTCCGGCTCAATCTGTTGAGCCTGGTACTGTTCGCTGGTCTGTTCCAGCTCGGCATACCGAACGCAGTACTCCATCGCGTTATGGAGCCGCGCTACGCTGTCCCGCATACTAAAGTCACCCACATTTCTGGCATCTTCCAAGGCAGCGGTGATTCTTCCGGCCAGCTGGTCATCGATCTGCACGCCGCAGCGCACCTGCAGAAGCGCCGTCAGGGCGGCGCTTTCCAGTTCGGCCACCGGCTTGTCAGATGTACTTGTCCGGGTAATCACAGCCTCGGAATAGCCTTCCAGCAGGCTTTTCAGTTGTTCTGTACTGTTGTTTCCTTCCCGAATATGTATGACGTTTCGGGACGCATCAAAAAAGCCGGAGCCATGGCGAATATCTTTCACAATGGAAATATTAGCCAGGTGCGCGGCATCTTCAACGCGGTGGATCAGGTCGCTGTGCTGGGCCTCTGTCCATTGTAGAGGGGCTTTATCCAGATATTCACTTTCCGGCAGATCGTACTGCTCCAAAGCATAGACGCGCTCTATCCCATCGGTGCGCAAAACAGAGATAGAACGATCTTCCTCTCCAGGTTTGACTTTAGGGGAGCCGATAGCTTCCGGGCTGGGGCAGTAGGTGGCTTTTGGATTCTGAGCAAACACCGCCACACTGTTTTCCACACCCATGCCAACGCACTGACCGCGGAAATTCAAGTATTCCAGATACTTCTGCGGATCGGCAGCCATAGCGGCATAAGTTTGATCAATTTTAGCTTGAAGTTCTTGTATTTCGGGATGCACGTCTGTTTTTCCTCCTTCTTGGTTAAGGATGGTGTTCAGTTCGTTCAACCTGGCCAGCTTGGTCTGAAACTCTTTCTCATACGCAAAAGGTTGGTTTACAGCTTCTTTTGCATCCTCCAGGTTTTTGTTCAGCGCCGTCAACAGTTCCTGATCCTGAGCCTGTGTGTCAGATAACTTTTCCAAAAGGTGCCGGAACGAGGAAAAGTTTTCTTTTGGGTTAAACTCGAAGCTGTATTTTTGTGTACCCTGTAGATATCCCAAAAAGCTGGTGGCTTTGGCATCATAATAGGCATGGATTTGGAATCCTCTATACTCACCTATTATGACATCACCAGCCGTAGCGCTTTGGAGCGCATCGCGCAAAGCAGCGTCGGCTGCTTTGCGTTCGGTGTAGAAAGTACCCATTACAGTAGCAGAGAAATTTTCGCTGCCGTCTGAATTGAAACGACTATTGGCTTTGTAAAGGTCAATATCTTTGGAAATTGCATCCAAAGATTCTTCGACTTTTTGGATGGAGGCAGGATATCCAATAGCGATCTTATCCTGCAGCTCAAATATCTGCGACATATGGGACGAGCGCAGTGTACTCAGTCGCGCCACTTCATTGTCCAGTTCCATCTTTTCTTTGATGAGAGGATTGCCGGCGCACAGAGCCTTAATTTCTGCGTAGGACAGTGCGATTTCGTCCAAATCTTGGCAAGAACGGGCGGGCGACTTGGATGTCATAATCTGACTTATGAATTTCTGCTTTTGCTCAATGAGCTGCCAGGAGTAGGCATCGAAACTCCCCTCTGTAGCATACCGATAGATCTGTACCGTGGGGTTTTCGTTGCCCTGGCGCAGAATCCGACCTTCGCGCTGCTCAATATCCGAGGGCCGCCAGGGCACATCAAGATGGTGGAGTGCAATCAATTTGGTTTGCACGTTGGTTCCGGCTCCCATTTTTTGTGTACTGCCCATCAGGATGCGCACCTTTCCGGCACGCACTTTTGCAAACAGAGTGGCTTTTTTGGCGTCGGTATTGGCGTCATGGATAAATGCAATCTGTTCCTTCGGAATACCTTTGGCAATCAGCTTGTCACGGATATCGTCGTAAACGTTCCATTCTCCAGTGCTGGGGGTGGCCAGATCGGAGAAGATCAGCTGTGTAGATTGTGCCTCTGCGGTATTTTTCCATATCTCAAAGACTTTCTCGACGCAGGCGGTGGCTTTATTTTCGGGAACATCCGGGAGAAGCGGATTCATCAACCGCTGATCAAGAGCCAGTTTTCTGCCGTCCGTGGTGACGCGGAGCATATTATCCGTGTGTGGGTCCACATTGCCAGCGCGAATTTTCTCGGCGCGCTCTCCAAGAGCCTGGATACTTTCCTTTTGCAGCTCCGTAGGAGGGCACATAACAACTGTGGCCTTTCCACCTTCCAGTTCGGGAACTTTTAAGTTCAGCATATCGGAAGTCTGTACATCGGTGGCCAACTTCCACATACTGATAAGCTCGGGGAGGTTGAAAAATCTCGAAAAGCGTGTTTTCGAACGATAGCCAGTACCTTCCGGGGCCAGTTCAATGGAGGTTGTGGTTTGTCCAAAGTTGGCGGCCCAGGCATCAAAAGAGAGCAGGTCATGGGCACGCAAAGTGCTGGCCTGTAAATACCGCATCATGGTATACAGCTCAACGGGTGAGTTGCTGATTGGGGTGCCAGTACAGAAAACAAGCCCTCTCCCGCCAGTGATTTCATCCAAATACTGGGTTTTCATCAGAAGATCAGTTGCTTTCTGGCTTTCTGAGGTCGATATACCGGCAACATTTTGCATTTTTGTGGTGACTGCGAGATTCTTGAATTCGTGGGCCTCATCAACCATGAGTGAATCGACGCCCAACTGTTCGAATGTCACCACATCATCTTTGGGAGAATCCATCAGTTCTTCCAAATGCGACTGAAGGCGTTTTTTGGTGGCCTCCATTTGCTTGATGGTCAGATCTTGCCCGCTTTTTTCCTTTTTTGCGCTGGCAATTTCTTGCGTGTACCGTTCGATCTCGTCCTGCAGGAACTTTTGTTGCCTTTCGGTTGACAGCGGAATCCTGGAGAATTGACCGTGTCCCATGATCACAATATCGTAGTTGCCGGTAGCGATACGAGAACAAAACAGTTTGCGACGATCTTTCTCGAAATCCCGTTTTGTGGCAACAAGTATATTAGCATTGGGATAGAGACTAAGAAGCTCACTCCCCATTTGTTCGGTCAGGTGGTTGGGGACAATAATCAGTGTTTTATTGCACAGCCCCAGGCGCTTTTTCTCCATCGCGGCAGCGCCCATAACCATTGTCTTACCTGCGCCGACCGAGTGGGCTACCAAGGTGTTGCCGCCAAACAAAATTCTGGCTACTGCGTTACGCTGATGGGGTCTAAGCGAGATCTCCGGGTTCATACCCGGAAAACGCAGAAAGCTGCCATCGTACTCGCGGGGTCTCAAATTGTTGTAGTGGGTGTTGTAGTAATCAACCAGTCGCCGCCGCCGGTCGGGATCTCGGTATATCCAATCCTTAAAAGCGGCTTCAATTTGCTGCTGCTTATCCTGAGCCAAGCGGGTTTCTTTAACATTGGGTACAGCCTTCTTCTTCCCGTCTACATCTTCGATATAATCTACAACCTTGACAGCTTGCAGGTTCAGGCTGCAACGCAAAATTTCATAGAAGTTTTTTCTCTTTGTACCGAAAGTGGTTGTAGCCTTCAAGTTGTAGCTGTCTACGGAACTCCCTTCGATGTTCCAGGTAGCGTTGAGCCGGTTGTAGCTGACTTTTATAGATTGTGCCGCCCAGCGATTTGGCTCCATCGTCTCCAAAATGAATTGCTTGATATCCTCTGGAGGAATCCAGGTAGTTCCAAGGTGTAATTCAATTTCAGATGCCGTCAGGTCTTTGGGCTGAACGGTTTTCAGTGAATCCGCATTGACTTGGTAACTGGGGTCTTGTTTGGCGAAAATTTCAGCTACCGCCAGTTTCTTGCGTACATCGCCAGAGAGATATTCTTCGGCGGTCTGGTAGAGCGGTTCACCTGCAGCCGTTGTTTCACCTGGCACGCGAAACACTACGCCGGTCAGATCCTGCAGAAGCTCATCACGGGTTTTGCCGGTTAACTGCTCCATGTAATGTAGATCGACGCTGGTGTGTTCCTGGACAGACAGCATAAGAGCCTCACTGGCCGTTTCCACATGGTCAATCACTCGGTTGGGCCGGATCGTTTTCTTTGTAAACATATCCGACTTCGACTTGAAATTGTGTTCGTCATCGAAATTCTCCAGCGAACAGAGCAAGCTATAACCGCTGTCGTCGCGGAAGGCCAGAGCGTTGGCGCGGCTGTTGAGCCTGCCATACTTTTCCGTGAAGGCGTCGTACTCGTGATTTAACCGGCGCTGAAGCTGCGCAACAGCCTCATCCGGGAGATCGTCGAGCTGGGCCTGAATCAACTCCCGCGTGGCGGCCAGAATAGAGACCATGCCCCTGATTCGGGCCTGTGCTGTGGCGTTTGCGGTGACTTCCCGCATGACTGAATCAGTACGGAAAAAAATCTTATCATCACGGATGCCATAGCTGTAATTCCGTATATCCGGGTCTGCAGGAAGAGGGGATGTCTCTCCGGGCTGTTCCAGGATAACCGGCTCAGTCTTCACCAACGTGGCATTCAATCTTCCCATCGCAGCCTGCAGCTGCTCCTCCAGCGTAGTACTGGTATCAGACTGACAGGTAGGCCGCATCCCATAGGGGCCGCTGACCATCTCCATTTTTCCGCAAATCATCTCCGGGTGGTCGATGAAATACTGGTTCATGGGGATGCCATCCGCATTTGTTCCTGTGTGCAACCAGGATACGTCCTGGTCAACAACGTGATCCCGTTTCTGAAGGAACAGAATGTCGGCTGTCACTTCCGTACCGGCCAGAGCCTTAAAGGCCGTATTCGGCAGGCGCACTGCACCAATCAACTCACAACGGGCTGCAAGATATTTTCGCACATCTTCTGATTGCTTATCCATCGTGCCGCTGGTCGTGATTATGGCCTGGATGCCCCCTACGCGCAGCTTGTCAATGCTTTTGGCTGCGAAGTAATCATGTATCAGGAAGTTATATCGGTTAAACGCAGGGTCATTTACTTTGTACTGACCGAAGGGGACGTTACCAATCACCACATCGAAGTAGCTGTCCGGCAATACAGCTTTTTCATAACCACAAATCTGAATATTGGCTTTAGGGTACAGCTGCTTTGCAATGCGGCCTGTCACGGGGTCAAGCTCCACGCCGAATAAATTTGCACTTTCGTCGAAGCTGGCTGGTCTGTTTGCGAAGAACGCACCCACACCCATACTTGGCTCCAGAATGTTGCCGCCCTGCAGGCCAAAGCGCTCCAGCGTGCTGTACATTGCGCGGATGATCTCCGGCGACGTGTAATAGGAGGTAAGCGTGGATGCTCTGGCTGCCTCGTATTCGGCCTCTGGAAGCAGTTCTTTCAGTTCCTGGTATTCTTTACTCCAGTTGTCTTTCCGTGCGTCAAAGACTTCGGCCAGACCGCCCCAGCCTACATACCGTGCGAGAAGCTGTTGCTGTTCGGGGGTCGCCTGCAGGCCGTTCGCTTCCAAGTGCTGGAGCAGTCGCAGGGCGTTGATATTGTCCTGAAAACGGGCCTTTGGCCCGCCCGGTGCAGCTTGCTCGTCAGGCGCGGTAAAGTTCTTTGCGTCACGGGCAATACCAGCCTTATACTCTTCAAGGGCAGCCTGTTCGGCTTCGGCTACCGTCTGGAATTTCGTCCATTCTCCGTTAATAGGTATTTCTACGGCGGTCTTTTGGGAGTTTGTCTGCTGCAGCACACTCTCGGTAGGTGCTGTGGTTTCTTCTTGCAGAACAGGCGTTGCAGTGTCGGAGATTGCAGGAGCCTGTAGGTGTTTATTGCGCTCGTTTCGTTCGAGAAGCCGAGAAAATTCCTCTCGGCTCACAGAGCGGCTGAACAAGGGGAGTTCCTGGTCTTGCAGAAGGATCTCCCCTTCGCCAATATCCTGGACAATAAAAGCCTTATCGTTTTCCAAATAGACAATATCGCCAGGAATACAGGGACGCTTTTGGGGAGCAGAACGGATAGCCTGTTCACGTTGCCGTTCTCGGTACTCTTGCTCAGCCGTTCCAATGAGTTCATCAAAGGTTACCCCGGATAACTCATGTTCAAACAATTCTGCCGTAGAAGCGTACTGCGCGGAAAGGATTCTTTCTCCATCGACGTTATAGACTATTTTGTGGTGAAGGAAATCCACATAGACATTGATGCTATGGTCTCCTTCGCCGGTAGAGGAATAGGCCAGGTCAATGTGGCGGAGATCTTCAAAATCAGGCTGGTCAAAATTGTTTGTCCTACAATAGTCCCGAATCCACTCTTTTGCCCATTCCAGATCGCTGGCTTTTTGAGCCTGTTCTGCTTGACGGTCTGAAAGCCATTCCTCATACTCGGGGCGTTCCTCATCTGAGAGATAATGATCGCTTTGCACCAATGCTTGCAGTCGACTGGAGACTTCCTGCCATGTCAGTGTGTGGCTTACCCGCCCATTATCGGTTTTACACTGGATTTCAAAGCCTTTATTGTTGTAATCCAGCCACCCGCGGGAGCCGTTGGCAAAGTCCCAAGACCTGCCGCCTGTTCCATATTCTTTTTTTAGCCAGCGAATCGTTTCTTCTCTCGGCGGCAATACCGTCTGGGAAAAATAGTATTGAATCCGCATTTTGCCATTTTCAAAACCACTTCCGTCACAAAGAGCGCATCTGATCTCCTCCTCATTGATTATCGGCTGGTCAACAGCGGTTTCAATTTTCTGTTCCAGAAAGGGGGGAACATCTACAAATCCAGCACTATCGCAGTAATATGCTTTGGTGTCCCCACCGCGATTCAGAACAACAATGTCGGAAACGGAAAGGCTATGGCCGGTGAAGTCAGCGGGACGGTCAAGGTTGAATGTGTGGAAGATGTCCTCCAGCGTGGTTTTGCCATCCAGGGGGGCTGTGTAGACTAGATCGTAATTTTGCCGGTCAACGGCCAGCCCCGCTTCTTGCAAACTCTCGTAAGGCTCAAAGCGATAGTCCCGTGTTTCCGGCCCGCCTTTGAGTTGGTAGATAGTAAAGGTGTCGCCCTGCTCCGGGGGATCGACGGTGAAATACGGGTTCTCCCATTCTGTGAAGGAAATATCCGGCATGGCCTTATAGCTGCCAGCCTCCAGAGCGTAGGGACGCACCCGGTCAAAGCCAATTTCTTTTGCAACTTGTGAAAGGGTCTCCAGGAAACTGGGGTCGTTTTTCAGACGTTCCATGCGAGTGAAGTCTTCCACAAGATAATTCTGCCCTGCCCGCACCTGAAGGATGTCAACGGAACTCAGAGTGTCTTTGCTTTCGAGGCCCAGCGTTAAATGGGCGTAGGGCTGGCCATCGTCGTTCAGATCGTTGGATTTATTATAAGATTGGTCGCGCAGCGCGGCGAATCGTTCCCTGACTTCCTCAAAGGTTTCGTAGTGTTCAATAGGGGTGCGTTCCGAGGAATTTGTGGCCCAGGTTTTCAGATCAGGAATCAGATAATAGCCCCATTCCCTGGGCACTTCTGTCAGTGGTTCAGAGGAAACTGCTGGAGCCTTTATTTGCAGTTCTGGGGCAGGCATAGTCATGTCCATCTTGTACGCAACTGCCCGTAGCGGCATCAAGCATTGCCGCAAGGATTTCGTCAACAGGTGTCCCAATCTTTCGAGCGCTGCAGGCCGGTTTTGGTATGCTGATGCAAAGGCAAAGCCGGATGTGTCCAGGTTATCAACTTCCAGACCCAATCTGGATTGAAGGACATATTGTACACTTTGCTCCAAACACTCTTGCAATTCGGGCGGAGCACTTTGCTTTGCATCAGAGATCAGAACTGCGGTTACACGCTTGTGTACATAATCTGAAAGTGATTTTTCCCCAGTGCGTTTTAACAGGTTGTGTAGCGCGATTCCTGATTTGTTTTTGTGTACGGTCCACGGTAATATGCCAGCGTTACCGACAGTGCGGGTGTCCTGATAGTCGAAAACACGTCCTACACTATTGTCCTCGTTGAGCACCGGCAGCCCCTGTGCATCGCTTGCGACACTTCTGTTTAACTTTTGCCAGGCTTGTTTAGTAGCCACTGCTTTTACGCCTGGCCTGTAGAAATGCAGCACTACCTGATTCTGAAACGGCTGCATATAAGTGTAAGATGCTGACTCTAAGAAGGACTTCCATGCTTCAGCATCGACGGATATTTTGCGTAGTGTTTCCTTGTATTTATCTACTAGATTTTCATATTTTACTTCCATCGGCAAAAGACCTTTCTCTGCAGATTTCATCAAAAAAAGGAGCAGGCAAATGCCTGCTCCTTTTTTGCGATTTTTATAGACGTGTTTTTACCACGGAAGATCTGTGATTCTGTCCGGGGCATTTTCCCACTCATCCTGCGTGCCGCCGAAGAACATATTTTTGGGTCGACCGTGTGTATATACAGGCCGTTCCAGTTTAGGCTCACCCAGTTCGCCCAGTTGCTGACCGCCAAAGAGAAGCGGCTCGGCAAGTTCCTCGGCTTGTACTTTCAGGGCGTTCTGATGCTGTGTCCATTCCAACGGCTGGGTGGATTTATCCGGGCCGGGATTGGTGACCAGAAGTGCCTTGATTGTATTTTCGATGAACTCATGCACTTCTTCGTTTTTGGCGGCACAGATGTTTTTCAAGGTGTGGGAATGTACCAAGTCCCAGAATGTAGTGGGTTCGTATGCTTCCAAAAAATCCTTGTATTGGTCTCCATATTTGCCGCAGAATCCTCCGAAATCTGCTGCCGTCGGGGTATCCCCTTCAAGAGCGTCCAGGGCAGCAAGTTCCTGTTCGGACAAGGAGCCGCCAGTGTAGCGATCTGTCTTTTCGATGCTCATGATTAGCCTCCGTTCTATGTAAGCGGTTTTCTTCTACACACAATTTCGCTTAATCTCATGATTTTGTCAAGGGGTATTTCAAAGAAAAGGCGTTTCGGAATGTTTTTCCCGAAAACGCGCAAATATCTTTGCAAATAACGGTTAAAATTGTTTCGGTGTTGCGTGAATAATCAACTGTGCCTATTAGGCACAAATCTTTTATTATAGTTCGATGGTAGACAGGTTGCGTTCATCGGAAAGCCCTGTTTTCAACTTGCGTACATTCTGCTTTTCGCCGGTCAGACCGTTCGCGGCCCGGGCGGCTCGGTTTCTGCTCTGTGTCTGCTGCTGATCCCTGTTCAGTGTTTTGGCCAGACGGAATAACATATTTTGTACTGCATAGGTGGGGCTTTTTTCCTGATAGTCAGAACCTTCTACCTTTTCATCCGGGGTTGCGTTTTCCGGCTCACTGTGCGAAGCTGTTTTTTCCTGTACTGCTGGCGCGTTTGGTGGTTTGCCGGTCTGAGAGAGAGCAGCAGCATTTCCCGCCGAAGTCATGGCAGGGGTTGACTTTTTCTGAGGTGCGTGCGAAGCTGTTTTTTCCTGTACTGTTGGCCGCACATACCGCTCGGCGGCATAGATGATGATATTGTGCCTGGTCACCTCGGCGCGGCCCGCCCGGCGTTCTTCAAAATCACAATAAGGGTGAAAGAAGCTGTTTTCGATCTCTGCGAACTTTTTGTCCAGTGTTTCCTCATAAGAGGCGTATGTCAGGGCCAGTTCTTTTTGACTGTCCAGGTATTCTTCATACATGGACCGCAAGATCGGGTCCCGCTGCACGATTTTTTCCAATACGCCATCTACTTCGGCTTTGAGTTGCGGCGGCAAGAATTTGTATGTGTGCTTGCCTGGGGTTTCCCGCAGTTCTTTCCCCAAATCCTTTAGGGCATCCGTGATTTCACGGTCCACCAGATACTCGCTGGATACCAGCTTGCGCAGCTGCTCATTGAGTTTGTCGCGGCGCTTGCTTTTTTCTTCCTTCAGATAAGCCAGATCGCCGCGAAAGATTTCATTGGTGAAACTGCTTTTGACTTTGCGCGTGGCAGCATTGAGCGCTGCGCTTTTGTCAGTCTCTTTTTCTCGATGCGGTATGAATGCCTCCCGGCTGTCGGTGGACCAGACCAAAAAATGCAGATGCGGGTGAAAGTCCTTGTTATGCCAGGAACATACCATCCGCAGATTGCTGGGGGAAATGTTGTATGCTTTCGCCAGTTCGTCAGCTTTTAGGGCAATCAGGTTTTTCATATAATTTCGGTCTACCCCCAGCCGCTCACAATCGCTGGCATTCAGTGAGTACACATGACGCCACACGGTGCTGTTACTGGGGGCTTCCACTTCCACCTGCGCGGACAACACATTTTTTTCTGTACCGTTCTGGTCGAAAATGGGGCTTTGCCGATCAATATACGCGATGTAGTTTGTGGCATGGCGGGCATTGGCGAAATAGCCGGAGTTGAGTATTGCTTTGACTTTCACTGTCTCACCTCACTTTCGGCCGGAGAGCAACAGGCTGTGCCTATTAGGCACGGCCTGTTTTCTGCGATAATGCGATAGAATTGTCCGGCGTTTTTGCAAGAGAAATAGGCTCATTCTTCCAAAATATCTTCCAGCCGGAACACGCGATCATTCATTTTCAAGTATTCTACGGCGGCGCGGCGGTAATTGTCCAGAGCGCGGGGGTTGATTTCCAGTTCGTGCGCAAGAACCTGGCAGATTATAGCCTGTTGGATCGCCAGTTCAGACAGCACCTTGTTGGTGCGGTTGTTCAGTCGTGTTTCCATCAGGTTGACGCTGGCAAGGAAGGTGCGCTTCACGCTCTCGTTGATGAAAGCCCCGTCGGTTTGCATATACAGGTAGTCTTTGTAGTAGCGGATGGCGTTCTCAAACACGGCGGTTTCAGTGCAGCCTTCTTGTGAGGCAATTTCCTCCACCGTCTTTTTCGTTTCCTCACTAACACGGTATGTCTTTTTGTACAAGTCCATCTTGCCTCTCCTTTCTTGGAGATGATTTTCCCTCATTTTTGAAAATTTGAAAGCAGTAGGGAAAATGCAGGATAAAGCTGTACGGCACAAGTGCCGTACAGCAACACACCGCGCCGCAGTGCAGCGCGGTTTTTTGGGGGCATTTTGTACGGCATTTTGTACGGCTTTTTTCCTTTCTAAATGTTGGCTTGCCGTCATCTTCCTCATATTTTACATATTATCGCTTGTTTTTTGCCGTGCATCTGCCGTCAGATTACACAGCAATACAGAAAAATCAACGATTTAATGCTGTTTTTTGAGCTTGTGGCTATACGGCAACTATAACCAGTTCTCCGGCGCAACGCGAGTATTGTTGACATACACCTCAAAGTGCAGGTGGTTGCCGGTGCTGTCGCCGGTGCTGCCCACCGCTGCGATTGTCTGACCCTGGGTCACGGTCTGACCGGCAGAAACGCCCAGGGAGGAGCAGTGCGCGTAGAGAGTGTAGATTTGATTGCCGTCCACAACGCCATGGTAGATCTTGACGTAGTTGCCCCAGCTGTTATGATAACCAGCTTTCACGACCACGCCATCAGCGGCGGCATAGATCGGCGTTCCGTAACCGGCGACAAAGTCCATTCCCCCGTGCGGTGCGCCTGTCCAGCCATCCGGCTCTCCGAAGTGACAGGATATGTAGCTGTAGCTGGCCAGCGGTATAATGAAAGTTCCGTTGCCGCTGCCGGTGATCCCGCCGGTGTAATCTTCAGACGGGGTAAAGCTGTCTGTGTTGGTAATGCCGACCTGGGTGACGGTGACACCATACAGGTCCTCCCAGTCGGTCTGATACAACACTTTGGTCCATTCGATATTGACTTCGGACCAACCTTCCCAATCGTCATTCAGCGTCGCCGCCTGCAGCTCCTGCAGGTACTGTTCCATGACTTCGCTTTCGCCGGTGTAAGAGGGGCTGCACAGTTCTTCCCATTGAGCAACGGTCTGTTCAGTGGCACCGCTTTCGCCGTTCCAGTTCTCGCAGCCAGGTAAACGAGCCGTCACATACAAGTCATAGTGATCTCCGGGACAATAACTTTCTGTGTGGGAGTTATCGCAATCGGCGCTGTCATCGCTGTGGTGATAGGTTCCCCCGTTACCATCGGGGTGACCGTCGCACACCTTCCGGCTCATGCAGCCACCGCAGGAATATGGCCCGCGCTCCCTGGTGGAGAAGGAAACACTTTTCAATGCGACCCAACAGGCCAGCGGGGACATATCCGTTTCCCAATCCTGCTCATAATAGCAGGAAACAATGGTCAGAACTTCCTTGTCGTTATTGGAAAAACCGTTTTCCCATTGTAGGATGACGTTACGGTATTCATTACCGTTACGGTCAGTCCGCTGCCGGTACTCGGCCATTTGCTCATCCACATAGGCATCCCTGGCTTCGTCCATAAGCGCTACGGCCTGGCCGACCAGGGATGTGTCCTCGGTGAGAAACGTGGAGAGGGTTATCGTGAACAGCGCAATGATCGCCTGCAGACCGGCGACCAGCAGAAAGATGATCGAAAGCACCACCGCCACGATGGTGATGATGATTTTGCGGGTCCTCTCATCGGCTAGTTTCTGCGCGATGAGAATCGCAATCTTGGCAGGCATCAGATGCCCCCTTTGTCACCAAACAACTCGGCTTCAAAGGGGAGCGTCCCCACTTCCATGTAGTATTTTCCGTTACCGGCTTTCAGCAGGCAGTGACGCTTGTTGGAAACACTGATGCAAGCGGCTTCGCCATCCGTCAGCTTCAATGCCTCTTTCATATCCTGGAGATCAACCTGTCCGCTGTAAAACAGGAATTTGAAAGAGGACATGTTGATGATCGGGGAGCTGTACCGCCGCACCGATTCATCCAGGCAGTCCTGGAGCTGCTGCGTGGCCACACCGATACAGGCGTTATACTTGCGGCTGCGACGGGCAAAATAGCTGATGTATTTGGCCATCAGCGGCTGCTCCAGATACATATACAACTCGTCGAAGCTGAGAAGTACCTGGAACTCACGGAGCAGCACGATGGACCAGATGTAGGTGTTCAGGTTGTTCTCCACGGCCTGAAGGCGCTGTTCGCTGCCCTCCAGCAGAGCGCCCATAGAGAAGCAGATCAGCGGATTGTTCTTTACGTCAATGGTGGTCGTGCCGTTGAAGATGTTGGACAGCTCACCGTAGGTCGGGTCGTTGATATACAACAGGACCTCAGAAATCATTTCTTTGGTGAGCATGGGGTAGCTGTTTTTGCCCAACTGCTTTTGCACGAAATCATACAGCGTGCTGAATGTGGGGTAGTCCTCGTGCCGCAGCCGGTCAAAGTCGGTGTGCTGATCGATGCCCACCGACGCATACATTCCCTGGACCAGAATCATCAGCGCACGGAGAGTGCTGTCCGGCATCTCCGGCATCATAATGCGGAACTCATCTTTGAGCCAGGAAAGATGCTGCAAAAACATGGGCGATTCATTGGAAATCTCCGGCAGCTCGGCTCCTTCCTCTACATCATCCTCCAATTTAATTCTGCGCACCTCGAAGATGTTGATTTTGTGGTTGCCGGAAGCGCAGTCGATCACGACACCGCCCAGGCCGCGTGTGACATCGCTGTATTCATTCTCGGGGTCCATGACGTAGCAGTGAACCCCGCGTGTCACCATAAAGGTCAGAATTTTTTTCTGAAGGTAACTCTTACCCTGTCCAGCGGAGCCAGAAATGAAGAACACACCGTTGGTGATCTGGTCATCCCGCTGGAAGATGTCGGCATACACCGGGCCGCCGCGATCAGTGCGGCCAAGGGGCATGCCATGGGGATGAATCAGGCTGGAGTAACTGAACGGATACAGGGCTGCCACGGTTTTACTGGGCAGGTTGTTGGAACACAGGATAAAGTGGTCGCTGCCCAGCGGTTGCACGGAGGAAAAACCGTTGCGCTGTTCATAGTTCAGCTGGTCATAGGTAATGCCGACGCCTGCAAGTTCGATCTTCACCTGCTGCTCCAGGTTCGCCAGGTCCTCCAGCGTCTTGCCGTAAATCTCGATATACACGTTGACGCTGTAAATGGTATTCTGGTTACGGGTGACTTCGGCATAGAAGTTTTTGATGTCCATAGTCTCCTGGGCTGCGTCCATTTGTTCCGTGGCCTGGCTTTTGCCGCCGATAACGGCCTTATTACGAATCTGCTCGTCAATCAGCTTTCGCGCATTGTCTTTCTGGAGCGGGGTCATTCGCATGGTGAAAGAAGTGCCCCGCATGCTGGCTACCGTGTACAAGGCACGCGGCGGAATCTGAGCCGGGAAGTTCTTTATCATAAGGGTTCGGCGCATCAGGCCGGATTGCTCGGCATGGTCACGGGTGAAGTCAATGCGGTTGGGGCAAAGACGGCGCTGAATTTCCTTGTTGTAGATCGCCGGTTTGGCCTTTGCCATGTTGGGGTAGTTTTTCACTTCTTCGGCAATGGTGTAGATATCCACATTGATGAACTCACGGACCAGGTAATTGCGCAGAAGAACGGCCATTTCGTCGTTTTTTACGCGGTCAATTTTATATCCTTTGCCGACGATCAGGGTGTAGATATCATCCTCCTCAGACTGCGCTTTGTAGATAAAATAGTACGCCCGCTGTACCGCACTGGATTTTGTCTCGGTGCTTTCGATCTCGTTGACTACGTCTGCCAGAATGTGGTCATAGCGGCGCGGCAAACTGCGGTAGTATTCTTTGAGGGCGCTCATGTCCTCGATTTTATCTGTACCGAACATGGTGAAGGGGCAGCGCAGGGAATCAAACAACCGGCACAGCTGTTCGATTTCCTGCGCGATTTCTTCATCTGTCATTACGTCGGTGTTCGGCGGATAGTAGCGGTAGAAGCGGAATAACTCCTTGCCGTCCTTGCCGCCATAGATGCCGTTGTCGGCAAAGCGGAACTGAATTAAATCCTGGATAGGCAAGCGAGAACGCATTTGTTTCGTCAGGCGTTTACGCTGGCGCTTTTCTTCTTTTGCTGTGCGCTTTTCATTGGCGGTAAAGGTTTTTGTGAAAAGCTGGTAAAGGGTTCTTGTGCGCAATGCACCGAATAGATTGTGTTCAAAATCCACCCGTGCCGCACCAATGGCAATAAATAGCGTCAGAGCCATCAGTTCCAAAGAAGTAAGGTAAAATGTTGCTACCACCAAAGTGGCAATCAGAATCAACTCCGGGACTGTCCACCACCACAAAAGAAATTTCTTTTGCAGCCGTGGTGGACAGAGGTACTTTTGCGTAGTCATTTTTCCTCCTTTTTGGTGGGTTTGTGCCTATTAGGCACAGTTTGTTTTTTTCGATGGTTCGATTGTTTTTCTTTTTGCTTTTGCATACGCGGCGGCTACTTTAATAGTCCTTTGACAGCCCCTGCGAAATATGCGACGCCCGTTGGGTTGATATGCGGCCCAGCGCTGGATAAACCATATTTGTCCAGCGTGCGGCTCACACCACCCATACCGAGCAGGCAGCCCATCCCCAAAAACGTATTGGCGATGCCGGTACTCATCAGTAAAGTGATAGCCAGGGCATAAAAAAAGTACTCAAAGAAAAAAGTCAAGCCCACGGCCATAGCCTGGCGAAACCAGCCTGAGAAGGCCGTTTGATCGCCTCGCAAGACACTGGTTTCGTATAGCGGAACCATGGCAATTAAAGTGATGAATTGTACAAAGCGCAACGTGATTTTATAGATAAAAACTCCGCTGCCAATTACGACAATAAAGAAGCAGATCACAGATTCCAGGAGGCTGCTGCCGACAACAAGATCAGGAGACAACCACAAGTTGGTCAACGAGTTTGCATACTCTGTTCCCTCGAAATTTGTAACTGAATCGCTCAATTTCAGAAGCTGAATCAAACTTAATATGGCTTTTGTCATCACATGCACCAGCTTGGGACCGAAAAGAGCAAAAGCCAATCCAGAGACAAAATTTTTTGTAACAGCGGACATATACACGGCCTTTTCCTCTGAGCGGGCCTCTAAAATGTCATAGAGCATCAGTATACAGCCGACAGCAAATACCCCCATAGCTATCCAGGCAGAACAGGACACGACAGCGCTGATGATTGAATCATCCCAAAGTGATACGATCATTTTGCTGACAAAATCCATGATCACCGTCAAAAGCGCCACAAAAACGTCATGTATCAAAGTGGCAATGCCGTCAGCTATGAGGTTTAGGATAAATTTTCCGATTACTTCCATTTTTCAATCCCCGATGAAAAAATAAGCTGCTGCCCAGGAGGGGCTGAGCCTCCCGGGCAGCAGACTTTTGTACACAGTGGGTTAAACAGTGGTTCCGAATACACCGGCGGCCAGAAGCCCCCAAAGGACGCCGGTGCCGACCGCTACCACCAGACCGATGATCTCCTTCCACATAAACTCCCAGAAAACATCCGACATGCCATCCCGGTGAGCCTTAAACAACTGCGGCAGCTGGAAGATGCAGTAAATAATGGCGGCAGCGGTGATTAAGGGGCAGACCAGGTTGGTGCCAATGGCAGAGAGCCATCCAAGAATTTGGTTTTTCACTTCAGTAGTGAAAGAATTTACATCAATCATATCATATTCTCCTTTGTGTGTTTTCAGCCGGTCTTACGGCGTAAGTTCTAAACCGAGCGACGGCTGCACCGTCGGCTCATCGGCGTGGATCGGCGCCTGTTCAACA
>OLSD01000527.1_pt1 | contig 37863 bp, 35 predicted proteins | sample 1672211 | NCBI WGS metagenome assembly OLSD01 (sample SAMEA3136659, study PRJEB25190) | human gut metagenome | reverse complement strand
TATAGACAAACTTACTGCTAATTTTCGTAGATTATATATAATCCGGTATCGTCCGTTTGAACTCAAGTCTGAGCGCGGTAAACCCGAATTTGCGCCACATTTAACGGCAGCCCGTACTTATGGTCTCGATCGCGACCGCGCCGCCCCTGACAACTGAAATTCTGTGATACTTATTCTTAAGCAGCGCAATCAGCTCATTATTGCGTCGCTCGGTCAGCATGCACTCAAGCAGCACACTGTCCTTGCCGATATCGACCACATCGACCTTGAACACCTGCGCGATCTGGAAAATCTCGCTGATCTGCGCACTGTCCACATCCATAACCTTTGCGTATAAAATTTCCTTCATGTGAAGCGGCACATCCGTCAAATCGATGACCTTGATGACCTCGACCATGCGGTTCAGCTGCTTCTTGATCTGTTCAAATGTGATATCATCACTTGTCACACAGATCGTCATACGGGAGATGGTCTCATCCTCCGTTGTACCTACGGTCAGAGACTGCAGGTTGTAGGATTTCCCAGAGAAAAGTCCTGATACCTTTGCAAGCACGCCGACCTGATTTTCTACATATAACGCTATCCAGCGATTCTTCATATCTGACATTGTCACACCCTCCTTACGTTCTAAAACAAGCGAAGCTCTCCGCCACCTGTTTCATTCCGTACAAATTCAACTCGTGCCTACTTCAAAATCATCTCGCTCATCGGATTGCCACCTTTCACCATCGGAAGAACAAGTTCATCCGTTGCGATCATAAACTCGATGACCGTAGGTGCATCCGTGTGCTTCTTTGCTTCGGCAAATGCTGCATCAATATCCTCTGCATTCTCCACGCGGATACCATATGCACCGTAGCTCTCTGCAAGCTTTACGAAATCCGGTGTATACTTCGGGCAGGAATCGTTTGGTCCCTTACAGTCATTCGGACAACCCGGACGCTTGCGCAGACAGGTCGCACTGTAACGCTTTCCATAGAAAAGCTCCTGCATCTGACGCACCATACCAAGATAATAATTGTTGAGAAGGCAGATTGTGATCGGTGTGCCCTGTGTGACAGCCGTTGCCATCTCCTGTATATTCATCTGAAAGCCGCCATCTCCGGTAACCAGAACAACATCCTTGTCCCGGTTGGCAATCTTCGCTCCGATTGCAGCCGGGAAACCAAATCCCATCGTTCCGAGTCCGCCGGATGTAATCAGCTGACAGCTCTCATCTAACTCCAGATACTGTGTTGCCCACATCTGATGTTGTCCAACATCTGTGACATAAATGCTGTGTGGAAACTGCTCGTTAATGTGCTCCATAATCATCTGCGGGCTGATTCCGCGATCTCTTCGCATCGCAAGCGGATTCTCCTCATCCCAGACTTTAATCTGTTCCATCCACTTGGCAGTCTTCTTCGGTTCCGCCCATTCGATCAGTTTTTCAAGTGCAGTACCTGCATCCGCAACAACCGGAACATCTACGACAACGTTTCTCGAGATGGATGCCGTATCGACATCGATATGCACGATCTTGGCATTCGGTGCAAATTCATTCAGATCACCGGTAATACGATCGTTAAATCTTGTTCCGATGGAAAAAAGCACGTCACATTCACTGACTGCCATATTGGCTGCATATTTTCCATGCATACCGCAGTTGCCGATATACAGCGGATGCGTCGTAGGAATTGCGCCTTTGCCCATGATGGTTGTGACAACCGGGATATTTTCTTTCTCTACAAATGTCTGCAATGCCACATTGGCACGCGAAATATTGATTCCGCCACCGGCAAGGATCAAAGGCTTCTTTGCCGATTTCAAAAGCTTATATGCTTTCTTGAGCTGACCGATATGTACACTGTTGATCGGCTTGTAGCCACGGATATCCACATGATCCGGATACTCTGCTGGACCGGTCGCAGTCTGGATATCCTTTGGAATATCGATAAGAACAGGGCCCGGCTTACCGGTGCGCGCGATATAGAACGCCATCTTGATGATCTTGCCAAGATCCGCACGGTTTCTGACCGTTACCGCATATTTTGTGATACTTCTTGTCATACCAACGATATCAACCTCCTGGAACGCATCGTTTCCGATGAGTCCGAGTGGAACCTGACCGGTAAAGCATACAAGCGGAATACTGTCATAATGCGCATCCGCCAGTCCCGTGATCGTGTTGGTCGCTCCCGGTCCGCTGGTCACTAAGCAGACACCGACCTTGCCGGTCGACTTTGCATATCCTTCTGCCTCGTGAATGAGGGCCTGCTCGTGGCGCGGCAGAATCAGATTGATCGAATCTGTCTTATATAATTCATCAAATAAATCCGTAACCGTACCGCCCGGGTAACCAAAGATGGTATCTACCCCCTCTTCCTCAAGCGCTTTTACGAATAATTTTCTTCCTGTTATATCCATAATCTATATCCTCCTAAATCAGTCCAAAACTCCGAAGCAGGAATATCCAGAATGTCAATGTAAATGCTGCAAGAAGCGTCGTCGAGACGATAACGCTTGCAGTCAGGACTCCGTCATTGTTCATGTTTTTTGCCATAATATAGCAGCTTGGTGTCGTTGGAGACGCAAGCATGATCAGGATTGCGATCAGCTTCTCTCCTGAATATCCAAGAAGCGCTGCAACCGGCAGGAACACAAGCGGCTGGAAAAACAGCTTGATCGCAGATGCCAAGAGTGTCGGCCTGATCTTCGCCAAAGCCTTCCTTCCCTCAAATCCGGCACCAAGCACGATCAATGCAAGCGGTGTTGCAAGCTGCGCTACCATGTTGATGGTCTTGTCCACAAGCATCGGAAAATGAATGCCGAGCATCGCCACGATCAGTCCTGCAAAAATCGATAAAATGATTGGATTCTTCGCGATATTCACGATAGCTTCCTTGATCTTGCCGCCACCATTTTCTACTTCCTCCTGTGCCTCGAATGTCAGCACGATCACGGAATAAATGTTATAAAGCGGCACCGCTCCAATGATCATCAGAGGTCCCATTGCCGACGTTCCGTAGATATTGCTGATGAATGCAAGTCCCATAACTGCTGCACTGCTTCGAAACGAAGCCTGTACGAACGCGCCTCGCATGCTTTTGTCCTTAAGAAAGACCTTCGTCAGTCCCCAGATACTCCAGAAACAGATTGTGCTCACGATTGCGCAGAACAACACAAACTTGAGATCAAATACTTCCCAAATATCCACACTCGCAATATCGCGAAAAAGCATAAACGGAAGTGTCACTTTAAAGTTAAACCGATTGGCGACCGTGACAAAATGCTCATCGAGCATTCCGATCTGATGGAGAACCCATCCGATCACCATGACCAGAAAAATCGGAAGTGTTACATTGATACTAAATAAAAAATCGCTCATTACTACTTTCTTCTCTCGTATTTATAGAAATAGAACTCCAGATCAAAATAGGTCTGCTCCTCGCTGTCTGCGGTAACCACCCACTCCGGCTTCTCATCCAGATTCGGGAAGTGCGCATCCGCATCATAAGCGTAATCAATCTTCGTGATATGAGCGACATCACATTCGTCGAGAAGCTGCGCGTAGATCTTCTCGCCGCCAATGACATAGATATCCTCGCTGTTGTATTTCTTCAGTTCCTCGTGCAGCTCATCCAGTGAATGCACGATGATGGCATCCTTCACCGCATAGTTCGGATTGTGTGTTAATACAATGTTCGTGCGGTTCTTCAGCGGAAGACCATTCGGAAAACTCTCTAAGGTCTTCCGCCCCATGACGACGACCTTCCCCGTGGTTGTCTCCCGAAAGAACTTCTGATCCATCGGAATGCGTACTAATAATTCGTTATTCTTGCCGATCGCCCAGTTGCGATCCACTGCTGCAATAAGATTCATGATCTGTATATCCTCCATGGAAAATTCGACACAATTTAAATAGCAATTGGTATATCTTTAATCTGCGGACCGGTCACATAGTCCGTAATCTTAATATCATCCGTTGTAAACTGGTAGAAGTCCTTAATCTCAGGATTCAGCCAGAATTTCGGTGCCGGATGCTGCTCACGTGAGATCAGCTCCTTCACAAGCGGCACATGACGGTCATAAATATGTGCATCCGCGATCACATGCACCAGCTCGCCCACCTTCATATCACACACCTGCGCAAGCATATGCATGAGTACCGCATACTGACATACATTCCAGTTATTGGCCGCAAGCACATCCTGCGAACGCTGGTTTAAGATTGCATTAAGCGTCAGCTTATCATCCCCCGGCTTCTGTGTCACATTAAATGTCATACTGTACGCACACGGATACAGATTCATCTCATGCAGATCCTGATGCACGTAAATATTCGTAAGGATTCGTCTGCTGAACGGATTGTTCTTCAGATCATAGATCACACGATCCACCTGATCCATCATGCCTTCCTTGTACTGGTGCTTCTGTGCCAGCTGGTAACCATACGCCTTACCGATGGAGCCGTCTTCATCCGCCCATTCATCCCATACCGTACTCTTCAGATCGTGGACATTGTTGGATTTTCTCTGCCAGATCCAAAGCATCTCCTCCGTACAGGTCTTGATGGCCGTCTTACGAAGCGTGATCGCCGGGAACTCCTTCGACAGATCGTAACGGTTGACCACGCCGAATTTCTTGATCGTATAGGCGCTCGTTCCGTCCTCCCAATGCGGACGGACCTTCTCACCCTCGGTGCTTGTCCCATTCTCCAATATATCATTACACATATCTACAAATATCTTGTCTGCTAAACTCACAGTATCTCCTCGCCTTCCTTATGCAAATTCTTCCATTGATTCATTTTATTTTCAAAATCTGAAATATTTTCTCTAAGGCTTTATTTTACCGAATTTCACAAAAAAAGTCTATGATAATATTTGTTGTACTATCAGTCGGTATTCCACCATATCGTGACATTTCTGGATCTTTTTTAAGCAGTCTCTTTTCTCCGGAAAAAGCGTAATCAGATAAAACCACAGTTCCTTCATATGTCCCACGACATCCTTATCCCCGGAAAAAATCTCTGCATATCCCTGCACGATTTCATCGTGAAATGCCTTAATCTGTTGCTTTGTCGGCTTCGCTTCTCCCTTGACCTCCCCGATCAGTCCCGGATCTGCCAGAAGCCCTCTTCCGATCATCACACGATCCACTTCCGGAAAAAGCGTATGAATCCGCTCATAATCTTCCACCGTATTAATATCTCCGTTGTAACAAAGCGGCACCTTGATCTTCTCTACCGCCATCGCGAACGCATCCATGCGCGGCGTATTGCTATAATAATCACTTCGCACTCGCGGATGGACGATCAGCTCTTCCATCGGATATCTCGCATAAATCTCGCAAAGGCGCGCCCATTCATCCTCGCTCTCCATCCCGATCCGCGTCTTCACGGAAATCAAAAGCGGGCAGATAGCAAACGCCTTTTCCAGAAAACGGTCCAATTCGTCCGGATTCTTTAGAATTCCTGCGCCACGATTCTTCGAAACGACCGTTCCGGACGGGCATCCACAATTTAAGTTCACCGTTGTAAAGCCCATCTGCTCCAGCTGCGCGCCCATCATCCGAAGATCCTCGGCATCGTTTAGCATCAGCTGCGGAACAAGTGTAATCCCCGGATTGTTTTCCGGAATCAGGTCCCGCACGATCTTCTTATTCATCTTCTTTGCTGCCGGGAAAAACGGCGTAAAATATTTATCAATATACGGGAAATGATGCGCGAACGCATTTCGCACAATGTATCCCGTAATTCCTTCTAACGGAGCCAAATAAAACTGCATACAAATCTCCTATATCCGTTCGTCTTGCGCGTGTGCCTGCCGAATATTTATATTGGTCAAATACGTTCCGGCACAACGCGTGCTCCTTCTATTATAGGAGATTTTGTGGAAATGTGAAGAGCTCCTAAAAAAATATTAGGATTTTATGAATAGAATTGACTTACCGAAACAAGACTTCTATATTGAGATTATCAAATATATTGAAATTATCGAAGTCAGCATCCATCATCAAATGAAATATGCGTATTATGGCTTTCGCAGAAAGGTCGATTATGAATAAGAAGAAATTATCCGCAAGACAAATGACACAATTAATTCTTGCAATCCTCGCAGTCATTTTCATCTGCATATTGGGATATTACATTGGCAGACCTCTCGTACAGTTCGTTTCCGAGCCGGAGGAATTCCAGATATGGGTCGACGAAAAAGGCATCCTTGGCGTACTCGCCTTCATGGGCATGGTCATCCTGCAGGTACTGCTTGCGATCATCCCAGGCGGACCGTTTGAAATCGGAGCCGGATACGCCTTTGGTGTCATAAAAGGCACACTCATCTGCGATATTGCAATGACTGTCGCAAGCGTTGTCATCTTCCTTTTCGTCAAGAAATTCGGCATCCGTTTTGTAGAATTGTTTGTAAGCCGGGAAAAAATTGAATCTGTACATATATTAAAAAGTTCCAGGCGTTCAGAAAGCATTATCTTTTTGCTTTTCCTCATACCTGGAACTCCTAAGGATCTGTTGTCTTATCTGGTCGGACTGACCGACATGAAACTGTCGCATTGGATCTTCATCTGCGGCATCGGCCGGATTCCCGCAATCCTGCTGTCTGCATTAAGTGGAAGCGCCTTGGGAAGCGAACAGTATCATCTTGCGGTCATTCTGTTGGCAGCGATCATTGTCCTTTATGTCATCGGCATCGTGTTCTACCGCATTCACAACAAACGCTCTGCAAAAAAGGATGCCGCATGACAGGCATCCTTCTTTTCATTTACCGATCATCTTTTACGCTTCACGATTCATCCAGCTTCGGAAGAATGCGCATTCCCGCTCATTGCATTCATGCGCAATAGCAAGCTTCATATTCAGATGAAATACATGTCCCAGATTCGAACCTTTTCTTCTATAGTAGAGAAATTCCTGCGGGACTTCGTTTTTAAGCAAAGTCTGCTGTAACGCAGGTGTCTGGTTCTGCAGAAAATCACCGGTACAGGTCATATAAAGTGTCGGCGGATAATTCTCCGTAATTCCACGCAATACGTTTACAAGATCCATCTCCTGTGGTGTTCCGCCACCCGGCAGATATTCCTGCATCAATTGAGCATCCAGATTGTCCTCATCCTTCGTCTTATGAATCTCATAGACACCACAGTTGAGTGCAATCGCCCGCAGCTTAAAATTCTTTGGCACATCAAACGGAAACTCTGCAGCTCTCTTCTGGCTCGTGCAGATTCCCGCATAGATTCCGAGATTGTGCGCACCGGCCGAATCTCCAACCGCAAAAATATTATCCGTGTCAAAGCCATACTCCCTCGCATGCTCCATCACAAATTGCATCACAAGATTCGTATCTTCAATCGCCGCCGGGAACTTGTGCTCCGGTGCAAGCCGGTATGTAAAATTCACCACAGCAAATCCATGCTGCACAAGACTCATACAATAATACTGGTACAACTCCTTATCGCCATATACCCAGCCTCCGCCATGCACACTGACAATGACCGGCAGCGTCTCACCCTTCCTCTCCTTCGGGCGGTACACATCCAACACCTGCATCGCAGGATCCGTATCACCATAAACAATATCATCATGACGCTCCACATAATCCGGTGTCGTAAGCCCCGCATCACGCACATCGTCACTCTTCTTGAATTCTCTTCGAATCTTATCACTCAGTTCTGACATAATACTACCTCCGGTTATCACTTTCCAATCCTAAGCAATCAACATAGCTCAATTGTATCATCAATATAATTATCACACAAATAACTTTGCAGCTCTGCGCTATTAGAGCGATAGACGGCGCACGAGGTCCGGGGGACCTCGGTTTTGCGCGGACCGTTTCACGACATCCAGTGGATGTCGGCTTTGAAACGACCGAAACGAAGTGTAGACGCGAAGCGGAGACGCTCGAACTTCGAGCCCCGGATGGGGGCGAATGAAGCGATAGACGGGCGCAAGACGTCCAGTGGACGTCTGCTCTGCGCCGACCAGAGCGAAGCGGAGACAAGAAGCCGCAGCGCGGGGGAGTGGCTCCTCTTCGTTGTTAGAGCGATAGACGGCGCACGAGGTCCGGTGGACCTCGGTTTTGCGCGGACCGGAGCGAAGCGGAGACGCTCGAACTTCGAGCCCCGGATGGGGCTCGTTCAAAAAAGAGACATCCATTTGGATGTCTCTTTTTGAATAGAGCGATAGACGGGGCTCGAACCCGCGGTCTCGACCTTGGCAAGGTCGCGCGTTACCAACTACGCCACTATCGCATATGCAATTACGTTCTCTCGAACACATCTAGTATATTAACAGACGTGCCCCGCAATGTCAACCTTATTTTAAATAATTTTTGTATTTATTTGAACAATTCCAAAAATTACAAATCAGGTATGAAGCCCGCCCCCGCTGCATAGAATTTAAAGAATCAAACAGGGAGGGATAACAATGAGCGCCAAAACCAAAATCGTTGTACTACATATGAACCGGATCGTAATCACAGGAGTGACCACAGGACTTTGTCTTCTCCTGCTGATCATCCTTTTTGTCACACTGCATGCGAAATCTGCTCCGGAGCCTGAAGCGGTGCCGACCCTGTACACTCCCGGCGTCTACACATCCTCCATCATGATGGATCACAATGCGATGGATGTCCAGGTTGTCGTCGATGAGAATAACATCAAATCCATCTCACTGGTCAATCTGGAGGAGAGTATGGAAACCATGTATCCGCTGATGAAACCGACCTTGCAGGAACTTGGTGAACAAATCATAAGCAGCCAGTCCACCGACAACATTACATATTCCAAAAACAATCAGTACACTTCCATGTTACTTCTCAACGCAGTACAGGATGCATTAGAAAAGGCATCGCCAACTTAATGGCGATGCCTATGCATCCGTAGCTTAATTTGCTTCCGTGCTGTCCAGTCCCTGGATATAATCACTCATAGCAGAGGTATCTGTGTAAATCGTCTTCGTCGGACGGGTCGATTCATAATACTGATATCCGGTATATCCTGCCCAACCTACGATTGCCACGAGAACAACGACTGCACAAATTCTTGCGGCGAGGCGCTGCACTCTCTCCTTTGCCATAATCTTCTTACGGTTTGCTTTATCTTTTTTATGCTGTTCAACTTTTGCCTGACTCATATCGATCTCTCCTAAAATCAAATTCTAACATATCTATTTTACACATACTTTGTCGAAAAAGCAATACTTCCCTGTGCATTCTTTAGCCCAATCCGATCAACAGACCGACAATCCTTACAAGGAAAGCCACGAGCCACGCGATCACACATTGCGTGATTGCCACACCGACCGCCCACTTGCCGCCGAGCTCTCGCTTGACAGAAGCAATCGCAGCGACACAAGGCGTATACAAAAGCGTAAACACAAGAAATACTGCCGCAGTAAAAGGCGTCAGAATATCGACAGCCGAGAGGATCGTAAGTGTACTTACCACACCCTCCTTTGCCATAAATCCGGTGATGAGAGCCGTCGAAATCTTCCAGTTGCCGAATCCAAGCGGTACAAAAAGCGGTGCGAGCAGACTTCCGACCAGCGCAAGAATACTGTCCTTCGAATCCGTCACGATATTCAGATGCGTATCAAAGCTCTGCAAGAACCAGATAATGATCGTCGCAAGGAAAATGATCGTAAATGCACGCGTCAGGAAATCCTTTGCCTTGTCCCAGATCAGACGACCAACACTCTTCGCACTCGGGAAACGATAGTTCGGAAGCTCCATAACAAACGGAACCGGTTCCCCACGGAATGCCGTATGGTCAAGGATCCATGCAAATCCGATACCGACCAAAACGCCGGTAAAATACAGGATGGTCATAACAAGCGCGCTTTTTCCCGGGAAAAAGGCAGCGGCGAAAAACGCATAGATCGGCATCTTCGCCGAGCAGCTCATAAACGGTGTCAAAAGCACGGTCAGCTTACGATCACGCTCCGACGGAAGCGTTCTTGTCGCCATAATTGCAGGCACCGAGCAGCCGAATCCGATGATCATCGGGACGAAGCTTCGTCCGGACAGACCGATTTTACGGAGCAGCTTGTCCATCACAAACGCAACACGCGCCATATAGCCGCTGTCCTCCAAAAGTGACAGGAAGAAGAACAGCGTCACGATCGTCGGCAGGAAGCCAAGCACGCTGCCCACACCGGTAAAGATACCATCGATCACGAGCGAATGTACCACTTCATTGACATGTGCCAGCGTCAGCAGGGAATCCATCCATCCGGTGAACGCATCAATTCCAAGATTCAAGAGGTCGGACAACCACTTTCCGACCAGTCCGAACGTCAGATAAAAGATCAGGATCATGATTGCCGCAAAAACCGGAATCGCCGTATACTTTCCGGTCAGAATGCGGTCCATCTTCTGGCTTCGGATATGCTCCTTACTCTCATGCGGACGAACAACCGTCGCATCACACACTTTATGGATAAAGGTAAAACGCATATTTGCCAAAGCCGCCTGTCTATCCATGCCGCTCTCCGTCTCCATCTGCGAGATGATATGCTCAATCATCTCACACTCATTCTGATCCAGATGAAGTGCCTCTTCCACAAGTTTGTCGCCTTCGACCAGCTTGCTTGCTGCAAAACGCGTCGGAATCTTGTATTTGTGCGCATGATCTTCGATCAGATGCATGATGGAGTGAATACAGCGGTGCATCGCACCTCCGTCCTGCCCTTCAGCATCGCAGAAATCCATACGTCCCGGGCGCTCGCGATAACGCGCCACATGTACCGCATGCTCCACAAGCTCATCGATTCCCTCATTCTTGGCTGCGGAAATCGGAACAACCGGAATGCCAAGTGTATCCTCCAACAGGTTGATATCGATCGTACCGCCGTTCTCGCGCACCTCGTCCATCATGTTGAGCGCAAGCACCATCGGGATATCCAGCTCGATCAATTGCAACGTCAGGTACAGATTTCTCTCTATGTTCGTTGCATCCACAATGTTGATAATACCTCTCGGCCGGTCGTTCAGGAAAAACTCACGGCTCACGATCTCCTCACTCGTATATGGGGACATCGAATAGATGCCCGGAAGATCCGTTACCAGCGTGTGATCCTGATTCCGGATCGGACCATCCTTTCGGTCTACTGTAACGCCCGGAAAGTTTCCGACATGCTGATTCGATCCGGTCAGCTGGTTAAAAAGCGTCGTCTTTCCGCAGTTCTGATTGCCGGCAAGACCGAACGTCAGAAGCTCATCTTTACCGATTTTCTCTCCACGCTGCTTTACATGGTAGATTCCCATCTCACCAAGTCCCGGATGCTTCGAACCGGATGATTTCTTCTTGGCAGTATTCTGCTGCTTCTCGCCTTCGTCCGCCAGCGTCTGCACATTCGTAATCTGAATCTGCTCTGCCTCCGACAGACGCAGTGTCAGCTCGTAATCCCAGATACGGTATTCAATCGGGTCGCCCATCGGTGCTGCCTTCACATACGTCACCCGGGTTCCCGGGATGAGCCCCATGTCGAGGAAATGCTGCCGCAGAGCACCTGCTCCTCCAATCTCCGTGAGGATGGCACTCTCTCCCTCTTTTATCTCTGCTAAATTCATTTTTCTCTCCTAGTGTATATACATACAAATATGAGGGAAGTAAATCCAATCCCTCATACCTGCTTCATGCTCTCCGACCACAGACAAGCAAATCTCCTGACTCCCTGTGATCACATATTTACATATTTCTGGATATATCCAGGCACTTCATCATCGCCTCGATCACGCTGCTGCGCATGCCTCTCTCCTCAAGCACACGCACCGCCTGAATCGTTGTTCCGGCCGGTGAACATACCATATCCTTAAGTTCTCCCGGATGTTTGCCGGTCTCAAGCACCATCTTGGCACTTCCGAGCACCGCCTGGGCTGCAAACTTATAGGCCTGCTGTCTTGGCATTCCTCCTGCCACAGCTGCATCCGCCATCGCCTCAATAAACATAAATACATAAGCTGGTGAACTTCCGCTTACCGCTGTCACCACATCCATCAGATGCTCCGGAATGACTTCTGTCTGGGTAAATCCCTCGCAGAGTTCTCTGACCTCGTTTACCTCTTCCTCCGTCACCTGATTTCCAATGCACATACCCATCATGCCCTCTTTGACCATAGACGGTGTATTCGGCATCGTGCGGATCACCTTCGTTTCGCTGCCGAGCAGATCTGCAAACCACTGCAGTGTCTTGCCCGGTGCAATGGAAATCAGGATCACATCCTTTTTTAATGCATCCTTTACTTCCGTCAAAACTTCCTCATAAAACTGTGGCTTAACTGCCACAAATAAAATATCTGCAAATTCCGCTACCTTGCGGTTGTCCGTTGTAATCTGTACCCCGAACTGTTCCTTCTTTGCATCCAGTGTTGCCTGTGTACGGCAGGAGATCATAATCTCCTGCGGACTGCATTTGCCGGAATCGATGATTCCCTGCATCATCGCAGTGCCCATGTTGCCACAACCGATGAACCCTATATTCTTACTCATGATCGATAGTCTCCGTTAATCTTTACATAGTCATAAGTCAGGTCACAGCCCCACGCTTTCGCGCTTGCGTCTCCCTGACCCAGGTCAATATTAATATAAATCTCATCCTCTCCAAGGACAACCTTTGCCTCATCCTCCGAGAATTCCACACCGGCACCGTTTCTGCATACAGCGATCGTTCCCTTTGCCGATGCGATGTCAACTGCGACCTTGTCAATGTCAAAATCAGCCTCGGCATATCCGATTGCGCAGAGAATTCTTCCCCAGTTTGCATCTTCGCCGAACATCGCGCATTTAAACAGCGGGGAACGGATTACGCTTTTAGCAACGATGATTGCCGTATCCTGATCCGGAGCTCCGGCACAGGTACACTCGATCATCTTGCTGGCTCCCTCGCCATCCTTTGCAAGCATCTTCGTCAGTGACATCAGCACCTGATAGAGTGCCTGACGGAAAATCTCATAATCATCATTCTCCGTTGTAATCTCTGCATTCTCCGCCATACCATTGGCAAGAATACATACCATATCGTTGGTGGATGTATCGCCGTCAATGCTCAGGCAGTTATAGGTAACTTTCACGATATCAGACAATGCCTTCTGGATCAGTTCTGCGGAGATTGCCACGTCGGATGTTACGAAGTTCAATGTCGTTGCCATATTCGGGTGGATCATTCCGCTTCCCTTGGCCATACCACCAACCGTACACTTCTTACCGCCAAGCTCAAATGTTACGGCAACTTCCTTCTTAATCGTGTCCGTGGTCATGATTGCATTTGCTGCCTTACCGTGATTCTCCGGCGCAAGACCTTTCGCAAGTTCCGTAATGTGGCTTTCGATCGGCTCGATCGGCAGAATCTGTCCGATGACACCAGTCGATGCAACGATCACTTCGTTGGCGTTAATTCCAAGTTCCTTCGCTGCAAGTTCACACATACGGGCGGCTTTCTCTTCGCCATCTGCATTGCAGGTATTCGCATTCTTACTGTTCGCGATCACGGCACGTGCAATATTGCCGCTTGCTGCCAGATTCTTCTTAGTCACAAGGATTGGCGCGCCTTTGACCTTATTGGTCGTATATACGGCTGCCGCCTTACAGTCACGCTCCGAATAAATGAGCGCGAGGTCATTCTTATTCTTATCAGGATTCAGTCCACAGTTCAATCCGTTGGCTGAAAATCCCCTGGCAGCACATACGCCGCCTTCCACCTGTTTCATCTCAACTGTTTCCATTTTCAGATTTCCTCCTCACTTAAGTATCTGCCGGATCTGCCGGCATGAAAATATATCAAAAGCCTCAGCAGGTAAATCCTGCTGAGGTCATATATAAACTATGTATTTCCTTGTAAGAGTTACTCGATTTCTTCCATAACACTCTTGTATGCAGGACGTATAATTTTGTTCATGCCGACGATCTCTTCCAGACGATGTGCACTCCATCCGGCAATTCTTGCGATTGCAAAAAGCGGAGTATAGAGCTCCATCGGAATTCCGAGCATCTCGTATACAAATCCACTGTAAAAGTCGACATTCGGGCTGACACCCTTGAAGATATGGCGCTTCTTTGCGATCAATTCGCCCGCCAACTCCTCGATCGTCTTGTAAAGCATCATGTCTTCCTGACGATTCTTCGCCACAGCCAGATGCTCGACATAAGATTTAAAGATACACTCACGAGGATCGGACAGTGAATATACAGCATGTCCCATTCCGTAGATCAGTCCCTTATGATCAAATACTTCTCCGTCAAGCATTCTTGTCAGATATGCTTCCACCTCGTCGCGGTCTTCCCAGTCATGAACATGTTCTCTGATATCATTCATCATCTCCATAACCTTGATATTCGCACCACCGTGCTTCGGTCCCTTGAGTGATGACATTGCCGCTGCGATCGCTGAGTAAGTATCCGTTCCTGCGGATGTAACGACACGGGTTGTAAACGTACTGTTGTTACCACCACCATGCTCCATATGTAACATGAGCGCCACATCGAGTACCTGCGCCTCAAGCTGCGTATATTTCATATCCGGGCGAAGCATGAGAAGAAAGTTCTCCGCAGTCGAAAGCTTCGGATCCGGTCTGTGAATGTACATACTCGAATCATTCTCATAATGATTATACGCATGATAACCGTACACTGCAAGCATCGGAAAATTGGCCACCAGCTGCATACACTGGCGGATATTATTCTCAATCGTGCCAACGGAGGTCTGCTTGTCGTAAGCTGCCAGCGTCAGGATACTTCTCGTCATAGAATTCATAATGTCCTTCGAAGGCGCCTTCATAATAACATCTCTGGTAAAATTTGTCGGCAGAGTACGACTCTCTCCGAGTACCTTGCAGAACTCTGCAAGCTCCTGCCCACTTGGCATACTGCCGAACATCAGAAGATATGCGGCCTTCTCAAAACCGAATTCTCCTTTGCCGATGGATCCGATCAATGTCTTGACATTGTATCCGCGATACCACAGTTCACCATCACACGGAATCGTCTTACCATTCTCATCTTCCTTGAAGGAGACAATCTTGGAAATGCGTGTCAGTCCAGTCAGAACACCTTTGCCATTGACATCTCGCAAACCACGGTTGACACCGTATTCCTGAAACAGACTGTCTGAAATGGTGTCATTCTCGATACACATCATCCGTTTTTCTGCTGCATAATTTGCTAAAAGATTTTTTTCTGCCATGATTCACACTCCATTCATTATGTAGGGTTAATTATATCCTACTTGGAGTGCAAAAAAAAGCTTTTCATAAAATTTTTATATTCTCTACTTATTTAAAAGGTGTTCTGCAACCGTTTTGGCGCTTTTCTGCACCAGCTTCAAAAACGTATCGCGCATCGTATCCTGTGTCTCTTTGTCAAGCGATGACTTCGCCTTCATCAGTTCCATGAACTTGGTGTAATTCATGTTGGCAAGGTCATCAACCGTGCGGATATCCGCCTCGTCCAGGATGCCAAAAAGTGTATCAACAAACACTTCCCGCTGCTTCTCATCCATCTCGCCGATCCAGGATTTTAACGCTTTGTCCACAAGAACAGACTTGCCATCCACATGATTCAAATGCACAAGTGTTGTTCCTCGTACCTCCCAGCTCATGACATCGTGTTGCCCGGCTCCACTTCCGCTGCTTTTTACAACCTCATACTCTTCCTCATGTTCAAAAAGCATACCGACAATCGAAGATTCCGGCACAATGGAACGGATGCGATCCGTCAGATTACGGTACATCCCCGGATCGATCATGGAGTCGTTGAAACCCGGTCCATCGTTGCTATATATGATGTCGATACGATCCTGCAGCTTCCTGTCGCTGTTGACCGCTGCGTAAACAGCCAGATTTCCACCCTTGGAGTGTCCCATCAGCCGAAGCGGAAGCTTTGTCTGCTTCGCAACCTTCTGCAGATACTGCACCGACTCCTCCTGCCCCGGAGTTGCCGTAAGAAAACTCATATTGAAATCTTCCTTCCAGCCGACGATCGTGGAATCCGTTCCACTGTACACAACGTTGCAGAATCCGTCTCCCAGTTCTACGGTCATCGCACAGAACTGGGACTGTTCATCGAGACGGATATCGTTAATATAATTTGCCAACCGGATGTCCTTGTACCGCTTCGTCTCCGCCATCTCGCGCATCATGAAAGCCGCCATCTTCGTGCTGGAAACACGCGCATTAATCTCTTCCTCCGTGTGCTGCGCAAAGAAGCGTTCATTCGCCTCTGCAAGCGAGATACTCTCTCCACCGATTCCCGGTACAATATCGGAGAAATCCACATAAACCAATTCTGACAAAATAACATTATCTACTTCATTGAATGCAGATGCATTCCAGTCAAGATCACCTCTCCACACCAGATAGTCCATAATATTTGACATGTTTCTTTCTCCTCCTTCTCCACCTCATTCCATATCGGCATATATAATATGAGGGACAAATCCATTTTGCCCCTCATTCGTTACTCTTATTCTATTATAATTTTTCTATCACGAGCCTGCAATCCATTTTTCCAGGAAAAAGCCCTTTTCTACAAACGGAAATCCACCTGGGTTCCAATCTGCATCTCCTGCTGTGTGCGCGCCTGGTCACTCAGAGAAGCCATTGTGCGGTCGGTCAGTTTCTTCATCAGATCCTCGATAGACGAAGCTTCAATTGTTTCAACGTCGTCCGACTCCAATATCTTTTCACTCTTCTTATCCTGCGTTTTCTCCTTGCGCTTCGTCTCCGCCTTCTTCTTGGCAGCCTTTGCAGCGTCTGCCTTCTTCTGCTGCGTTTTCTGCTCCGCCTTCTTTGCGATACGCTCCTTCTGCGCACTCAATGACTTATCAACCACTGCGAAGAAAGAAGTATTCCCGCCATCATCGACTTTGATGCCGAATGTCTTCACATTGCCGATCATGCTTCCAAGGCTCTGTTTCATCTGATCCAGCTGCGAATTGGCATTGCCGATGATATCCTCGTATTTCTTGCGGTAATCCTCATCCTCTGCCATCTTCTCAATCTTGTCTGCATCAATCAGGACAAGTGTGCGGTTCGCATTACCATACTTGGCAGCCTTCTGCTCGGCTCCATCCACCTCATCGTTGCTGACAAGCACGAAATCCATGTCCGAATATTTCTTTTTCAATTGTTCGTAATACTTTGCCGCCTTATCGGAAAGCTGCGGGTCACCGACCGTGTTGCCGTAAGACGTCTTTGTCTGGGATGTTTTCTTTGTTGATGTGTCGTATGCTGTGTTAATTCCAGCATCTACCTGACCGATTGCACTCATAGTATATCCTCCTTGATAATTTAAACATCAGTCTATCTGCAATTGCCGCGTCTCCGACGCAGGCATAGTGATTCTGTTATATTTTTTATCGGCACATTGATCCCCAGACATAACCCATCTTTCCATATATTTTTTCATGACACTATTCCTACTCACGATTTATCCTCCCCCCAATCATTGCGTCGACTTTCTCATTATAGTGCTAAAATTGCCTGATACGCATCCAGCCTTCCGTATCCCCACGCGGTATTCGGATACACGAGATCCCTGCTTCTGTCACACCCGCGGATCAATAGATTTCCGATTTCCACCGAATTGAGCGCCAGATTCTCCTGCCTGTAAATGCCCCACTCCATAATCTGCGCACACGCGCCTGCTGTCACCGCTGCCGCAACGCTCGTTCCGCTCGCTGTCACATAATTATCGCGCACGCCGACGCCCTGTACGTTGACTGCTGGCGCAACGAAATCCGGCTTGATCACAGAGCTTACCGTAAATCCTCTCCCCGAATCAATGTACAGACCCTTATCGGAAACCTGATATCCGCCAACCGTGACCGGAATCTGTGCACTCGACGGACTCGTCAGCGTAATGTCCGGATTGGGCTTCAGAAAGAATACCTCCGACGGAAGCATCCCTTTCATTGGAAGCCAGATATTGAAATCGCCGGTAATCGTCGTATCCGGATACACCGACAGTGTCCAGATTCCCCTTGCCGCCCGGTCAAAGCGAACAAACACAAGCTGATCGCCTCTCGTTCTTCCAACTGACCGGTAATCGATCTCCACACGCGTTCCTTCCAGCACAAATTCATATTCCTGATGCGCACTGATTCTGGTAGCAATCTGTGGCAGCCGCCGTCCCGAAGGCGACGTAACCGACAAAGCAAACACCTCCGGAGCCGCCGCCCACAATTCCAGATAGAATCCCGGCATGTCGTTTTCCACATTGATCTCCACCTCAACCGGATCGGATGGCAATGCATTGCCTGCAGTGTTTCCATGCGATCCAAGCGTCACATTACTCATTCCATGAAAATGATGTCTCGCATTCGCCTCGTTTCCGGACGCGATCACCACACACCTCCGATACAAGGCACTAATCTCATTTAAGTACACTTCCAACTCACTTCCGCCCGAATGACTACCGTTGTTCGTCCCCATTCCAAGACAGATGATAAGTGGCTCACCAAGCTGCATTGCCTTCTGTTCCAGATACGCGACCGCCGCCATAATATCATTTTCCTGATACGCTGGAATATTCTGCGGAATATAATAGAACTCCCGCAGATACGGCTTCGCCTCCTTGACTTTCACCACCGCAATATCGCATCTTGGTGCCGCACCGATAAAATTAGCAACCGGATCCTCACTGCCGCAGGCAATGCTTGCAAGCAGTGTTCCATGTCCGTTCTCATCCCTCTGCGGAACAATTGCATATGGTTCTTCCGCAGCAAGGGCTTCATCGATGTCTTCCTTCGTGTATTCGACTCCATATGCAAATCCCTGTGGCGGAAGTCTTCTTTTTCCGGTCAGGCTTTGCTCCGCGTCATTTCTGTCCTGCCCGCCATCAGAGCCTGACACATTTTCATTATCCTCTGCATCCGGTGTCGCCGTCTGATCCCAGATTGCACGTATCCTTGTTGTTCCTGCGCCATCCTTAAAGCACGCATTCGTATAGGCGATTCCTGTGTCGATGAAGCCGACAAGAATGCCCTGTCCAAAAAGGGACAGGGCAGGTTGATTCTGCAGCTGCAGAATACCGCTCGCCTCAAGTGCTCCAGTATCAAGCAGTCCGAAGCACTTGGGGATTGCGGTATAAGTATAAGTCTGTATGGATAGCGGCGGCACACTGCCCCGCTCATAATAATGAATATCCAGATTGCTACTGATGCGCTGCACACAGACAGGATCCGACGGATAGCGTTCGAGCGCCTCCCGCGGAATGATCACATCGTAGACATCATTCGATTTAATGAAAGCATCACAGTTCATAGAATCTCTTTTTGACTATTCTATGACTCGATTTTCCGGAATATCCATAACGCTTCCGGACTTTTTCGAACTGTGATTTTCCAAACCACTTTATTTCAATTCCTAATTACCCGACATTCGGCTTGAATGACAGGTAAAGTACAGGATTTGGTATTCCCCGGAAATCTTCTGCAGAAGTTCATTTCCATGCTGTACCTTCTCCTCATCCAGATTGACAAACGGATCATCGAGCACAAGAAACGGCTTCTCCTCCGGATACATCGCATCGACCAAAGCCAGTCGCATACAGATACCGAGCAGATCCTGATAACCGGCGGACAACCACTTTGTCTCGCGAAGTTCTCCCTGTTCCTTGACCTGCACATCGATATTCGCATTGACCATCCAGTTGCCGCTCTCATCATTGGTCAGAAGTTCATAATATTTGCCGAATCCGTTCTCGATCGGTCCGAGGTAACGTGCCGAGAACTGCTCCTTCGCAGTCTGTAAGAATTCCTGTGTCAGCTGCAGCGTATGATACGTCTGTGCCTCCAGTTCCTGGTCGCGCTTACAGATTTCCAGCTGCTCCTGCTTCTCGTCTCGGGCATCCAGCTGCTCCTGCATATCCTCCAGCTGATGCGTATACTGCTCGATCGCATCGCGGACATCCTCGATCCGGTCATCCACGTCGCGGATCATCATATTGAGTTCATCCAATGTATACGGACACCGTTCAATCGCGTTGATCTCCTCCATCGGATGTTCCTGCTCGAATTGCTCCTTCTTCTGGCATGCCTGCTCATATGCTTTCTGCGCAATACGATATTCGGTGGCTTTCATCTGCAGCTGGCTCAAACCTGCCGCAATATCTTCGCCAAAATCCACACCGGTCGACTGTCCGAACGCAAGCAGTTCTTCACGGATATGATCACACTCTTCTCTCGCCGCATCACTTTTGGCGGCACGTGTCTTCAACCGCTCATACTCATGAAGCTGATTTTTCAGTTCATAGAGAGAAGAACGTGCATCTCTCGCATCGTAGGTGACATGATATTTTTCAAAGAATTTCTCTGCCCTCTGCTCGATACATTCCGCCTCACCGGATGCCTCATCCATCGTCTTCTGGATCTCCTCCACCGGTTCACGGAGCTTCCGCTCTTCCTCCTGAAACTGCAGAAGCAGTTCCTTCGCACGCCGCACGTCACGGTCTGCCAAAGCCTTACGCATCGCAAGTAGAAATATTCCGATCAGCACTGCACCGGCTCCTGCGCCCGCAAAAACGAGCGAATATTTCTGTACCTCCGGCAGCACAAATCCAACTACGGCTGCCGCAATACCTGCAACGATAAGTAACACTGCCGGTGCGATCATTGCAATGCGCTTCTTTGCCGGAACCGTCGGCTCCTCCCGCTTCATTGCCATCGCTTCAAAATAAGAAATCTTTGTCTCAAGCTGACTTCTCTGTTCGCGCAGCTTGGCAAGCTTCTCCAGCTGCTGATCCATATCACGGATTTGCGCCTCATCCGGGCATCCATCCGCAAACATATCGGTCAGCTTCGCATACTGCGTCTTCTCTTCATCCGTCAGTCCAAGGTTATACAGGGTTGTCTTGAGGACGCCCATCATCTGTACATCCTGATTTTTCTGTGCGAATTCCTCATCCTCCGGCACACGCTCCGGAAATACATTCTTATACTGCGCAGCATGTTCCTTGCTCTGCTCCACCTCGTCACAGATAAGCTTGTAATTCTGCTTTAAGTTCTCTCTACGGTTCTCCTCACTGGCAACCTGAAGCGCCTTGGCATACTGGCTGCGGATATCGGAAAGTTCCTTTCTCTGCGCCTGCTTGTCCGCAAGCTTCTCCGTAAGTTCCTGTGCTGCTGACTCTGCAGCATCAAAACTCCGTAGTTCTTCCGTAAGAAGTGTGATCGTATTCTTGCGTTTCTTCATGGAACCGGTCGCACGATCCGGCGACAGTTTATTCATGCGGTCGTGAATCCGCTTCGTGGCACTGTCAAAATTGTTAATATCATTTGTATTCTCTGCCAGATTGCCAAGCTTTGCATTGATTGCATCGGTCGAACCGCTCTCGCAGTCATTCTGCGCAATAAAAGCGCTTCGCTTGAACGATGCACTGTCGAGTCCAAAGATCTCGCTTCCGATCTCCGAAGAGAAATCGTGACACTCTAGATTCGTCGACAGATCATACAGATGATACTCATCCGTCTTCTCGGTCTTGCCGAATGTACGGCTGATGCGATACGCCTTATCCTTGTAGACAAAGTCCAGTTCTCCGCCAAATGTGCCTCCCTGCCAAGGGCGGTATACAACGCGCTCCTTGTCAAAGGAACCGGATTCTTTCTTCGAGTCGAATCCATAGAACATCACGCGAAGAAACGCAGCCAGTGTGCTTTTGCCCCACGCATTCGGCTCATGGAAGAGGTTCACTCCATCCGTAAAATCAATGGACAGATCGGAGAGCTTACCAAAATTATCGATATGACAGGATAATAATTTCATCTTAGATCTCCTCCCCGGACAAAGCCATAATTCCGCAGCGGATCACCTGCGTCTTCTCGTCCTCACTCAGATCGGATCCGAGCACCATGCGGATAAATTCGCCTTTAAGCGAAGCATCCTTCTCGTAATCACTGTAATTCACGCGAAGATGTGTGTGATCATACACCTTCTCAAAATAGAAATAATCCGTGAACAGATCCTGCAGATACTCACAGTTGAATTCACTGTCCACCTCCACATCACCGGTCAGCACAAATTTCACCATGCTTCCGGACGGATAGGAAGTCTCTGCGATTGCCTGCTCCATGCGTCCTGCCACTTCCTGCGTGGTCATCGCGCCGGTGACATCGACTTCAAGTGTGTATAAGGTTCTCGCCGCGATCGGCACGAATGTCGTGGTTGCACGATGCTGCTGCTCATCGATATCAAGCAGAACAAAGCCTTTTTCCCCACACTCGTCAAATCCGCGTCCCTCCAGACAGCCCGGATAGCAATAGATTCCCCTGTTATCCAGTGCTTCCTGTACGAAACCGTGCACATGTCCCAAAGCCAGATAATCGATATTCTTATTCTTTAGATCATTCAGGCTGATATTCTCCGCCTGCTCCCTGCTCCGGTAATTGCCGAGTTGTCCGTGCAGTGTCACGATATTGTAATCATCGTGTCCCAGCACAAGCGAATTGTATGCCGTCACCTGATTTCTTTCGTTTAATTCCATTCCGGTGATTACCACATTTCCGTAGCGGTACGCCGTCCACTCCTCGCCAAAAAGCAGAAGGTTCTCCGGAATCTCCTCCATCTTCGACAGAAAATTGTCACTGTCATGATTGCCTCTTAAGTACAAGAAATCAATCTCCGGATGGGTACAGATCATATCACGCACCGTATTGCGCGCCATCGCCGAAATATTGCGCGTATCGAACAGATCACCCGCGATCAGGATCGCGCGCACACCGTTCTTCTCGGCATATTCCACCATTCTTGTAAAGGTTCGTAAAATTTCCTTTTTGCGCTCCCTCGCCTGCTCCTTCGTCAGATTCGCCGTCATCTTCGAATCCAGATGCAGATCTGCGCAATGCACTATTTTCATAGTATCCTCCTCCGTGGTACATCTCTGATGTATCGCCTGCGGTGCATCTCTGATGTATCGCCTGCGGTGCATCTCTGATGCATCGCCTAACCAGTGGTGCTTCAAAGAAGCATCGCCTATGCTATATATCTCTAAGATAGGATTAACCTTCTGTCGTATGCTCCGGAATCCCAGCCAGTCCACGCATCTCAATGAGCGGTCCGCCCTTCTTCTCCACATAATCCTCCGTGATCGTCACACGCCCGATATTGTCATCCTTCGGGATCTCATACATGATATCCAGCATAAACTCCTCAATGATCGCACGAAGCGCACGCGCTCCGACTTTCTTCTCCTGCGCCTTCTTGGCGATTGCACGAAGCGCCCCCTCATCAAATACCAGATCCACCTCATCCATCGCGAGCAGCTTCTGATACTGCTTGATGATCGCATTCTTCGGTTCCTGCAGAATCTTGACCAGCATATCCTCGGTCAAAGCCTCAAGCGAGAACAGCACCGGAAGTCGTCCCAGAAACTCCGGAATCATACCGAATTTTCTCACATCCTCAACGGTTACTTTCATAAGAAGGTTCTCGTCATCGTCATACTTGTCCTTTAAATCCGCGCGGAATCCGATGGAAGCTTCTTTATTTAAACGCTCCTTTATAATCTCTTCCAGTTCCGGGAACGCTCCTCCACAGATAAAGAGAATATTCTTTGTATCCACCGTTGTCATCGGAACCATCGCATTCTTGCTGCTTGCACCTACCGGGACTTCAATCTCCGCGCCCTCTAGAAGCTTTAACATTCCCTGCTGTACCGACTCGCCGCTGACGTCTCTCTGATTCGTATTGCGTTTCTTGGCAATCTTATCAATCTCATCGATAAAGATGATGCCATGCTCCGCACGCTCCACATCATTGTCTGCCGCAGCAAGAAGCTTGCTGACCACGCTCTCGATATCGTCACCGATATAACCGGCCTCCGTCAGCGAGGTCGCATCGGTGATCGCAAGCGGCACATCAAGAAGACGCGCCAAAGTCTTTACAAGATAGGTCTTACCGGAACCGGTCGGTCCGATCATAAGCATATTGGACTTCTCGATCTCCACGCCATCCTGATCATCGGACATCACACGCTTGTAATGGTTGTACACGGCAACCGACATCACTTTCTTCGCATGTTCCTGACCTACCACATACTCATCAAGGCTTGCCTTGATCTTGTGCGGTGCTGGTATCGAATGGATATCAAGTACCGCCTCTTCTTTCTTTTCCTTCGGTTTCTTTTTCTTGATCTTCTGTGACTGTGGAATACCTCCCTGCAGATCCGCCAGATTGATCATGCTGATATTTGGCATCTTTCCCATGTTCATCAGGTCATTCATGTTGAGTCCGCCCATATTCAGCCCACTGCTGTTCATGGTATCAAATGTCTTCTGCATACAATCATTACAGATGCAGATTCCCTGCTGAATATGGATCATCTTCCCCGCAACACTCTCCGGTCTGCGGCAGATGTAGCAGATATCTTCGTATTCATTATTCTTATTTGTATCATCTACTGTATTTTTATTCTGATCTTCAGACATTATCCGTCTCCTTTTCACTCTTCTGTTTCAATTTAATAGTATAACGGATGCCGCCCGCAATGACAAGTTTACTGCGAAGTTTTCATTTTTCTTTTACAATCACTTTCGGATGGTATCCACCGGTTTTTACCTCCTAGATTCATCCGATGTATTTATCGTATATTCACTTTATAAAAAATGCAGAATGGTAATATTGTCCAAAGTTTCAGCATGGTATTTGTGCATATTATCCTTTTGACAATCGATTCAAAAGGATTTATGCTTAAATTGCTTTGATAGATTGAATTGAGAAACGGAGGAATCATATGACGAATTCGGTTGAAAAAAGTCTCCCGCAAAAGATTGCAGAAGACATTATCGCATTTATATTAGAAGAAAATCTAAAACCGGGAGATAAACTCCCAAACGAGACGGTTCTGTGCCAACGCTTAAATGTAGGAAGAAGTTCGCTGCGCGAAGCCATGAGAGCTCTGGCATCACGAAATATTGTCACCATCCGGCAGGGATCCGGCACCTATATCGCTTCCTCCACCGGTGTTGCCGACGATCCGCTCGGACTTGGTTTTATCAATAACAAGAAAAAGCTGATCCATGACCTCATGGAAATCCGCTTTCTGCTGGAGCCTTCCATCGCAGCTTTAGCTGCCATGCATGCGGACGATACGGAAATCAAAAAAATCTGTAAACTGTGTGACGATGTGGAAGAACTGCTAAAGGCCCACAAGGACCACTCTGACAAGGACATCGAACTGCACACTGCCATCGCCCTAAGCAGCAAAAATATTGTTGTCCCAAGGCTGGTTCCCGTTATTTTCCGCTCGATCCCGCTTCTTATAGAAAGTACCGGCAACACCCTGTGCAACGAAACGATCGAGTCTCACCGAGAGATCGCAGACGCGATTGCCGCCCATGACGCAGTCCGCGCCCACGATGCAATGTATCTGCATCTGGTCTATAACCGGAAGCAGATACAGCCCAACGGTTAAGGTATAATAATTGTTTCCATACAATCTTTCATGCAACAGACCACTGATATTGTCTGCTCTCTGCCTTTTTGTATTATTCTTCAAAATCTGCAATGATAAATTTTTGGATCATTCCACGCAGGCTGTCTGCCTCACTGCTCATCTGCTGGCTGGCAGCTGCGCACTGCTGGGAAGTCGCAGAATTCGTCTGTACCACATCGTTAATCTGATCAATGCCTTCATTGATCTGCTGAATCTCGGAAGCCTGTGTCTCGAGTGTCTCTGCAATATTTGTCACTTCTTTTGTAATCGCTTTGGAGCTTTCTGCCACCTCTTCCAGCTGTGTTGCAGTCCGTTCTGCAATGACCATACCGTTTTCCACTGCTTTTACGGATGTTTCGATCAGTGTGGTAGATTCCTTCGCTGCCTGTGCACTCTGGTCTGCCAGTATATTTACCTGATTCGCCACAACAGCAAATCCCTTTCCTGCCTCTCCTGCCCGCGCTGCCTCAATGGATGCATTTAATGCAAGCAGATTGGTCTGGGATGCAATTTCATTAATGGTTGATATGATTTTGTCAATCTCCTGGGATGCTTTATTGATCTCATGCATGGATGTAACCATCTCCTGCATCCTTCCATTGCTCTCCCAGATGGAAGTTCCGAGTTCATCTACTCTGTCGCTGATTTCCTTGGCAGTATGTGAATTCGATTCTACCTGTTCGGACACACCTGCAACCGTTGCCGTCAGTTCTTCCACAACAGCTGCCTGATTGGTCGCACCATCTGCAAGATCATTCGAGCTTGATGCCACCTGTTCTGCTGCACCGGAAACCTCGTTTGATACATTCTGGATTCCTTTAATAGTGGCTGCTATGCTTTTCTCAAATTCCATAAAAGAGTGTAAAATACCAATAAAATCACCTTTCCACTCTACTTCCGGCTGTACATCAAAATGTCCCTCCGCAAAAAGTTTCATTGCACGATCAATATCATCTACATAAGATCCCAGAATACGGATAGACTTTCGCATACTATGTGCCAATCTTCCGATTTCATCCTCAGAATGGTATTCCAATGTACTATGCAGGTTTCCTTCTGTTAAATCCTTCGCCACATCCTCGATTGCATGTAATGGCTCAAGGATTGTATCAAGCACGATCTTTCCTGTTCTCTTTGTCAACTGCCATGCACATATCAGACAGATAATGATGGCTATGAGTCCGACTGCAGCACATACGTATGTACTTACAACTGCCTGATGGCTTCTTTCGTCAGTCAGCGTGTCGATTCCCTTTGCAAGCTCAACAGTTTTATTTAACTTTGGTGTACACTCATTGATAATCTGATCAACAGCCCCATCCTTCTGTCCGGCTTTAATCTTATCCATGATTGAGTATCCGGTATTCGCCCAGTCAGAAAGAGCCTTTGAATATTCATTATACTGCTTCTCCGGAACAACACCTGATTTTTTTATTGTTTTTAACTGCACATCAACATCCTCGAGCAAAGCTTTTGCACCCTGCTCATAATCTTCATACGTAGACTTGTCAGGATTAAGTGCCATCTCTCTTACATCTCTTGCCGCTGCAGTTACATTTATTCTACATATCTTAACCGCCTGATCAGAAGCATTTACCTTGTTTACATAGTTTAACATATTGAAAAACAACACACCAATGACCGCAAGCGAAAGCAATCCCGAAATAAGCATCATGGTAATGACCATTCTGTAGCCATAATTTATCCTTTCTCTCAAATGCATATTTTCCAGCTTTTTTTTCATAGTACTTTTCTTTGTAGACATAGATTTTATTTCCTCCCCTTGCTATTTTTTGTCTTTCCATTGTGTTTTGCTTCAAATTCATCAGATGATTTCAATATAGTATTTTTTAAATCAAAAAACAATATGACATTTCTCCTAATTACGTCTTCATTTCCGCTTCATTTTTGTATTTTATACCTAATTATTCATATTTTTCCATTTTTACCGCTGCGAATACATTTATAAGAAAGTTGTCGATTTGTTTGAAGATTACGGTCTGATTTGCTAACACAAGGACCATCTCATTACTGAGATGGTCCTTAAATATTTCATCCTCTATCGTTTGCATCTGTAAAACCTGTTGTGGTCTTAACCGTCTATAAAAGTTCTTTGAGAAGTTTGTTGACCATACCCGGGTTGGCTTTGCCCTTGGTCGCCTTCATCGTCTGTCCGACAAGGAATCCGATTGCTTTCTCTTTGCCATTGTGATAATCCTCTACAGACTGCGGATTGTCAGCGATGATCTGCCCGATGGTCGCGCGAAGCGCACCCTCATCATTCATGCTCTTCAATCCCTTTTCTTCAACATACTGCTTCGGATCGATATCCTTATCAAAGATGACTTCAAATACATCCTTTGCGACGCTGCTGTTGATCGTACCGGCGTCGACCAGCTCGATCAAACTTGCGAGGTTGACCGGCGAGAATTTGATGTCCTCCGGATCCATCTCTCGATCCTTCAGAAGACGCATGGTCTCCACCATAAGCCAGTTCGATACTTTCTTCGGCTTACCGCAGATTCTGGTTGTCGCTTCAAAGATATCTGCCATATGCTTCGATGCGGTAATGATCTGTGCATCGTAGTCCGGAATATCGTATTCTTTCTTATATCTAAGAAGCTTCTGATCACGAAGCTCCGGCTGGCGTTCCTTAATCTCGGCAATCCACTCGTCGGAGATTACAAGCGGTACGAGATCAGGCTCCGGGAAATAGCGGTAATCCTGTGCATCTTCCTTGGAACGCATTGCATGAGAAGATTCTTTGTTATCATCCCAACGACGGGTTTCCTGCACAACGCTTCGTCCCATCTCAAGAAGTTCGATCTGACGCTCACGCTCGCCTTCGATGGCATGGGTGATCGCCTTAAATGAGTTTAAGTTCTTCATCTCGGTACGTGTTCCGAATTTCGGGGAACCGACCTCACGGACAGAGATGTTGACATCGGCACGCATGGAACCTTCGTTTAACTTACAATCAGATGCCCCGAGATACTGGATCGTCTGACGAAGCTTCTCAAGGTAAGCGATCACTTCCTCCGCAGAGCGCATATCCGGCTCGGATACGATCTCGATCAGCGGCACACCGGAACGGTTAAAGTCTACGATAGAGACATCTTCCCACTCATCATGCACGAGTTTTCCGGCATCCTCCTCCATATGGATCTCGTGGATGCGCACCTGCTTTTTGCCGGAGTCCGTCTCGATCTCTACGCTTCCGTTGCGGCAGATTGGCAGATACAGCTGCGAAATCTGATAATTCTGTGGGTTGTCCGGATAGAAATAATTCTTACGGTCAAACTTGCTGTACTGTGTAATCTGGCAGTTAGTCGCAAGGCCTACCGCCACCGCATATTCAACAACCTGCTTGTTTAAAACCGGCAGGGAACCCGGCTGACCGGTACAAACCGGGCAGGTATGGCTGTTCGGTGCTCCGCCGAATGCGGTTGAGCAGGAGCAGAAGATTTTCGTTTTCGTGGCTAATTCTACATGGACCTCCAGTCCAATGACAGTTTCATAATTCTTACTCATCTCTTCTCCTCCTTCCTACTTTGCTGCGCCGGTTTTACTGATTTCACCGGCTTCGTCCGACAGCGGGCTGTGCTTGTAGCCTTTTGTCTGCTCAAAGCTGTATGCCGCGCGGATAATATTCTTTTCTTTGAAACAGTCTCCGATCAACTGTAATCCGATCGGCAGTCCCCTGGAATCTGTTCCGCATGGAAGGGAGATGCCCGGAAGTCCTGCGAGGTTTACAGAGATCGTATAAATATCGCCGAGATACATCTGGATCGGATTGCTTAAGCTTTCGCCAAGCTTCGGCGCCGTGGTCGGAGCAGCCGGTCCTAAGATGACATCATATCTGGCAAAAGCCTCATCGAATGCTTTCTTGATCAATGCCTTCACGCGGAGCGCTTTCAGATAGTAGGCATCGTAATATCCGGAACTTAATACGAAGGAACCAAGCATGATTCTACGCTTGACCTCCGCTCCGAAGCCTTCCGAACGTGACTTCTTATACATATTGTGGAGCCCCTCATACTCCCTGGTACGGTAGCCGTATTTTACGCCATCAAAGCGCGCCAGGTTCGAACTAGCCTCTGCACAAGCGATAACGTAGTAAGCAGGAATCGCATATTTTACAAGTCCAAGGTCGAATTCCTCGACGATAGCGCCTTTTGCCTCAAATTCCTTTGCAGCGGCAAGGATTGCATCCTTCACTTCCGGATCAAGACCTTCTCCGATGTAATCCTTCGGGATACCGATCTTCATGCCTTTGACATCGTCCACAAGTGCCTCAGTGAATTTGAGATCATCGCGGGCAACAGATGTCGAATCCTTCGTATCATGCGAAGCGATCGTCTCAAGGATGGTTGCACAATCGGTCACATCCTTGGCAACCGGTCCAATCTGATCGAGCGAAGAACCGTATGCGATCAGTCCGTAACGGGATACGGTTCCGTAAGTCGGCTTAATTCCGGTCACGCCGCAGAAGGAACTTGGCTGACGGATGGATCCGCCGGTATCGGAACCTAACGCATAGGAGCATTCCTCAGCAGCTACTGCTGCACACGATCCACCGGAAGAACCGCCCGGCACATGTGCCTCGTTCCACGGGTTTTTGGTCTCTCCATATGCGGAAGTCTCGGTCGTACTTCCCATCGCGAATTCATCCATGTTCGTTTTGCCGATAATGACTGCACCTGCATCCTCTAAGCGTTTTACAGCTTCCGCAGTATAGGTCGGCTTGAAGTTGTACAGGATCTTGGATGAACATGTGGTAAGAAGTCCCTCGGTACACATGTTATCCTTGATCGCTACCGGCACACCCGCAAGCGGTCCGGTCAGTTTTCCCTCATCGATCCGTTTCTGCACTTCTTCGGCGCGTTTTAAGGCACCCTCCTCATCAACCGTCACGAAACTGTGCACTTTGTCCTCCTTCGCCTTGATCGCATCAAGAGCAGCGCGGGTAGCTTCGACAACGGTGACTTCTTTATCTTTAATCTTTTTTCCCAGCTCGACAGCTGTCAGACTCATTAAACTCATTTTACTTCCTCCCGTTAATCCCCAATCGTCTTCGGTACCTTAAATCCGCCGTCCTTGACAACCGGCGCATTCTTAAGTGCTGCTTCGCTTCCGTCTCCGTTCGTCACAACATCCTCTCTGAATACGTTGTTGACCGGGAATACGTGCGACATCGGTTCGATTCCGGTTGTATCGAGTTCGTTCAGCTGATCAATATAATCGAGCATTTCTTCCATATCTTTCTTGGCAGCTTCGGATTCCTCCGGGCTTAATTCCAGCTTGGCAAGGATTCCGACATACTCCATCGTCTCGTCGGAGATCACATTCCTTGCGATACCATCCTCGCCGACAACCTTCGTTACGGTTGCGCCGCTTACGGTCTCTTCCTCCTGTGCCTCATCCTCAAGGACTGCTGCACTCTTGACCCTGGCGTAAATTGCCACATCACAGATTCCACTGTTGTTTTTGTCTGCATGGCGAAGGGTTCCCTCATAATCCATGCCGCAGGCTGCCATCACCTTGCCGGAATTTGGATTTGCCACATCATGTCTTGCACACACACGGCTCGCTCCGACTTCATTCATAAAAAAGCGGATGACCTCTGCCAGTGCTTCGGTTACATATCCTTTGTTCCAGTATTTCGTACCGATGCAGTAACCAACTTCCACCGCATCGATCTCATCATCCACTTTGACAGCACTGATGCTTCCGATCGGCTGCTCCAGGTCGTTGAGTTCAATTGCCCACTGGTAAGTTTTCTTATCTTCATAAGATTTGATCCACTGATCAATCACCCTCTCACTGTCCTCCACCGACTTGTGTGTCGGCCAGGTCAGGAAACGTGTGACCTCATCCTCTGAGGCCCAATTGTAATACATATTTTCTGCATCTTCTATCATAAAACGTCTCAGTGTCAGACGTTCCGTTGCAAGTTCGATCGTTCCGATATGATTCACGATGTCTCCTCCATTTCTTTTCTAATATATCTGTGAGCCGGTTCCCATCACGTTTTTGTTTCTCCGGTGATTTCATCTGCTTTCTTCCATTCCTAAGGCTCAAGTCTGCTGAGATCTCTCGGGAAAAGTGTTGCCTCACGGACATTCTCTTCTCCGATGATCTGCATCGTCAGTCGCTCAAGACCGATTCCCAGACCTCCATGTGGCGGCATACCGTGCTTGAATGCGGACAGGTAGCTTTCCATACCTTCCGTCTCCATGCCTCGCTTATTGATCTTCTCCATCAGTTTGTTGTAATCATGGATTCGCTGACCGCCTGTTGTAATCTCGAGTCCGTGGAACAGGAGATCAAAGCTTAATGTATATGTCTCATCCTCCGGATCGTCCATCGCATAGAACGGACGTTTCTTAGATGGATAATGGGTAACGAATACGAAGTCACTGTCATACTCTTCCTTAAAATACTGACCGATCAGATACTCCTCCTCCGGCTCAAGGTCAAACGGATTGCGGAACTGTCTGTCGTATTTCTCAGCGACACGCTTTTTGGCCTCATCAAAACGGACACGAGGAATCTTGTCAACCTTCGGAAGTGTGATTCCAAGGATCTTCAACTCTTCTGCGTAGCTGCTCTCAAGAAGCTTCATTGTGTACTGCAGGAATCCGGTTTCCATCGCCATAATGTCCTCAAATCCATCAATGTAGCCCATCTCAAAATCCAGACTGGTATACTCATTTAAGTGGCGCTTCGTGTTGTGCTTCTCAGCTCGAAAGACTGGTGCCGTCTCAAAAACGCGATCAAATACGCCAACCATCATCTGCTTGTAGAACTGCGGGCTCTGCTGTAAGATTGCCGGACGGTGGAAATACTCAAGCTTAAATAAGTTTGCACCACCCTCTGCACTCTTGGCTCCGAGCTTCGGTGTGTGGATCTCAGTGAATCCCTGACTGTACAAAAAATCGCGGAAACCTCTTGTGATGCCTTCCTGAATGCGGAATACAGCACGCTCCCTTACGTTGCGCAGCGATACGGCACGATTATTCAGTTTTGCTTCCAGTGAAGTATTTAACTTGTACTTGGATATCTGAAGCGGCATTGCCTCTGCCGGTTCAGAAAAGACTTTGACCTGATCGAGACGAAGTTCAAATCCATGCGGTGCACGCTCGTCACTCTTGTAGGTTCCCTCCACCTCAACGGTGTCGGCCTCTTTGAGATCGCTGAGTGCGAATTTGGATTTGCCTTCTTCATAGACACACTGAACCAGACCTTCACGCTTTCTTAAAACGATGAACGCAACCTCACCCATATCACGGATTGTGTGGATGGCGCCACGAACCTTGATCTGCCTGCCCTCATAATCGCCGGCAAGGATCTCGCTGATCTCCAATGCTTCTTTCTTGGTTACTCCTGTAAGATATTCCATTGTTGTACGCTCCTTCTCTTCCCAATTGTGGGGATTGTTGGTGCGGGACGGGATTTTACGTCTTAATTTCATCCGAATCCCCATACATTCGCAAAACCGCACGGTAAACCGTGCTTTCTCGCAGTGTGAGGATACATCAAAGATATACCTCACTCACTAATTTTGCTTATACATGAATACGAAAAAACCCCGGAGCATTTTACTGCTCCGGGGCGAAATTCTAAATAATCCCGCGGTACCACCCGCATTGAAAAATAAGTAGCAACTTATCTTCCCTCTCTTGCGCGTAACGTGCGCGAACGAACGAACCTACTTTTGATCCAGTTTTGAATCTATTCAACCCGCCTGCTCCGGTAGTGTTCCCACGATCATCTCTTTCAAGCAGCGCTCTCAGTCGGTGACGCTGCATTCCTGTCGACGTCTGATAATCGGAGTCTCCTTCAACGCATTTGCTTTTTTGCTTATCAATGTTTTACCATACGAAAGTGTAAAATGCAAGAACTATTTTAAAAACTTGCAAAATATTTTTTCAAATCAAATAAAGAGTCCTCATAACCATATAAAATTTTCCGGATTTCATCGTCTGCAGGCGACTGATCCGGCACCATTACAACGTTACAGCCCGCATCGTGTGCACTGTGAATGCCGTTCGGCGAATCTTCCACCGCCATGCAATTTGCAGGATTAAGGTCCAACTCCTTGCATGCATACAGATAAATATCCGGTGCCGGTTTTCCGGTCTCCACCATGGATGCGGAGATCACACGATCCAGCAGATCATATAAACCGATCTGTTTTAAATACTGGTTTGCACGTTCAATATTGGTGCAGGTTGCGATCGCTGTCACGATATTCTTTTCTCGCAAAAACGTCAGAATTTCCTTCGCACCCGGCTTCAACTGAATTCCTTGTGTCTCTACCAGTTCATTGAATCGTCCCTGCCGCACCTTGCGCACCTGCTCGTACTCTAATTCTTCCCCGAACGTCTTCTTCAGATACGCTGCCGAAAACGGTCGTCCGAGTGAACGGAACATTAAAAGCTGCTCCTCCGTCGGGTGATACCCGAACGACTCGAGCGCATACTTCCACGCAATGCGGTAATATTTTTCAGTGTCGATCAACGTTCCATCCATATCAAAAATGACTGCTTTTATCATGTCTGTTTATCCTCTTGTCTGTCTTTATTTTGATGCAAATCACAACTATGTATACTTGCACTATCCAATCCTCATGAAACAACTTCTCATGGTCAGATCGTTTGTATCATTTTTCCAGATCCGTCCCCCGCTTGATAGCTCCGGCTCCGTATTTCGAACGGATCGAATCAAATGCCTGATCCAGCTTCTCCAGTTTTGCATAGTCCGTTGTGTCAAAAAGTGACATCTGCCGCCCCTCATCGCCTTTTGCAATATTCGTAGCAGACACGCCAAGCAGACGGATCGGCGTCTTGTCCCACATCTCATCAAACAACTGGCAGACCGCTTTCTCAATCTCCTTCGTGATATTTGTCGCAGCCGCGAGTGCGCTCTGATGCGTTGTCCGCGTCAGGTCATTGTAGCGGATCTGCACCGTGATTGTCCGTGCGCGTGCACCATCCCTTCTTAATCTGCGGCACACATTATCCGTTAATGAACGCAGTACACTTTTCGCATCCGCGGCATCCGTGATGTCAAACGATACCGTCGTCGAATTGCTGTACCCCTTCGCATCCGCCGGTTCCACCTCAACCGCTGAATCGTCGATTCCGTTTGCGTAACGCCACAACACCTCTCCATGCTTTTTCATCACTGAGGACAGCGCCTTGGGATCCGTATGCGCCAGATCCCCGATCGTGCGGATGCCGATCCGGTTCAGCTGACGCTCCGCCGCCTTTCCGACAAAGAACAGATCCCGCACCGGAAGCGGCCACATCTTCTCCTCGATCTCCTCCGGGAAAAGCGTATGTACCCGGTTCGGTTTCTGAAAATCACTCGCCATCTTCGCAAGAAGCTTGTTCGACGATACACCGACATTTACCGTAAATCCCTGTTCACGGTACACCTGTTCTCTGATCCGGTTCGCCGCCTCGACCGGCGTGCCAAAAAGCCGCTCAGTCCCTGTCATATCCACAAATGCCTCATCCACACTGAACTGCTCAATTGTATCCGAATACTGCTGCAGGATAGCGATAAACGCCCTAGACTTCTCCCGATACATCGTATGATGCGGTTTCACAAGTGTCAGATCCGGACATTTGCGCAATGCATCCACGACCGGCTCTCCCGTCACAATGCCATACTTTTTCGCCGGGATCGACTTGGCAAGGATCACGCCATGGCGCGTCTCAACGTCGCCTCCGACCGCGGACGGAATCTCTCTTAAATCGACAGTATCTCCCGCGGCAAGCCTGCTTACTGCTTCCCACGAGAGATACGCGCTGTTCACATCGATATGAAAGATAACCCGCTTCATACTACACATTCAAAAACAGATTCCAGGATTCGCTGTCTCCGCTTCCTGCAACCTTGATCTCATACGTGCGCTCATTGTTTCCATCGATCACGAACGCATACACGCCACCCTCAAGCTTCAGCTCATAGATCACGCCCTCAAGAAGTGCGTCTGTCACATCCTTGTATTTCTCCGGATTGATCGTCTCATCTGCAATCTTTTTCTTCAAGTTGCCGTCCGCATCGTACTCACGGTATCCTTCTTCCACAACCGAAATCACTTCCGCGCCCTCAATCTTGAAAAGCATCTCGTTCGTGCGCATCACGCGGATGTCGCGATTGAACGAATTTTCCGGCAAAATCTTCACATTGTCTACCACCATGTGGAACATGTTGTCTGCCATCTGAATATCGCCAACGGATGCCTCCGCGAAATCAAAGTGATTCAGTTCGTTGATCGAATTGTATTTGTAATCCATAAATCTACCTGCCTTTGTTCGAAAATCGTATGGGTCTATTATCAGCCAATTCGCGCGGATTGTCTAGAGGGGAATTAGGGAATGTTTCTAATCTATTTTCGCTTGTACACGTTTATGAAGTCATTCGCTTTCTCCATCTCCAAATTTAATTCTTCAAGGAATCGTCAACTTCCTTCATTTAATCCTTCACGGAATCATCTGCTTCTTCCATCTCCAGCAGTTCCTCACCGACTCCCTCTTTAAATCTCACGCGAAGCACCGCCTGTGGCCAGTTGACCGACACATACGCCTGCTTCTCCTTCGCCTTCGCTTCCTCATGGAACACATCAAGAAGTTCCTTTAGCACCTCTTTTGTCAGATACCCGCCTCTCCAGTGAAAAAGCAATATTTTATTCTTCTTCACCGCCTGTCTTGTCCGGTTTCTGACCTCATCCACGGTCGTCCACGATACCTTTTTCACGCGATAATAAAAATGTTCGTTGTCCGTGCACGCCGGCACCTTCCAGATCACCGGCTCATGATCCCTGAAAATCTGCTTATCCGCAAGATTCACATAATCATAGCGGACCGTATCATCCTTCGACAGCGTATTGTCAAACGTTGCATCCAGATGATAATACGTTCCGTCAATCCGGACCACATTCCATGCGTGACGGTACTTAATGCCTTTCTCCGGATTTGCCTCCGAAAGCGCCACAATACACCAGATTCCCAGTTCATCACAGAGAAGTTTTACCGCTTTGGCAATCCCCTCGCATACCGCAACACCGTTTCCAAGCGCCCCAATGATCTCATGCGAATACTCCTTCTTCAATTTGTCGTATTTCACATTGTTCACGATAAAATCATGGATAAAAAACTCCCTGCCTTTTTCATCCAGCTTCTCCGCCTGTCGCGCCAGCTTCTTCACGCGCGATAGCATCGCCTGCCGGTGCTCCCGGATCTTGTCCTTCGTAAAAAGATACTCCGGCACAAACTCCACCATCGTGGAATCCGGATAATACCGGTAAGAAAATTTCACCGAATAAAAAATCTCCGGACAGTCCATTCGGATCATAAAATAGATATCCGACAGTTCCTTATTGCTCAGCTTCAGTACCGGGAAGGAATCCTGCAGCTTCAACAGTCCCTCCTTCATGGCGTAATATACTTTTTTCTGTTCCTTGTTCAGTTGATTGTAGTAATAATCGTCTGCTTTTGCGCTCATCGTACTGCTCTCCAAAGTTCATTCCAGCTGTCATATCCCATCGACACAAAGTAGCGAAGCCAGATGCACCAAGCGCTATCATTCCCGTTCATCTTATCCTGTTCGGTTTCCTTATCACGAATGATCCTGACAATATTCTCCGCCCGGACCACATAGTCTGTGTCTCTTTGGAATTTGTCAGACGCAATGCCCGCTTCGTATAAGTGGTATAATTCTTGTAGTGCCGTCTGCGCTACAGTAATGTCAAACTCTGTTTCATCGATTGTATAGCCTGCTGCTCGGTTGAACTCCAAGCATTCATGATAATATTTCTCGATTGTGCTTTCTTTGCTCATTTGTGTCCTTCTTCTCTGGATTCAGATCTTCGCTGATTCCTTCACAGTCTTATGCATTATATATTTTCCAAGTATGCCAGAAATCCCTCACATCCAATTACAACATCACGATAGGTCTCCACGAAATTGCCTGAATACCATGGATCTGTGATCGACTTTCCCTGCCTCAGTGAATCCGTTGCATAATCCAACAACAAATGTATCTTATCATCCGTATCCGGTCCCGTAATCCTTATCGTATTGCGAATATTGTTTGCATCCGCACAGAGCAGATAATCATAATAATTGTAGTCTTCTCTCGTCACCTGACGCGCACGTTTACTCGCGAAATTCGTGTATGCCGTATTCCCGATTCCGTGTTTTCTTAATTCTTCCTGCGCCGGCGGATAGATTGGATTTCCTCTGCCACCCCAGATTTCTTCCGTCGAGGTCGCCGCCGAGGCAATCTCAAACTTGTCCTTGATGCCGCGTTTCTCTACCATGTCTTTGAGAATGAACTCAGACATTGGGGAACGGCAGATATTGCCGTGGCACACAAAAAGTATTTTTATCATCTTTTTATAACTCCTCATAAATCCTGTATTTCTTCTCA
>OLSD01000525.1_pt1 | contig 38108 bp, 49 predicted proteins | sample 1672211 | NCBI WGS metagenome assembly OLSD01 (sample SAMEA3136659, study PRJEB25190) | human gut metagenome | reverse complement strand
ACTCTTGACCTTCCGAAAGCAGAGGCCTCGCTGACTCCGAGATATGTCAGTCAACTGGGCATCAAGTCCTACGACATAGACAACCTGTACCCGCAGAACGCGATAGCCATCATCCAGAACTCCAAGACCGGCTATGGCTGCTTGAAGCGGTACCAGGACTATCTGGAGGGTAATGGAATCCGGAATCAGGCTCTGGCGTCACTGGCGATAAACAGGAAGGGCGAGACTCTGAATGACCTGCACTCGCTGCTCGCCTACGACCTCGCAGCATTCAACGGCTATGCCATTCATGTCAACTACAACGTGTTCGGGCAGATCACGGAGCTTCAGCACGTGCCGTTCGAGAACATCAGGCTTTGCGAGCCTGACGATGACGGGAATATACTGAGGGTTGCCATTCATCCCGACTGGACCGGACGACTGACACGGAACGGCAGACCTGTGAGGGTTAAGGCTGAGAACGTCGACTACATCAATGTATTCGACCCGAAGCAGGCCCTGGAGCAGATGCAAGATGCCGGCGGTCCCCAGTATTATAAGGGACAGGTGTACTATTTCAGCCGAAGCGGCTACATGGAGTACCCGCTCGCCTCCTTCGACAGCATTCTCACCGACCTCAGTACCGACGAGGGCCTGAGCAACCTCATGCTGAGGAATGCAAGAATGAACTTCATCCCTGCCGGGGCGTGGGTGCATTACAAGGGGCAGGGACAACCCGGGGCGGAGGACGAAGGTTATTATAGCTCTCCTGAAACTGAGGGCTACTATTCCGACGAGCTGAGACAGCTTCAGGGCGACAACAACGCCCTCAAGATCATGGACTTCACCATTGAAAGCTCGGAAGACAAACCGGAATTCATCAAGATTCAGGGGGAGAACATCGACAAGGAGTTCACCGCCACGGCATCGGAACTCAAGGACTGCATCTACAGCGCCTTCCAGCAAGAGGGCTTCTTAAGCCTCCGAAACGGCAAGGTGGGATTCAGCGGAACCCTTGTGCATGACATTACTGAAGATTATGCCAACAAGTGCGTGAAGCTCCAGAACAAATTGACCGAGTCATACCTGCGATTGCTGTCCCTTTGGAGCGGGGACCTTCCTGCAGCCGCTGACCGACGAGGGCTTGCTATATTGCCGAAAGTTTACACACCATCAAGTGCCACCGTAAACGCCAAGTAACATAATGAAAGCAATCATTGCATTAAGCGATATCAATGCGCTCGCGCGGACTTGTCATGCAGACGAGAGCATAGCTGCTTCCCTGATAGCGGAGGCTGAACGTCAAGACATAAAGCCGAAAATAGGAGATGCCCTGTATCTGCAGATAACGCGGGACGAGGTACCCGCAGCATATGATACTCTCCTGGATGGAGGCGAATGGCGACAGAGGGACGGAACCGTCAGGTACCTCACCGGACTCCGGACGGCGCTCGCCTATTATGCCTACGCCCGAATCATCCGCGACGGGAACATTCAGAGCACTCGCTTCGGCGCCGTAATCAAGACCGAAGACAACAGTGCGGAGTCTGAGAGAGCCGAAAGGCAGAGGCAATACAGGGAGGCGTTCACGACTGCTGACGGGTACATGTCCGAAGTGATGGAATACCTCAGCGAGAATGCGGAGGCGTTCGGCTATGCACGTAAGACGATGAGAGCCAACAGGTGTACGCTTCGAGTTATCGATGGCACAGGTAGCTCGCGGATGCGCGATCGCAACGGCACACCGATAGTCATTGACGGACAAAAGGGCGACAAGGGAGATAAAGGTGACACCGGAGATTCCGCTTATCAGTCCTGGCTTAACGCATATCAGCCGGAGCCGGGACATGACACGGAGGAAGACTTCATAAACTGGCTTCAAGAGCCGGCAAACGCAGCTGCAAAAGCGGCCCTTCTTCAGGCGGCCTATGCAAAGGAACAGGGCGACAAGGCTAAGCAAGCCGAGCAGGAGACGAAGAGAAATGAACTCCAGCGGCAATCTGCTGAAAGCGCGAGGGCAGAAGCAGAAAAGAGCCGCGACCAGGCCGAAACGAGTCGTGTCTCAGAATTCGGACGACTCAAGACAGAATCCGAAACAGCCACAGCCTCCGCCAACGCCGCGGCAGCCAACGCCAACGAGGCAGCGACAGAGGCCCGTGAGGTGAGTGGCCGCGTCTCCTCCCTCGAACGCGACCTCGGGCAGTACGAGCCGCAGCCGTCGGTGGCCATGACGGCGGAGACGACAGGCAAGTACATCAATGCCGACGGCGTGTTCGTGGACGACGCGGACTTCAATATCGCGTCGGTCGGTGCCGTGGTTGTCGGTAACACCTACGAGCTGTATATGGGCGGCTCCGACAAGATGAAGCCAGGCGTGGCTCTCTTCGTCGCACGAATCAAGACCACGACTACATCCGGAACTGAAAGGATTGAATACCTGCCGCTGTTCTCGGCCATGAGCACCGACATCGCCCAAAGCGGCTATGTATGCTTCGAGGCTATGGAGGCATACTCCGACGTGCTCGTCTGCTACCGTGCCGACGTGCCGGAAGCCACGACGCTGCTTGTGCGCAGGTACGGCACGAAGGCCTCTATCGCCACACAAATCAGCAACCTGCGGAAGAAGGTCGACTCTGCGGCCGATGATGTCGCCAGCCTTCAGTCCGGTCTTTCATCGGTCGAGACCGCAGCCGCCACAAACCGCGCTGACCTTGACCGCACGATGAGCCAAGTTGCGCCTCCCGACGACCGCGCCCTCCCTCTTCTCTGTGGTCAGCCGCCGATACTCTTCGGCGCCGGAACCCCGAAGGAGTCCATCGTTCCGGACAACTGGAATCAATACAACCCGGACACCGGAGAGGGTTATAACTGGAACGGCAAGCCTTCCGCCATCGGACAGCAGTATGTCGACACCACCGCTGCGTCGGGCGGGCGTTACATCGCGGCGCGAGACGGCGAATGGGATCTCAAGTGGATTAACAGCTAAAATCAGATATATATGGCAACGAACAACATATTCACAAAGACCCCCGTGTGGGGCGATGCGGTAGTTGGCAACCTCGCGACCGGAAAACCGGAATTCATAACATCGGAATCATTCGACCCGACGGCGCTCGATTCTAACACATACGAGACCATAGGTGCGGTAGGCGGACGCTTCGGAAAGGAAGTCCTCGTGGTGTGGAAGCACAACGCCGTGCAGAAGTGGCGCGAGCGCATCGAATACAAGCTTACCGGCTATACCCTCGACGGTGCAGAGCATACGGGTGTCCTCTCGATACGCGAGAGTTCATCCGCGACGGCGATCACCGACTTCACGGTCACATACACCGCCTCCGACAAAGCCGGGCTGGTCACGGCTCTCAACGCTTTCTTTGCGGCCACGGCAATCTTCACCACTCAAAAGTGGTTTGCGAGAGTTGACGACAGCAACGGGGAAGTCTACATAGGGTGCAGCTACGAGTTCTGGCAGCAGTGGTCGTACAATACCGGTAAAGCTGGGTTCACGCTCTCGCCCGAAATAATGCCGGACGTGACCTATAGCAACTACATGCTGCGACGCAACGGCAATGGGAACGGAGAGGGCAGCATCCACAACCTTCAGAGGGCGATAGCCTACTTCCGTAACGACAATGCATCCACGGCATACAATCCATCAACCGATGTCACGAACGTAAAGACGAGTTATCCGATCTGCCTCCCAGGCTATCTGGGTAGGTCGCAGTACCAGAGCGACCACTGCGCTTTCCTGCGCTCAGTTTACGGCGAGGGCGAAGAGGGTTGGCTGCGCTACCTCAAGGCGAACATGGTCGTGACACCGACGGACTTCGGTGCGATGGGCATACGTAACGGAAAGGAGCGCACCGCCATCCTCGCAGCAAAGACCTTCACCCTCGCGGATGGAACTCCGCAGACCCTTTGTTCGGCGGCCGTCTACGCGAAGACCTCCCCGGACTGCTCCGTCATCTCGGACTGGTTTCTCCCAACCGCCGAGCACCTTGCCTCCATCCTCGGACCGGTTCAGCACGGAACCTCGGCGAACCGCGATGCCGACGCTCTCAATAAGGTTCTTTGGGTTATGGGCGGCGACGCTGTGTCGAATGGCAGGAACTTCTGGTCTTGCGTCCGGTGCGGCGGCGACGGCGCCTGGTGCGCGTTCGGTGGCCCCGGTTACTTCGGCTACGGCGGCATGTGCAGCCGGCTCCAGTCCCTCCCCGTCTCGCTCTATAGATTGCCGGAGGCAATCCTTTGAAATTAACCATTGGTGTGCCCGTCGGCAACGCGGGCACACTATAAGAATAACCATAAACAAAGCAACGAAAACAACAACGAGATGCAGCGACACGACAGCAGACAGAGAAGTTCCGGAACGCTCCACGACCTTATGAGGCTGAGGAGGCTGGTGTACCAGTGCCAGTTCATGATGAATAAGGCCGATAGAATAATCTACGGGACACCGCTCGTGCAGACTCTAATGAAGGTCACAATGTGGTTCACGTACTCATACGAGAACCACGATCCAAGGGAGAAACTCCGTGCCGCCGACGAGTCCGCGATGTGGTTCTCCGTGTTCCGCGCCGACCTCACTGCCGCCATCGGGGAGAACATCATCAAATTCCCCAAGCGCAAGCCGAAGCCCACCTTCCTTTCGGACGGAAGCATCGGTGTGCCCCCGGACGAGACGGTGAACTCCCGCAAAATCGAGATTGTTGAGCTCGTTGCAAAGATAGATAGCGACATGTGCAGGTGGCGGTCGTCGCTCGCAAAGGGCAAGACCGCATCCGATGCGCCCCGGCTGGGGCAAGGTTGCGGCAGCTGACAGATTTTAGAGGTGCGCGGGTGTCATTCACACCGACAGAAGAGGATACGCGCACAGGGGCAGGAACTTCTGGTCTTGCGTCCGGTACAACGGCAACAACGCCTGGTACGCGAACGGTGACACCGGTTACTTCAACAACAACGACATGTACAACCGGCTCCAGTCCCTCCCCGTCTCGAACTGAAACAAAGTCAAATAAGGAAGACGCAATGATTGAACTACAGGACATAATTGACGCATACATTGTTGCCCGCTCTAATAAGCGTAGGACGGCCGACCAGACAGACTTCGAACTGCACTGGGAGGCGAACTGCTTCGCCCTGTACAATGAAATCATCGGCAGACGCCTGCGGCCGACCGCCTACACATTTGTAACCATGACTCCGAAACCACGCGAAGTGTTCGCGTCCGACATGGCCACAAGAGTTCTCCACCACTACCTCGACATCCGCCTGCGTCCGCTGCTTGAAAGACGGCTTTCGCCCCACACCTTCAACAACCGCATCGGTATGGGGCAGAAGGCCTGCCAGAATGCCGTAATCTCCGACATATACGAGATGAGTGCCGGATTCACACGGAACGACACATGGGTAATAAAACTCGACCTTAAGGGATGTTTTCCGAACATCAGCCAGGACATCGCATACGCTCAGTTGCGGGAACTGATAGAGAGTGGCTATCATGGCCGCGACAAAGACGAGCTTCTATACATCCTTCAAGTCTGCATCTTCAGCAACCCAACGGCGCATTGTCATATCCTCTCCACGCCAGAGGAACGCGCTCTCATACCTCCTGCAAAGAGTCTCTTCACGAAGCCAGAGGGTACGGGCGCGGCAATAGGGTTCCTCATTTGGCAGAACGCTGTCAACTGGTACTTCCACGAAATCGACGAGTGGCTTGCTTCGATAGAGGGTATCCGCTTCGAACGTTTCGTGGACGACATTACTATAGTCACAAACAACAAGGCGATGACGCTCGCGCTCATCCCTGAACTGCGACGAAAACTCGCCACTCTTGGAGCACGACTGAATGAGGACAAGTTCTACTGTCAGCACTATACAAAGGGTTTAGAATGCCTCGGAGCGCACATAAGGATGGATCGTGTATGTGTCAACCGCCGCATCGTGAACCGTGGCGTTCGGAAGGCACGGGAGTTCAACGGCGACATCAGAGAATCGAGGATAGATGCGCTGCTTTCCTCTCTTAACTCGTACATCGGGCTTTGTCGTCAAGTGAACGGCCACGCGCAGGCATGGAGGATATGGGAAGCCCTTCCCCCGGAATGGCACCGCTTCGTCCGTTTCGACACACGGCGCGTCTGCATAGTTCCGCGCCCGGAGTACACGCATAGAAGGCGTGTCGTCAGAAAGTATAATCTGTTAAAACAATACGAAAATGAGCACAAGAGAAGAAATCCAGAGACTGGAAGAACGACAGCTTGAGCTGTTGTCGGTCATGAGGAGGAGTGACGACCACGCGGTCAAGTGCTCCAAGCTTGGGCGCTCGTTCGAGCACGACTACCCTTCGGAATACGCGGCCTATGTCGCTGCCAACAAGGAGTACAATGCCAACGAGACAAAGATGGCGGAACTCGCCGTCCGGCTTGAGGCTGAGGCAACGGAAGTAACTAACGTAACACCGGAATGATATGAACAGAATGAACATTGAGGGTGTAAAGGAGGGCTATGTAAGGCTCTCCTCACCCAACGGAATAGTCGACACGCGCAACGGCGACGTGTTCGCGGAAGTAATCGTCAAGGAAAAGAGCGCGAAGTTTTTCAAAGAGGCTGAAGTTGAGCGATAAAAAGCAAAGCAAGATGAAAAGGATTATTGAATTTTTGAAGAAGGCGGCAGATGCGATTGTTCGCGCGTATTCGTGGATTACAGGCTTCGGCGCGGATAAGTACATGCACGTCATAGCAGGAATGGCAGTCACGGCGGCGTTTGCCCTCGTGCCATACTGCGCTCCGGTCGCCTTTACTGCCGGAGTCCTCGTCGGGGCGGGCAAAGAGTATGTGGACATGCTACGCGGCGGGGCATACGACAAGGCGGATCTTGCCGCTACGGTGGTGGGCGCAGTCGCCATGCAATTGTGCCTGTGGCTTTATCTGATAACTTGGTGACGCGATGGACTGGACGAGCATAATAATGACGCTAATCAGCTCCGGGGCGTTCACTACAATCTACCTCCTTGGTGACAAGAAGACATCCTCCGTGCTCGACAACGTCAGCAAGACCATCGACCAGTGGCAGGAGCTCGTGAAGGAGGTGAAACAGGAACTTCTGGAGCAGCGCGAGGAGTTTAGGGATTCGAAGGCGGAGTATGACGCGCGTCTCGTGACCAAGGACAACAAAATTGACTCGCTCTACAAGGAAATCGCTGTCCTGCGTGACCGCAACGACAAGCTCAGTTCCAACGTGGCGAGGCTTACCATCGTTCGCTGTTGGAAAGTCGGTTGTGGCACCCGCCAGCCTCCGATGGGCACCAAGGTCTCCGTCGCCGAAGACGTAACGAACATTGTCGAACAAGTTAAGACTGAATAGATATGGGAACAGTTAGCAAAAATTTTGACTATAAAGAGTTTGAGAAAACGGACGTGCCAGGGATGCAGGTCCGGAACACAATCGCGTCTGTGGAGGTTCGAGACAATATCAAGGCACTCGTTGACAAAGTTATACAGCCGCTCCGAGATGCGTGGGGAAAGCCTCTGGCGATTAATAGCGGCTACCGATGTCCGGAGGTTAACAAAGCGGTCGGAGGCGTCCCGACCTCTCAACACGCCAAGGGCGAAGCCGCAGACGTGTGTCCGTTCGGTCGAAACGGCCACGGAGACATCGAGGTCGTGAGGCAACTCGCCATCACAGCCCGCGACCTCGGGCTGCCCTTCGACCAGATGATACTCTATCCGACATTCGTCCATTTCAGCCACAAGCGGAACGGAACGCAGCGCGGACAGATACTCTACAACCGGAGATATACCGGAGAGAAGATATGACACGGAGAGCGCTCATATATGCGATGCTCCTTATAGCATCCTGCAGCCCGCGCATTGTCACAGTTGCCGTTCACGACACGACCACAGTCACCCGCATCGAGACTGTCCGCGACACCATCATCTCCGCGCCACTCCCGATCGAGTCCGTCATCATCTCAACGCCCGACACGACATCCACCGTCGAGACATCCCTTGCCACATCCACCGCCACAATCACCGACGGCCACCTCCGCCACAGCATCGAGAACAAACGCACCGCCCTTTCCGTCCCGGCAAAGATTCCGGAAAGGCAGGAAGTCATCTACAAGACAAGAGAAATACCCGTGACGGTAGAAGTACCGAAACCCTATATGCCCAAATGGGTCTGGTGGGTTCTCGCTTATGCCGGAGTCACAACTCTATTGATTATTGCAAGCATCTATTTTCGGGCAAGACTCTAAATAAGCCCTCGTCATTGCTTGAGATTTCATTCCGCTGACGCTTCTCTTCGTGACGGAATGAAATGCGCATCCGCACGACGAGGGCAAATTGTATATTGCCGCGTTTTGTATGTGGAACTCCCGCAAAGATAGAAACTTAAAATAGAAAAGCAATGACAAAGAAAGAAATCTTCGAAACCATACTCGATGTTGTCAGTGATATAAGCGGCATCGGCCGCGCTGAAATTCTCGAAGGAACAAAACGCTCCGAAGTCGTCGAGGCGCGATGCATAGCCGCGCATTACCTCATTAGGTACGGTGTACTTCCGGGCGACGTGGTGCGATTCAGCAACGGCATCGTCAAGCACAGGCACTGCGTGACAAAATCTGCCAATATGTTCCAGGAACGCTGCCGGCAGTCATTCTCGTTCAGGTGCGATGCAACCGAGATAGGCAACATTCTGGAAACGAACCTGAAACGAAAAGAAAACCAAGAGAAAACAAGATAATTTGCGGGCATGTACCTTCGTCCTATCTTTGTCGTACCGATTGCGCAAAGGGCCAACACCGCCGAAGGCTTGAGAGGCGGAACCATTAAACACACAAACAAAATGGACGAAAACATTCTCGCGCTGCTCCTTGAAGGGGAACGCGACAACAGCTGTCGAAATGGAAAGGGTATGGCTGCCACCGGCATAGGTCTCGCGGCCGGCCTCGGCGGGGGCGCGCTGCTCCTCGCAATCGCGGGGCTCTGGGGTCTCAACCAGGCGTCAAAGGCAAGGGCAACGGGCGCGATGGCAGGGATAGCCGCAAATACGGCTACGCTCAGCGCTCTGAACAGCAACATTCTCGCGGAGCGGACCTCACGCGAAAACTGGCAGCATGCCAACACACCGAGCATCCAGAGCTACATCGACGTTCAGGCGCAACCGACTTCGCAGTCGGTGGCAGGTGCCGCGGCCGATGCATACGCTCTCGCCGCTGCCGTCAGCAACAACGGACTCTCGAAAGCGGTCGGAACGGACAGCTTCCTGAAGGTTCAGAGATACTCCGCACCGCAGCCGTGCGGCTGCGATACCTGCGGCAACTAAATTGTCTGGGGCGCGCTCTGCGCCCCTCTTAAAATACAAGTATTATGGCATTATTCAGGAGGAAAATGGATCTGTCAAATCTGAAACCAACATCAAAGCTCTCGCTCAAGCTTACCTGTCTGTCCGCCTGCCGGAACGACATACGCCAGGCGGGTGAACTCTATGAATTCATCGCGGGGGACATGAGCCTTCCGGATGTGGATCCGGAAAAGCCTGATACGATGACGCAGGTCAAAGGCTATGCCCGCGACATGTTCGGATGGCTTGGCGAGCACAGGGATGAACTATTACAGGGATGGCAGATACTGAAGGGACTGAGAAGCGGCGCAAGCGCATCTACGCCTTCCGACATTCCTCCGCTGCCGTAACAGTCAAGCGCCATGAAACCGGAAAAGATAGAATTTTACGTCTATACCGAGTCGGATGACGAGGCCGAGTCCCTGCGGGAGGCTCTGCACGACTTCGTGAACTGGCATCGTTCCAGAGGAACGGCCGTGAGGGCCTCCAAGGTGACGCGCGCCATCCGCTCGTTCGGACACAGCGCTGCTGTTGAAATGTATTTGAGACAATGATGGACAGCAGGAATCCGACTAACATCTTCGAACAGATAATCCTCGGCATTGAAGCGGTGAACGGAAATGTTGTGGATTTATCGAAGGAAATAGTCGAAATAAGAAGAGACCTCGACTCCATAAAGCGGAGTCTCGCTCCCATGCCGAAATCGGCGGGCACGGAAGGCGATGAAGATTCGGCCGAATAACAAGACAAAATCCTGAAATTATATGGGAAACTGCAAGAATACCCAGGAGGTCATAACGGCAACGCTTGCTGCCGGCTCTACCGCCTCGCCGTATTTTGCCTCGGTAAACCTCACAAAGCGCCTGTGCCGCGCCGTATGCGCCCAGGAGACTCCGTCGTTCGTGCCGAGCTTCAACGTGCTCGGATGGAGCCGGGTGGGAGAGACGCAATACGTGGCCACAATACAGGTGCAGGGCTGCGTGTCCTACAATCCGTGCGGAGCCTGCTGCGGCGAGTCGGAGCCGGTGAACCGCACATTCACGATTCCGTTCTCCTCGCCTACGGCGCCGACGTCGGTGGCCGTGAGTGCCGGAACAACCGTGAACGCGATTGTTGCCTCTCCGTGCAGGAACTGCGGGCGGACGTTCGTGTCCGAGACGGCACTGACCCTGACGGTCACAACGGCGTAAGGTCATGGGGTGGGTGCTCATCGCCGTTCTTACGGCAGCCGCCACAGCGGTAGCGCATCACCTCGGCCTCGTAGAGAAGGTGGCCGAGACAGCCTCGGAGATAGCCGGATGCCCGAGATGCACGGTGTTCTGGACGGTTGTGGCGGTACTGCTGCTTACAGGCGTGCCTTTGCTCCAGACGCTTCTTCTCGCGATGCCGCTCGCTTACCTCACTGACTGGCTCGGCCTTGTTCTTGCGGATTTTGCGGAATTGTACGATAGATTATGGCAAAGACAGAAAAGACGACGGAACCCAAGAAAGTAGCCCCGGTTCCGCAATTCACCTACAAGCCCGTGCCCCATTTCGGGCATTGCAACAAATGCTGAACGATATGAACGAGACAGGAAAAGAAAAGATAGCCGAGCGCATTGTTGAACTGCTGAGGAAACGCATCGATAATGACAGCGGCCTGGCCATCGTGATGAAAATGACGGAAGCCATGGGCGAAAGAGCCGCGGCAGTAGCCGATGAATGCGAAGTAATGGTCAGATATGACCAATATCTGACGGAAAGCGAAGCCAAATCCGTGACTGCGGCCTTCGATAATTTCGACGGGTCGCACGGTCCGCGATGGAAGGACCCGCAGGCCCTGTTTGTCGCGGCGGCACAGGCCGGCGTCAAGTCCGATGACGAGCCGAAATATAATGACTGGGCATTCTATGCCGTCATGAATATGATATGGTCTGACTATTGGGGAGCGCTCCGGCAATTCGTCCCGCAGGACGAGGTCCGCATCTGCGCAGAGCTGGCGAAGGCGGCTCTCTGCGACCGCGACCACGGATTCAACGCGCGTCGTTATTTCGGCCTTTAGAAGGTAACAAAAAAGGGGCTAAAAGTCGAATTTAGTCCCTTTTTTAGTCCGTTACGATTTTAATGCGCTGAAATTCAGTGCAACTTGTGATCCGGTTGGAACTATAAAAGCGATTTTCAGAGATTTACAACGATTTGCAAGTGTTCGAGTTTTAGGGACTTGAAAGGGCCGAAGACTGACGACCCTCGCCTGCAAATTCCCCGAAATTGCCGCGAACTCGGAAAAATAGTCCCCATTTTTGGAGAATGGGGACTGAAGCCCCGATCTCAGAGAGAGTCCACCAGGCGCATGGCGTCAGCCTTCATCCGATCCGACACGGCGATGTAGGGCTTCATCGCCTTATAGTCCGAATGGCCGGTCCATTTCATCACCGTGGTCACTGGGACGCCCAGTCCGAGCATCAGGCAGACGAAAGTGCGGCGTCCCGCGTGCGTGCTGATGAGCTGCCACTTCGGAAGCGTCTCGTCGAAGCGCTCCGAGCCGCGATAATAGGTGAGGTGCACGGGGGCGTCGATGCCGGCAAGACGACACGCCTCCTTTATTTCTCGGTTCATCACCTGATTGCAGCACATGGGGAACGGGCGGCCGGTGGACTTCGCGAACTCCCGGTGCTTCTCCAGGATGGCGCGGCTGTAGCGGTTCAGCTCGATGCTCAGGCGCTCGGCGGTCTTCTGGGTGGTGACGGTCACGGCCGCGTCGGAGATGTCGGTGCAGCGCAGGGAGCGGACGTCAGAGAAGCGCAGACCGGTGAAGCACTGGAAGAGGAAGGCATCGCGGACATTGCCCAGGTGCTCTGGGAGCTCGGCCCTCATCAGGCGGAAGACCTCGTCCCGATCCAGGAACACGACCTCCTTTGTCGCCTGCTTGATCCGGGGCGTGGCTGCGCTGAAGTCGGTAGAGGCCATCAGCCCCTCACGTCCTCCCCAACGGAGGAACCACCTCAGGCGCTTGCTGATGCCGGCGACGGTGGAGTTCCGGAGTCCGGACGATTTCAGATACTCACAGAACTGGACATACTCCCGCTCGCCGAAGTCCCCGAGGCTTGAGACAGGGTGCCCGGCCAGAAAGGCGGACAGATGCTTCCTCAGGCCGAGGAAAGCATTCTCGGTGCCGATTGTCCATCCGGAACGGGAACTCTCCGCCGAGACGAACGTCCGGAGCTCATCCAGGATGCCGCGCTCCGGCGCTGGCTTCTTCATCCCCATCTCTTCCCTGAACGCGGCGCGGAACGCCTCCACCGACGGCGAGCCGTCGAAGCGCGCCGCGGCCCTTGACGCGGCCTCTTCCAGAGCCACGATGGCTCCGTTTATCTCCGATGCGGGAACGCGCCTGCGGCCGTGATTCGTGCGCGGGAGGCACCTGAAAGTCTTGGCCGACCAGCCGTCGGGGTTGACGCTGTAGCCGACGTTCATCGAGACGATGCTTCGGGACCCGTCCCATTTCACTCTGAACCTAAGAATCCGCCCGTCTGCCGTGGCGCGGTCGAGAACGACTGATGTGATGTACTTCATTGTGATTCCTCCTCCTCCGAATCTCTGAGAACGGACGCGCGGGCCATCACGTCCCCGATCGTCACCGTGGCTCCCGGTGTGGGCTTGACGAGGCTCACAAGCACCTTCCTGAGTCCGTCCGACAGCTCCGTGAGTCTGCGCACCTCCGTCTGGCTCTCCGAGAGCTGGTCCCGCAGGGCGTCACGCTCGCGCACGAGGCACGCGATGCGCTCCTGGCTCGCCTCGTTGCAGCGGCGGAGCGCGTCAGTTTCGGCGCTCTTCGTCGTCGACACGAACTCAAACGCCTTCATCATCGCGCCGGATGTTTCAATTAAGCCGTGCACCATATCGCTGGCGCGCTCAAGGCGCTCATCGCTGCGCCGCTGGTACTCGACGGTCACGGCTGACCATTTCTTGATGTTCTCTGCCAGAAGGGCAAGGAACGTGGGTTCGGGATCACTATCCATATCATACAACTTTATAATTACGCCGAGCTCTCCGGCACCGCGCCGGGGATTCATTCGGCAAGGGTCTGGCGATTTTACAGGTTTGATGTCAGTTTCTCAATGATGCCCAGGAGCCGGGCGTTCTGGGCCTTGAGCTCGTCGATTTGTCGCCGGAGCTCCGCCACCTCCTCCGTCCGGGAGTCCTGGGCACCACAGCCTATGGACGTGGCGACCGAGCCGTTGCCCGACGCCCGGGCTGTGACGTTCCCCACACTTATCCGGCTGCCTCCTTCGCGGAGCATTGAGGTGTCCCAGGACTTGTTGGCTTTAATTAAAGCCAGACGCTCCGAAGGGAGCTCTCGCAATCCCTGGCATAATTGGGTTATAAAAGCCCTTGATACACCGAGATACTCGGCGACGGCCTGTTTTTGTAGATTGTTGGCCTTTATAAATACTTCAAAATCAGTCATTTATGAAAAAGTTGTAAAATTTTACTAAAATTAAATCGAAAACTCTTGCTTATATGTAAGCAAATATATATCTTTGCACTCGTTAGCAACAAACAAACAAACAAATATAGAAAAATTTTTTAAGACCATGACACAGAGAGAATTTGAAGAAAGAACACACAGAGCCACAACGGCTGAAGAGTACACGCGGATCGAGACATTCTACATGCTTGATGACAACCTCGACAAGGACACCTTCTGCGCGAACTACAGAGAGGGCAAGGAAAGATACCTCGCAGACCTGGCAATGGAAGCGGTGCTCCGGTTCAAGAAGCAGGCAGACGAGAAGGGCGATAAAGCAGAGTTCCTCGGAAGCGTGCTCAAGGCGATAAGGATGAGCATCCCTTCAGACGAAATTCTGAAGAAGTAAGCGACACGGGGTGCAGGTCGCGGGGCGACATTACAGGCAAAGTTCATCACGAGCAGTAAGCCCCAAAGCGTAGGATGTTCGGTAACGATGAATGAGCATGTACCTGAGCCGAGGGTTCGACTCCCTCCACCCCGGCAAACGGCAGGCAAGCAAGAAACAACCGCCGGGAGGTGGTGACAGTCTTTCAGGCAGCACGGGCTGCAGCCTTAAAAATCATACGGCACATACATAACGATACCAGGGGGTTCGACTCCCCCGAAGACTGCAAGAAATCAAAATAAAACGCAAAGCAATGACAAAGCAGAAAACAAACTACAGCGCGAGCATCAAGGCCCTCGAAGTGGGGCAGACGCTCACACTGCCGAAGACGGCAAAGTCGTCAGTCGTGGCTACAACAGCCTACCGGATCGCATACGACCTCAACCGAGCCTACACGGTGTCGGCAAAGAAAGGGCAGACCGTAAGGGTCACAAGGACGAAGTAGCCATGAGAAGGAAGATGACAAGGCAGGCGGCGCTGAGGATACTCGTGCTTGCGGGAGCAGCGACCTCGCTCACCGGAGCGGTGGCATACGAGCACATCCCGTGGCTGGGATACGCCATGCTGATGGGCGGCGTCACAGTGATAATCTGCGCCATAGCCGGCGCGCTGAAGGACCTGGAGGACAAGCGATGACAACGGACACAAGACTCATAGACATCACGCTCGGCGAGCTGATGGAGACGCTGAGGGCGGCCGGCTTCGGCCAGACCATAAAGGCAGAAGAAGAGAAGCCGCAGCAGCCCGCGACCAGGGAGAAGTGGCTGGTGCAGGGCCTCGACGGGCTCGCCAAGCTCCTCGGAATGTCGAAGACGCAGGCGTGGCGGCTGCGGAAAACGGGGCTGATAGACGACGCGACCTACTCCTACGGACAGATAATCGTCTTTGACGCCGAGAAGGTGCTGGAGGCACTGAAGACCAGAAAGCGAAAAATATCCCGATAGCTCTTTTACAACAGAGGGACAGCAGACACAGAGTGGAATCCCTCGCCTACTTCGGGACCGGCACCGCCGGGACGGGACGGTCCCCCGAAACAACTTAAAATCAATCATATCATGTTACCATTAGATCAGATGCCGCGCGGGGTTAAGGCGGCAGGGCAGGTGCCCGCCCCAGCAATCGACGAGAGCCTCGATGTCGTGCCTACAGAGTGGACAGAAAAGGCCAAGAAGACCCGCGGAAGAGCCGCGAAAGCAAAGGCCGCAACGGCGGGGAAACCAAGAGTCAGGAGAGTGCAAGCGACAACCGCCGCAATCAGCTTCAAGGGAATCCTGGCCGATCGGAGCAAACTGCTGAAAGCCCTGCAAATCATGCAGGACATCGACGAGGCTCAGGTGAAGATTGAATGCCTCGAAGACGAGCTCAACAAATTGTTCAACTAAATACCATTTCACCATGCAACCATTAAACATCAGCGTGAGCGTCGAGCTCACCGTCAGCGAACAGCTGAAAAGCCTGCTCTCCGGACTCTTCCAGGGACACAAGGCACTGCCGGAAACACCGGCCACACAGCAAAAAGACAATGCCAAAGCGGTAAAAGCACCTGCGCAAGAGGTGGCTGCACCTGCGGCGACAGTAGCAGAGGTATCCGATGAGGTGCTCCGCCAGGCCGTGAGAGAGGCAAAGTCCCGGGCCAGTGTTCCCGAGATTCGCGAGGTGTTCAGGCAGTTCGGAATCGAGGCCAGCAGCGAGTGCCCTTCCGAGCGCAGGGCGGAGCTTAAGAAATCACTTGATCAACTCGGAATCTGATATGGGAGCGCACGCATTACTCGCGCCATCAGCGGCAAAGCGATGGATGTCCTGCCCGGCGGCGGCAAGACTGGAGGCGGCGGAGCCGTCAAAGGACACCGTCTACACCAGGGAGGGCACCGTCGCCCACGCCTTCGCGGAGAACTGCCTGAGGGCGCTGCTCACATCGGGTGCGCAGGTACTGCCCGAAGAGCCCGACAAGGAGAGCCTCGCACAGCTCCGCACTGACTGCGGGGTAGAGTTCGACGCGGAGGAAATCGCGTCGCAGGTATGGCACAACTACGTCAGACTCGTTTTTGAGGACTACCTGAGGCTGGCACCGGAAGCAACCCTTCTGATAGAGCACAAGTTCAACCTCAGCGAATACGTGCCACAGTCCTTCGGAAGCTCCGACGCGGTGATGATCACACCGGAGACCCTCCATGTCTATGACCTCAAATACGGAAAGGGAGTCAAGGTCAGCGCACTGGAAAACCCGCAGATGCGGAACTACGCGCTCGGTGTCTGGCTCTCATTCGGACGCGACCTCTACACCGAAGTCGAGAACGTGAAGATGACCATCATCCAGCCGAGGCTCGGATGGGTGTCGAGCGACGAGATAACGACCGCGGAGCTGCTCGACTGGGCGAACCTCATACTCAAGCCGGCGGCCGAACTGGCATGGAGGGGAACCGGTCCCGCCATAGCGGGGGAGCACTGCAAGTTCTGTCGTGTGGCGTACAAGTGCAAGGCCCTCGCCGGGTATGCTGAGCATATGGCGCAGACGGTGATGACACCGGAAGAGATGGCAGCGGCACTGAGGAAAGCACCGACCATCAAGGCGTGGCTGGAGGCACTCGAAAGCAACGCGCTCACCGAAGCCATCGAAGGACGCCCGCTGCCGGGATTCAAGCTCGTCGAGGGGCGCAGCGTGCGCACCTTCAGCGACAAGGATGCTGTGCTCACCATACTCAAGGAAAACATCCCGGACTCGGCGGTCTACATGAAGGCGCCGGAACTCAAGAACATCACCGACCTCGAAAAGGTCCTCACGAAAAAGGGCTTCAACGCCCTCCTGGGCGACTACATAGTCAAGCCTAAGGGCAAGCCCACACTGGTGCCCGAAGAAGACCCGAGAGCACCGATGGATAGGCCTGAGGACGACTTCAAGGAAATAATCAACAAATAAAAACTTCATTAAAACATCAAAATTATGGCAAACAATCCAATGACGGACACAAAAGTCCTTATCGGCGAGGTGCGGTTCTCATACGCACACGTCTTCACCCCCGACAGCATGGACAAAACAAAACCGAAATACTCAGTGAGCCTCATCATCCCGAAGGCCAACGAGGCTCTCGTGGAGAAAATCAAGGCGGCCATCGCCACCGCGGCGAACACCGCGAAATCCTCCCTCTGGGGCGGCAAGACGGCCGGATGGAAGAACCCGCTCCGCGACGGCGACGAGGAACGCCCCGACGACCCTGCATACGAGGGCGCGTACTTCATCAATGCAAGCTCGAAGAGGCAGCCGGGCATAGTGAAGCCCGGAGTGGTGAACGGAAAGAACGCGGCGGTGGCCATCACCGACGAAAACGAGTTCTACAGCGGCTGCTACGGCTACGCATCGGTGAACTTCTACGGCTACGCGAAGAACGGCAACAAGGGCGTGGCCGCAGGGCTCAACAACGTCCTCAAGACCAAGGACGGCGAGTTCCTCGGCGGAAGGGCGTCAGCGGACACCGACTTCGGCAACCTCATCGATGACCTGAACGACGACCTCCCTGAGGACATCATCTGACATACCTCCTCTTTTTCTCTTTCATCAGCCTTCGGTTCCAGGGATGGGGCCGGGGGCTCCAACAACAAAACAAATCAGAAATGCAAGACCTTCACATTGACATAGAGACCTACAGCCCCGAGGACCTCGCGGCGACCGGACTCTACAGGTACTCGGAGCATCCGGACTTCCGTGTCCTGCTCGTGTGCTACGCCTTCGGGGACGAACCAGTCAGGAAGGTGGAGACAGGGGCGGGCGAGGATCTGCCGGAGGAGTTCCTGTCCGCGCTGACCGACCCGACGGTGCGCAAGTGGGCACATAACGCGGCATTCGAACGCGTCTGCCTCTCGCGCTATCTGGAGCTGCCCGAACACACGTACCTCGATCCGGCGCAGTGGCACTGTACGATGGTGCTCTGCGCCCGCTGCGGGCTGCCGCTCTCGCTCAAGGACGCGGGCGCGGAGCTCGGGCTTGAGGAACAGAAGATGGCCGAGGGGCGGAGACTCATCCAGCTCTTCTGCAAGCCGCACGCGCGGACGCGGGGGCTGTTCAACCACGGGACAAGGGCTCTGCCCGAGGATTTCCCCGACGAATGGAAGACCTTCGGCGACTACTGCGTCAGGGACGTGGAGGTCGAGAGGGAGCTGCACCGCAGGCTCGGATGGCTTTCGGTGCCGGTATCGGAGAACGCGGCCTACACCACCGACCAGCGCATCAACGACCGCGGCGTGCTCATTGACCGGCGGCTCGCGGAGAGCGCCGTCAGGGCCGTGGACGTGGAGCGGGCGAGGCTCAGCGCGGAGGCGCAGGGACTCACAGGACTGTCCAACCCGAACAGCCCGACGCAGCTGAAGGAATGGCTCGGAAGACGGCTCGGACACGCGGTCGAGGGGCTCGCGAAGAAGGACATGCCGGGGCTCGTTGAAGAGACAGCCCAGGGAAGTCCCGAGAGGCGCGTGCTTGAAATCAGGGCGGAGATGGGGAAGACCTCGTGCGCCAAGTACACGGCGATGCTGGAGTGCGCCTGCTCGGACGACCGCGTCCGCGGGCTCTTCCAGTTCCACGGCAGCCGCACGGGCAGGTGGGCGGGAAAGCTCGTGCAGATGCAGAACCTCCCGCAGAACCACATCGACGGACTGGACTTCGCCAGGAACGCGGCGAGGGAAGGCGACTCCGACCTTCTGAGACTCTGCTACGGGAGCGTGCAGGACACCCTCTCACAGCTCATCAGAACGGCGTTCATCGCTCCGGAGGGACAGACCCTCGCGGTCTGCGACTTCAACGCCGTAGAGGCGCGCGTGATAGCGTGGCTCGCCGGAGAAGACTGGGTGCTCGACGTGTTCCGCACCCACGGGAAGATATACGAGGCCACGGCTGCCCAGATGTACCACTGCGACATCGACGACATCACGAAGACCGACCCGCGCAGGCAGAAGGGCAAGATAGCCGTCCTCGCCCTCGGCTACGGCGGTGGAGTGTCAGCGCTGGAGGCCATGGGCGGAAAGCGCATGGGACTCGGGGAGGACGAGATGGGCTCCATCGTCGCGGACTGGCGGCAGGCCAACCCGAACATCGTGGCTCTCTGGAGAACCATCGAGAGGGCGGTGGACAGGGCGTCACGCTTCGGAACGGTGGAGTACCCGCAGGACGGACTGCTCATGATAACCAGGCAGCACGACTGCACGGTCATCACGCTGCCGTCCGGGAGGTCCATCGTCTACCCGCAGATGACGCGCAGGGAAGACGGCAAGCTCGCGTTCCGGGGCACCGAGCAGGCGACGAAGAAGTACGGCTGGGTGCCGACCTACGGGGGGAAGCTCACGGAAAACATCGTCCAGGCCATGGCGAGGGACTGCCTCGTCGAGACCATGGGAAGGGTCGAGGCGGCAGGCATACGCATAGTCGCCCACGTGCACGACGAGCTCATATGCGAGGTCCCCGACGAATCGAGACTCCGGGAACTCAAGGACATCTTCGCCACACCGATAGACTGGGCTCCGGGGCTGCCGCTGAGGGGCGCGGGCTACTGCACACCGTACTATCTCAAGGACTAATACAAATCACAAAAACATATGGACAATGAAAGAGACAGACTGGACCGACATGTACATGACGCCGGAAGAAATCAGGGAAGAAATCACAAGGGAAGAAAGGGAAGACTGGCGCAGGGCGCTCCTCTCCGAGACGGAGACCTGCGACGAGTGGTGACGGAGACAGAGAAGTTGATGCAGGACCTCGGGCTGGAGATCGTGAGTGTGGACGGGGATGCCGCCGCACTGCTCAGACTCCGGGGACTGATAGCCAGGAGGAGGAACAAAAAATGATTACCTACAGGATTACGACCGGACGGTCAAGGACTGAAAAGGAGTGGAAGGCCCGCGACATCTCGTGGCAGGACCTCACCGGAAGGCTCGCGCGCGCCAAGCGCACGCCGGAGACGATGGGCGACTACCAGAAGATGAGCGCACAGCAGAGAGGTGCGGTGAAGGACGTCGGCGGGTTCGTCGGCGGGGCGTTCACCGGAGCGCAGCGCAAGGCTTCGGAGATGAAGTCGCGCTCGCTCGTCACCCTGGACATCGACTACGGACGCGCGAGCACCGTGGGAGTGGTGGAGGACGTGATGGCAGGCACTGCCTGGTGTCTCTACTCCACTCACAGCCACACGCCGAGGGCGCCGAGGTACAGGCTGGTGGTGCCGCTCTCCAGGGAGGTCACGCCGGACGAATACGTGCCGATCGCGAGGCGCATGGCGGACGACATAGGCATCGGGCTCTTCGACGGCTCGACCTTCGAGCCCTGCCGGCTGATGTACTGGCCGAGCTGCCCGGCGGACGCGGACTACATCTTCAGGAGCGGGACGGGCGAGCCTTATGACGCGGACGCGGCGCTCGCCTCCTACAACGACTGGCGCAACGCCGCGGAGTGGCCGTCGGCACAGGGCGACTCCCCGGCGGGCAAGGCACGCCAGAAGAGGATGCAGGACCCGACGGAGAAGCCGGGAGTGGTGGGCGCGTTCTGCCGCGAGTACAACATCCACGACGCCATCGCGACCTTCCTCCCCAAAGTCTACGAGCCGACGACCAACCCCGACCGCTACACCTACACCGCGGGCTCGACGGCACAGGGACTCGTGGTCTATGACGGCGGGCTCTTCGCCTTCAGCAACCACGGGACGGACCCCGCGTTCGGACGGGAGGTCAACGCCTTCGACCTCGTGCGGATACACCGGTTCGGGAAGCTGGACGACGGGACAAAGCCCGACACGCCGGTGAACAAGACGCCGTCATACATCGCCATGTCAAGCTTCGCGGCCGCAGACAAGAGGGTGCGTGCGAGGATGGCGCGGGAGAAGGGCGACGAGCTCAAGCGCGAGTTCGGGGACGTCATCGCGGGAGCGCGGGACCCGAAGTCGCAGGACGAGGACTGGATGTCAAAGATGCAGATGGACGACAGGGGGCGCGCGTTCCTCCCGTCACCGTACAACTTCGGACTCATCTGCGCAAACGACCCGCTGCTCTCGAGATGCGTGAAGCGCGACATCTTCAGGGGAAGGGACGTGGTGACGGCCGACCTGCCGTGGCGGCGCAGGGACGCCGATCCGTTCTGGAACAACAGCGACGACGCGGGGCTCATCGACTATGTCAGCCGCTGCTACCGCCTCACGAGCAAGACCTCGCTGCTTGACGCGCAGGACCTCGCCGTGAGCCGGCGGGCGTTCCACCCGGTGAGGGACTACCTCTCGAAGCTGGAATGGGACGGCACGCCGAGGATTGACACGCTGCTCCAGGACTACCTCGGCGCCGAGGACAACGCCCTCACCAGGGCGATGACACGCAAGCACCTGTGCGCCGCCGTCGCGCGGGTGTTCCACCCCGGCGTGAAGTACGACTACATCCTCTCGCTCACGGGCGCTGAGGGACTCGGGAAGTCCACGCTCATCCGGACACTCGGGGGCGAGTGGTTCGACGACAGCCTGGTCACCATCGAGGGCAAGGAAGGGATGGAGTCGCTCAGGGGAAAATGGCTCGTGGAGATAGGGGAGATGACATCTTACAAGAAATCCACATCGGAGGCGTACAAGGCCTTCCTGTCAAAGACGGAGGACAGCTTCAGACCCGCATACGGACGGAAGGTGGAGATATACCCGAGGCAGTGCGTGTTCTTCGCCACGACCAACGAAATCGCGTTCCTGAAGGGAGACACGGGCAACCGGCGCTTCTGGGTGGTGGAGTGCGGCATCGACCTGCCCGCGAAGAGCGTCTTTGCCGACCTTCCGAAGGAACGCGACCAGATATGGGCCGAGGCAGTCACCAGGCTGCGAGGCGGGGAGAAGCTCTACCTCGAGGGACAGATGGAGCAGCTGGCAAGGCTGAGGCAGGAGGCCCACAACGAGGTGGCGGGCGATGAGCGCGAGGGCGTCATCCGCGAGTTCATCAGGCGCAGGCTGCCGATGTCGTGGGAAGCCCTGTCGCCCCTGCAGCGGCGCGAGTTCTTCAGGACGGGAGCCGCCATAGACGACGGGGACCCGGGCATCACACGGGAGACCATCAGCGCGGTGGAGCTTCTCACGGAGTGCTTCCAGCAGCCGATGGACGCGATGACCCGATACAGAACGAGGGAGATCAACCAGATTCTGAGGCGCATGGACGAGGTCGAGGATGTAGGACGTTCCCGCATATCGGGATATGGAAAACAGCGCATATACAGGATAAAAAGCGCCAAAATGTAAGTAAACAAGGTGGAACAATAGCCGGAACAATGTTCTATGCCCGCAGAGTTCAAGTGGGACAATGGACCAATAAAAGCAGCGATTGTTCCGGTTATTGTTCCGATGCAAAAGACTAATATACAAATATTTAGGGCATAGTGGACCAATGGACCAATAAAATCAAGGAAAAAAAGTTATAGAGCATTTAGGATGCGCGCACACATACGCGAGAGCCTAAACGGCATTTTATAAACTATATGGAAAATTATTGTTCCATTGTTCCAACGCCCAAAACGACTTTTTGATAATAACCCCAAAATGTAATAAACATGAAAGCACAAATAGACGACAAATACAAGTCACCCTACGAAAAACACGAAAGGCAAGAAGGTTATGGCATATGGGAACATGGTTTCGAGAGAGGGGCGCAATGGATGCTTGAAAAGGCAACGGCCTGGCTTGCGAAACAAGGTTCAAAAGCAAATGAGGGCGTTGTAATGATTTGTGTAGAAGATTTTGTAAAAGCAATGGAGGAATAGTTATGGCAAAAATCATTTACAAAGAAGGATGCGAGGGTCAGAACAGGCTCGAAAGTATCGAGGGAATCGAGATTGAACTTCTCAACGGACAGAAGGCATTGATTTATCCGAAGTATGCGGAAAGGATGATGCTTGAGACAGCCCGAATTGCCAATTGTGATCTCGAAGCTGAGTCCGAAATAAAGGCTTTGAAGAGGGAAGAAAACACATATGCGACTAACTCCTTTAGCATTCTCGGCAGTCCTGCCGCGAAGTTCGTGCATCAATTCACTGCCGTAGACAGGTTTCTTTTCGGATTGCCGACACTGCTTGCGGCTATGGAAATTCAAGACCAGAAGAAAGCCATCGACGAACTTGCGGAGACAATCGAGGGAGCAGACCTCCTACGTAACTTCACTCATGATGTTTGGACTTGCTCCCGATATAACGATGTACTCGGTTGGATGGCAGTTGGTAGCTTCGGTTTTGCTGACAAAGAATATTCGTTCGCCTCGGCTCTGGCTGTTCCGACAATTCTTTACAGGGAGACAAAATGACAGAGACCAGGATTGATGTGATGCTTGACGGGCGCTATCAGGCAACACTCACATACAGGCACAGCGCTCTCGCGCCCATAAAGGAAACAAGACTCCGGAGATTTGTGGAACACCGTCTCCCGACGCTGAGAGGAAAGTCCTTCAGGGTCTTCTTTGTTGCCAAAAACGACTAACACCAAAATGCAATGATTATGAACAAGGCGGAAAACAGAATCATCCAGGCGGCGTGGCATGGCATCGCCTACGCGGCACTCGGACAGGAAGCATCGCAGGTCAGGCGAAAGGCATTCATCAGCCTCGCCAGAGGAAGCGGAAGGACGAAGATGGTATGTGAGGCAAGGGTCATCTTCACGCACATAATGCGCGAGCAGGGCTTCACCTACGAGCAGATAGCAAGGATGGTCGCCAGAACACGGCAGACAGTATCATACCACGAGAACTGCAGAAAAGGATGGCTCTCGAGCGACGCGGAGTTCAGAAGGCTGGACGCGGCGGCATCCCGCGAGTTCAACAGACTGCTGGCACTATGATGACGATCGAGGAAAAACGACTCGCGGCAGAAAGCGAGAAGAGACTGGAGAGGCACCTGACAGAGAGGGTGAAGGCCATCGGGGGCGAGAGCATAAAGCTCACGGCGCAATATCACAGGGGACTCCCCGACAGGCTCGTGCTGCTTCCTGGAGGCCGGGCGGTGTTCGCAGAGCTGAAAAGCACGGGATGCCGACCGACAAGACTCCAGAACGTCACGCACGCGGCCATCCGGGCTCTCGGATTCGAAGTGGCGGTCATTGACAACTCCGCCGCACTTGACGCGTTCATAAACAAAGCGATAAAGGACAAGTATGCCAATCTTTAGACCACACGAGTACCAGGGCAGAGCGATAGAGCATATCTGCCGGCACAAGGGCTGCGCCCTCTGGCTGGACATGGGACTGGGAAAGACAGCAGTGACCCTCTGCGCGGTGAAGGAATTGCTTGACAGCCTCGAAGCAAATCGGGTGCTGATCATAGCCCCGAAGTCCGTGGCGGTGAACACCTGGACGGCGGAGCTTGACAAATGGGACAATCTCGACGGACTGACCATCTCCGTGGCGGTGGGGACCGCGGCGCAGAGACGCAGGGCGATCGCGGCAGCGGCGGACATCACGGTCATAAACCGCGAGAACACCGAATGGCTGACGGAGGAATACCCGGGACCGGCGTGGCCGTTCGACACGGTGGTACTGGATGAGGCGTCGTCCTTCAAGTCACCGTCGAGCCGCAGGTTCAAGGCCCTCCGACGCGTGAGACCGTACATCCGCAGGCTCGTCGAGCTTACAGGAACGCCAAGCCCGAACGGACTGATGGACCTCTGGGCGCAGGCCTACCTGCTTGACTTCGGGCAGAGGCTGGGCAGGACTCTGACGGGATACCGGCGTGAGTTCTTCAAGCCCGGCAGGGGATGCGGGCACGTCGTCTATGACTGGAATCCCGTGCGCGGAGCGGCGGACACCATCACGAAGAGGATGTCGGACATCTGCCTGTCGATGAGCGCGGCGGACTACCTCACGCTGCCGCCGCGCATCGACATCCGCAAGGGCATCGTCCTGACGCCGAAAGAACGGGACATGTACAAGGCGTTCGAGCGCGACTGCATCATCAGCGTCAGCGAGACTGAGATGGTGACGGCGCAGCAGGCAGCGGTGCTGACGAACAAACTCCTCCAGTTCACCGGAGGCGGGATCTATGACGAGGATGGAGCCTATCACCCCGTCAGTGACGAGAAGCTCAAAGCCCTGGAAGAGATGGTGGAGACCGCGGGTGAACCGGTGCTGGTGTTCTACGGCTATACAGGCGAGCGCGAGAGGATGATGCAGCGCCTCTCCGGCTACCACCCCGTCCATTTCTCGGGAGAGCCGGAGATTCTCAGGAGATGGAACAACGGGGAGATCCAGGTGCTCCTGGCACATCCGGCATCGGTGGCATACGGACTGAACATGCAGCAGGGCGGACACATCATCATCTGGTACACGCCGACTTGGAATCTTGAACTATACCAACAGGCGAACGCGCGCCTCTTCAGGCAGGGGCAGGAGAAACCCGTCAGGGTCATCCATCTTGTGGCGGAGGGGACAATCGACTGCCGGGTGATGGACGCCCTGACGGGAAAGGGAGACCTGCAGAACTACGTGATGGAGCAGGTGAGACTAATCCGCGGCGAAATAGCGGGATAGAATCATGTTGATGACGGCACTCTTGGACTGCCCGGAGCCGTCCGCCATTTCAGCAATCCTCAAGGCGTTGTCCCGGAGAAGACTGACGGACACGTTGACCACATCCTTGGACTTGCGGCCCGCGCCCTCGCGCCTTCCGCCTCTCGCTTCTTTTTTGTTTTCCATAAATTTGATTAAATTTGCAGAGCCTCAGAAATCAAGGGGGCTGAGCCGCAGCCCCCGAGACTTGTTCATCAGATTTCTATCGTTATCTTGATGAAGAAGATTTTGAAAGTGAACTTTAAGATCGTCATCGTTTCAAAATTTCTGAGGTTTTTTCCCGGTCTTTCAGGCGCCCTGGCTTTTCCTTTCAACAGTACAAAGGTACAAAATATTTTTGATTTACAAGCTTTTTTTCAAAGTATTTTTGTGCCTTTTTTGCGTTTTTTAGCCCTTGTCAAATAACTTTCAAAGAAAAATGCGGTGAATTCTTTGCATTACCGCGAAATTTGCGTAAAATCTAAACGCAAATGCAGAACTTACAATCATTTCCGAGATGGCTGGAGGACCTGAAACCGCAGCCGATGAGTTGGGGAGGACTGACGGTCTGGTCGGCATGCGGAAAAAATAAACTAAATCTTTCAAAAGATGGAAAGCTCGCACAATTCGCGGATTAAAAAACGCCCCGGGCAGAAATACTCGGCCGCGGAGAAGAAAAGAGCCAAGGCGCTCTATCTTGAGGCGCTCGTCAAGTTCGGGGGGCTCAAGACTCCGGCGTACAAATCTGCCGGCAACCTCACGCACGACACGGTCAAGGCCTGGAGGGAGCAGGACCCGGTGTTCGCGGCCGCCGAAGAGGCAGCCGTGACCCAAGGCTGCGAGCAGTTCGGCGACATGGTGGAAGCGAAGCTCTATGACCGGGTCAGCCAGGGAGACACGACGGCTATCATCTTCGCGCTCAAGACCAAGTACAAGCAGCGGGGCTATACGGAGAGAACTGAAATCGCGGCGGACCTCGCGGTCAAGGGCTTTCAGGTAGTGGTTCAGGACGCCAGGGCGGCAGAGGAACTGGAGAAGCTGAAAGGGGGTGAATGATGACGACTTCCCGGGTGTTTTCAGAGATGCTCCACGCCTACACGATGGGTGCGATGACGATTGACAGCTGCGGCGGAACGAGGTCGACAAAGACCTACAGCGCGCTCCAGCTGCTCAGCCTGCTGTCCGAGTACGACAAGACACCGACAGTCACCTCCGTAGTATCGGAGACCTTCCCGCACCTGAGCAAGGGAGCCATCCGTGACTTCAAGAAGATAATGGCCGACGACTCCAGATGGGACGACTTCAGATGGAACGCGACCTCCAACACCTACAGCTTCGCCAGCGGAAGCATCATCGAGTTCTTCAGCGTCGACAAGCCGGGGAGGGTGCACGGCCCGGCACGTGACCGGCTCTTCATCAACGAGGGGCAGAACCTCAGGTGGGACACGGTGCTGCAGCTCATCATCAGGACGACAGGGCTGAAGATTATCGACTACAACCCGACACACGACTTCTGGGTGCAGGAGCATATAACGGGGCAGCCGGGAGTGCACAGCATCCGGAGCACCTATCGGGACAATCTGTGGCTCACCGCCGAACAGGTGAAGAGCATAGAGGCAAACAAGAAGAACGCCAACTGGTGGAAGGTCTACGGCCTCGGGCTCTTTGGCGAGCTCGAAGGGCTCATATATCGGTTTGACCAGGTGGACCGGATGCCGGAAGCGACCGGACTCGTGGAGCTCTATGGGCTGGACTTCGGATTCAGCAATGACCCGACGGCGCTCCTGCGGCTCTATGCCGACACACCCAGAAAGGTCCTGTACATTGACGAGCTCATCTATAACACGGGGCTGCTCGATGATGAACTGATCAGCCGGATGAAAGCGGCAGGGGTGCCGATGAGAGGGGCGGGCATTTACGCCGATTGCGCTGAGCCGAAGACAATACGGAAGCTCAAGCTTGCAGGGTTCAATGCTTACCCGTCCTATAAGGCCAAGGAGCTGAACGCGCAGATCAGCGAAGTGCAGGGGTGGACTTTGAGAGTCACGAAGCGGAGCGTCAACACCATCCGGGAGTTCAGGAATTACACCTGGGAGGTGGACGCGGACGGCAAGCTGCTGAATCAGCCCATCGACGACTTCAACCACGCCATGGACGCGATGCGCTATGCGGTATTCACGAAGTTCGTGCATCAGGCACAGGTGCACCGCGGCGGCACGGCGGGAATGGCCGCCGGCTGGGAATCAGTGGGAGGGCAGAGGAAATGAGGACGATGAGAACAGTGTCAGACCTTCTCCGGTGGGAGCGCCTTCTGGCCGATGACAGGCAGGCGGCTCTTCTCTCGGTAGAATGCCCGGACAAAATAGCGGGCAGGAGAGTCCCTACGGACCTGAACGGATTGACGCTTGAAGAGATCGACCGGTTCTGGCAGTGCCGCACGACCCGCGACCTCTTCCTCGTCACAGGGCGCGTGCTCTTCGGATGGAGCGAGAGGCGGACGCTGAGGGCCGACGCCTACAAGATGATGGGCATCGTGAACCGCGTGACCTCGGAGCTCCTGAGGATCGCCGGACTCTTCGAGGCCATAGCTTCAAGGCCCACCGCACAGGAGATTATGGCGGGCAGCGAGGCTCTCGACTTCGGCACGTTTGGACTCGCGGACTGGTACGCCCTCAGAATGGGCCTTCACAGCCACGACGAAGCCTTTTCTACTCCGTGGTTAAGGATTTATCAGTGCAGGGCAAACGACGCGGCTGTGGCGGCATTTCAGAGGCGTCTTGAGGATATCAGAGCGAGGGAGCTTAAACGGAAAATGTAATACGGACAAGATATGAACTTCGAGAACATCATCAGAAAAGAGGCCGTGGCAATGGGACTGACCTACAAGTATGGCCCGCTGCCGTACCTGAACCAGGTGCTGGACGCGCTGCTCCACGGGAACGACGCGCCGGCCTGCCTGAACATCCAGCCGGTGGACGGCACCTATTCCTTTGACGAGACCCCGCTGTACAGGAGAGGGCGGGAGACGCAGAGAACGAAGGTGGCGATGAGCCGGAAGATAGCTCTGGACTACGACCCGCAGAAGGTGGCAGAACTGACCGATGAGCTCAAGGGACTCGGCGTGTCGCTGCTCACGAGGCTGCAGGACACCGGGCTCTTCGAGGATATCACCGACATGGTGTGGTCGGTGCTCTATGACGCCTTCGACGTGAACCTCGTGGTGGTGATGTTTGAATTTAGCCTGACCGAAAAGGACGGTACCTGCATGGAATGAGCAGCATCAATGTGACTGAGATTCTGCGCAGCGAGCTTGAGGGGCTGCGCCAGAGGGTGGCGGACAACATAGTGGCCACGGGGCGGAATGCGACGGGCAAGACGGTCGCCGGCCTTTCAGTGGAGGCGAATGGCCTGAGCGGTGCCCTTACGGGCAGGGAGGCGTTCGCCACTCTGGAGATAGGCTCGCGTCCATGGGCGCACCAATACCCCCGCCCGCCTAAATGGTTTGCCGAACTGATACAGGAATGGATAGACGCAAAGAGGCTCCGTCTCAATGCCTATGCGGTGGCCACCACCCTGATGCGCGATGGATCGAGGCTGCGCCGCCAGGGGGGCAAGGACGACGTCTATACGCCTGAGATTCCGCGGACGCTCGAAGCCATAACACGTCGCGTGACCTCGCAGATGCAGGTGCTCGTGACGGACAGACTGAACAGGACAATACCAAAAGTGACAGAAATATGAGAACACTGAAAATCAGCTCGACCGAGACTCTGGAATATCCGAACATGCTCGCGTTCATGTACTCGCCCCAGATAGTGCGGTACACGAATACGTCGTCCGCCACACCGACAGCCGCGTCCCTGTGGATGGACGTCACGGTGGCCACAGACAGCGGGCGCCAGTACACTGAGCGCAGGCGCATCGGCTGGAGTCAGGGGCAGCCGCAGAAGGTGGAGATGGACATATCGGGAATAATGCAGGCTCTCGCCACTGACCCGGACACCCTTCTTGAAACACTGGACTACACGGGTCCTTCGGTGAAGTTCTATGAAGACTTCACGGTGACGCTCAAGAGGGCCACATCCGGCACGAGTCTCGCAGTCATCTATTTCCGGGCAAGATACGGCGCTCTGGATGCAGGGGAGGTGTTCAGACACTCCGCACCGCGGAGGATGTGGCTTCATTGGCCTTGTACGGTAGACCTGATGCCCGAAACTGATGTCTTGGGTACTGAGGGCTACATTGGTGGCGATTTTACTGATTACTACCCCGGGCCGATGGGGGAATGCGACTTCGTGCAGCACCTCCTGCAGCAGCAAGACGATAACACTGACAAGGCTGATCTACTATCAGGAAAGCCCCTCGATTTGTGGGTGGCTGAATATATCGTCGAGGACGGTGCACTATCGGCGGATGCCAGCGGCGTACCGTGGAAGGTAGAAGTTGACAGGACCCCGCGCCGCGATGATCTCTTCATGCTCCGCTGGCTCGACAGGACAGGCGCGGTCAGATACTGGCTCTTCCGCGGCGGCAACTACAAGTTCACGACTGCCGTGTCCGAGAACTGGAGCCGGCACTACGGGGCCGATCCGAGCATCCCCGTGGGCGGCGAATACCGGAATGCCCTGAAAGCCAACTTTACTGCCGGACGAACAATGACTCTGGGAACCAGGGTGAATTCCGATGAGTTCGACATGCTCTGCGGACTTGCAGCATCGCCTTGCGTCAGCCTCCTCGTTGGCGGCACGAGAACAAGTCCGAAATGGATGAGGGTGGAGGTGGCTGCCGGAGCCTACACCCGCAGCCGCCGATTCGCAACTCCTAAATTAACGGATTTCGAGATAACAATCAGCCTCCCGGGGCTCAATACCGTGACGCTATGACCATAGAGCTCTATATAGGCGGCCAGCCGGTCGATTTGCCGCGGTCGCAGAAGCTTACCTTCGACTTTAATTCCAATTTCCTGGACGACATCAGCAAGCTGCAGAGTTGCTACAGCTACAGCGTCACCCTGCCGCGAACGCTGCGGAACGCGAGGGCACTGGACTATCCGGAAAACCTCGCGCATGAATCGACGGCACCGCGCCGCTTTATGGCCGCGGTTCTGCTCATAGACGGGATCGACCTCTTCGGCTGCACGGGCAGGGGCGTGCTTCTGAGCGCCGGCGGCGGAGGATACGACATGTGCTTCACCTGGAATCGCACGGCAGCTCTGGCTGCCTGGCTCGACTCCGACAAGAGCATCCGCGACATACCGCGTCTCGGAATAACATGGTCGCGGACACCGAGCGCATATAACCCGGGAACAATGCTCCCGATGAATGTTGACTACAACACCGGCGTGTATCTGAACCAACATACCGATTTGGCTCCATATCCGGCACTCGGCGCGTCTGCGCTTCTGTCGTATGTGATGAACAGCATAGCAGGGGAAGCCGTTATGTTCGGCTTGCCCGATGATGTGGATACGGAGCTCAGGCAGATGGCGGTGCCTTTTGTCACGAGAGACAGCATTACCGACAGCGAATCGCTGAAATTCACGGCCTCCCGGATGTACTACTCAGAGGGCGTGTATGGAAATAATCCCATAAGGCTCTATTTTAAAAAGAGCTATTATACCGACAGAAATTCCAATTACGTCGAAAGTAGTCGTGACTTCATCCATAAGGCCAAAACGACGGAGGTACTCGTACGCTTCAAATGGAACGGATATGGGGCGATTTATGCCCCCTCAGCGGCGAAGTTCCAGGTGATGGGCATCAAGAGTGACGGCTCTTCAGAAGAGGTGTACAGCCAGCAGCTCCCCAAGAAGGCCATGTGGAACATAGACATCGAACAGAAGGTTGACGTCAGTGGCTATAAGGGCTATTTCTTTCAGATGAGTGCCAACATCTTTGCCGATCAGAGCGATCCTCCGGAGACAGGCCCGAACTATATCACGCCGTCGCTTTTTGAGGTGGTGCCGCAATTTGACAAGGTCTATCTCGGCGATACCTTCAGCACGAACAACCTCCCGGACGTCAAGCAGGTGGATTATGTCAAAGCGGTCTGCGCCCTCTTCAACATGGCGGCGGTACCGGATAGGACAATGAGCCTCGGCTTCAATTTCGTGACGAGGGAATCTATCATCGCTGACGCCGCAAAGGCGCTGGACTGGTCAAGCAGGCTCGTGGGGTCGGGAGAACCGGATGAGGTGGAGTTCACGCTCGACGCTCTGGCACAGAACAACTGGTTCCGATGGAAGGAGAACAAGAACGTCGAGGTCGATGGAGCCGACGGGGAACTCGTGACCGAGGATACCACCATTGATGCTGATGCTGACTATTACACGCTGCCATTCGTCGCCACGAACTACGCTGACATACCGATATTCAAGGAGGAATACAAGAATGGCGTCTGGACGGTGAAGGAGCAGAAGGTGGAGCCTCATCTCATGGAACTTAAGCCCTATGGCAACGGCACAGCTCTCAGTTTCACTGACGCGCTCAAGTGGCCGGCGCGCTTGGCAAAATGGTATCCGCGCACGGCGGAAGTTCTGCGTAGGCCTCTCCAGGTGAAGTGCACCATGAGGCTGACAGCGATGGATGTGGCGGGATTCGATTATTCCAAGCCCGTATATATCGGACAATGGGGGCAGTGCTTCATAGTGGAACGAATCAGATTCAGCACATCGGGGCTGAGCACGGTAACAATGATAAAGATTTAGACTTATGGCAACAACGGAAACCAGAGAGACAATCCTTCGGGTGCTCGTGGACAACAACAAGGCACTCGCCCAGATAGCTGAATGGAATCAGCTGATCGACGAGCAGAAAGCCAAGCAGCAGGAACTCGCGAAAGCACGGAAAGAGGGAAGCATCAGCGAGTCGGACTATCAGAAGGCGATGGCGGTGAGCCGCAACGAGGTGACGGCGTACAGCAAGCAGATGCAGCAGCTCAACAAGGAAGTGCAGAATAACGTCACCGCGACGAATACCAACAAGGACAGCCTCGCGGCACTCCGGGCAGAATTATCGAATGCGACAAAAGAGTTCGACAACCTGTCGGCCGCCGAGCGAAATGGAGCCAAAGGACAGGAGCTGGCACATCACATCAATGTGATAACCGATGAGCTCAAGGCTGCCGAAGAGAGCACACAGCGGTACTACCGCAATGTGGGCAATTACAAGAACGGCATAGTTGACGCCTTCGCCAGTATGGGCGGAGCCGCGGGTGGCATGGTAAACCCGATAAAGAATGCCACGCTCGGCCTCAAGACGATGAGCAAGACTCCGGTGATAGCCATCCTCGGAATTCTGGTCAACATCATAGCAAAGGTCATCGAGAAGCTCAAGAGCTCCGAGGATAACACCAACAGGGTATCCTCCGCCTTCTCGGCCTTCGGCGCGGTGGGGACCATGGTGACAAGACTGTTCCAGGGCCTCGGCAAGGTGGTGGCCAAGGTGGCGGAGTATCTCGGCAAGGCCGCGGATAAGCTGGGGCTTGTCACGGACGCGATGAAGACGGAGCAGCAGCTGACCCGCGACCAGATCGCGCTCACCAAGATAGAGCGGGAGAACAGGAAGAAGAACGCCGATGATGAACTGGCCATCGCACAACTTAAGGCAAAGGCCGCCGAAAAACTCACCTATTCAGCACAGGAACGTATAGGCTTCCTTCAGGAGGCCGCAGACAGGGAGAAGGCCATATCGCAGCGTAACCTCGACGCGGCTCGGGAAGAGTATCGCATTCTTGAGGAAAAGTCGAAGCTCGCCGACAATTCGGCCGAGGAAAACGATGCTCTCGCCGCAGCCTACGAGAAGATGAGGCAGGCGGAAACGGCATACTTCAACAAGTCGAAGGAACTGGCGGCACAGATGGTGGAGGCCAAGAACCAGCTGCTCAGTCAGACCAATGCACAGGCAAGCGCTGACAAGAAAGCGAGCGACCAGGCAGAGAAGGATGCGCAGGCAGCGGTGAAGGCCGAACAGGAGCGCGTCAAGGCTCAGGCAAGCATAAAGGCGCAGGAGATAGCCGAGAGGCTCAAGCAGGTAGAGGCGGGCAGTCTCGCCGAACTGGACCTGAAGAAAGAGCAGCTGCAGCAGGCGTATGACATGGAGGTCGCCCAGCTTGAACAGCAGGAAGGGACCGCGGAACTCATCAAGCTCAAGAAACAGACTCTGAACCAGGAATTGCAGGCGCTTGATGATGCGTACTACGACAATCAATTCAATCAGGTGCAGGCTGAGACAGACAAGATGATAGACGAGTGGCAAAAGCAGGCTGATGCCGAGAAGGAGATACTCGAAGCCAGAAGGCAGATGCAGAAGACGACCGCCACGGCCATATCCGCGGCTCTCGGTGACATATCCTCAGCGATTGGCGAGCTCGGGGAAGAGAACTCTGCCCTGACCAAGCTCTCCAAGGTACTGGCCATAGCACAGATTGCCATTGATACGGGTGTGGCCACCGCAGAAGGCATCAAGAACGCGATGGCTGTTCCGTTCCCCGCAAACATAGCCGCCATAGCGACAACCATTGCCGCAGTGGTCTCCGGCATGGCCTCCGCCATCGTTTCCGTCAAGTCGGCAAAATTTGCCTCGGGAGGTCTTGTGACAGGCCCGGGGACGGCGACATCGGACAGCATACCGGCGCGGCTCTCGAACGGGGAGAGCGTAATCAACGCCCGATCCACCTCGATGTTCGCGCCCATCCTCTCAGCCCTGAACGAGGCCGGGGGAGGCAAGGCTTTCAACGGCGCTGGCGGTTCTGCAGGATTCGATTATATGGCTTCGGCAGTCGCGGCCGGGATGGCATCAGCCGACATCTATGTGAGTGTCGAGGAAATCGATCGGGTGGGCACTCGCATGAGCCGAATCAAGGGAATCGCTACCCGATAGGCACACTTTGTCAAACAAACGTAAACAAAGGTAAATAAAGGCAAATAACTATCCGTTTTTTTTGGCGCGTTCCATTGCGGGACGCGCTAATTTTGCATCAAAGACATTGTACTATGATACTGAAGATTTTCGACGACATAATGAATGACCAGGACGCCTGCGACATCAGGTTCTGGGACCCGACGCGCGGCGTGTGCTTCAAGGATATCGACGAGTTCATCGCCGCCATTCCTGAAGACGACAATGAGATAGACCTCCGGCTCAACAGCTGCGGCGGAGATGTCAACACCGGGTGGGCGATCGTCGACAAGCTCAGGGCATCGGGCAAGAAGATCGTCGCCACGGTAGAGGGGATAGCGGCAAGCACCGCGAGCATCATCCTCATGGCAGCCTCTGAACGGAGGGCATATCCACACTCGCAACTCTGCATACATAACCCGTATATCATCGGGTGGAACATCGACGGCAAGTGCGATGCGGGAAGGCTTCAGAAGATGGGTGCGGAATTGCAGAAAGAGCAGAACCGCTTCGTGGACTTCTATGTGGAGCGCACAGGTGCAGACCGCGCTCGGATAGAGGCCATAATGCAGGAAGACCGCCTCATGTATGTCGACGAAGCCAAAGAGCTCGGAATCATAACTGAGATACTCCCTCCGCTCTCGGCGGCTTACAGGCTGAAACCAATCAAAACAAGAGATATGGCAAAAAAGACACAGACACTCGGAGCTTTCGCCAGGGCTATGGCGGCGCTCCAGGAAGCTCTCGGACTGGACACTCCAGCGCAGGGCTACACGCTCGAGACCGCTGACGGCTCGGAGCTTACCATCGACAAGCCGGAAGGAGAAGACCCCGCAGTCGGGGATTCAGCCTCTCCTGACGGTGAGCATGAGATGCCGGACGGCACGACCATCGTGGTCGTTGACGGCGTAATCACCGAGATCCGCCCGGCGGAAGAAGAGGATCCCGACGGCACCGACGAGGAAGAACTGGCCCGGCTCGTTGCGGAAGTGAAGGCTCTCAAGGCGAACGCCAAGACAGACGAGGAGAAGGACATTCTCGCGAAGGTGAAGGCAGCCGGCGGGCTCGCGTGGCTCGACAAGGCTATCACCGGACGCTATACCCCGGCTCCGAGGACTCCAGCCAGAAAGAAGACTGAGGCGAAGACTTCAAGGGTTGCAGAAAGACTCGCCGAAATGAGAGAGGCAGCAAGAAAACAGAACTAACAAATCACGACAAACGACATGGCATCAGTTGGACTTAACTTTGCAAACCTCACCCCGGACAATGGCGCGGTGAGGGACCTGAGAGAGCTGATTTTCCTCTCAGTTACAAACATCGACAGCCTCGGTGACCTCTTCAACTTCCTCCCGAAGCAGGAGCATGGCAAGAAGGTCGGTCTCCTCGGGCAGTTCGGACTTCTCGGCAAAGCCTCACAGGGCTGCGACCCGACCTACGGCAACGACCTTGTAAAGGTGACGGAAAAGACCTGGGACATCAAGAGGTGGGAAATTGCGGAGGGCATCTGCTTTGAAGACCTGCTCTCGAATCTCGGAAAGACCGCGCTTCGCACAGGCACGAGCGTCGCTGACCTTACAGGCACGGAGTATCTCGACAACATCGTCCTGCCGCTTCTCGAGAGCGCGGTCAAGAGGCTCGTGCTTCGCATAGCGTTCTTCGGCGACAAGGACGCAAGCGTCTATGACCAGTCTACGAATACCTCGGGCACGCTCAAAGCAGGCGCAAACGCCGGCAACTTCACCATTACCGACGGATTCTTCAAGCACATCTTCGACGGCGTGGCCAAGGGCGAAGGCGCTGACGGCTACATCAGCCGCGTGACCATCGCCGCGAACAACGAGACGACCACGGCCACACAGCGCACAGCCATCAACACCTCCGGAGCTGCGACAAAGGTGATCGACGACCTCATCGCAAATGCACCTATGCAACTTCGTCAGGCGAACGGTCAGGTCATCTATGTGACCCAGTTCCTCGCCGATGCGCTCAGCGCTGACATCAAGAGGAACAACAAGGGCAGCGAGCTCCAGTGGAAGGCTATCTTCGACGGCATACAGGAAACGACCTACAACGGCATCACCCTGCGCGCCGTGCCTTTCCTCGACGAGATCATCCAGGGCTACCTCCAGAACACCACGAACGCAGGTGCCTGGGACAAACCCGCACGTGCTGTCTACACGATCAAGGACAACCTCCTTGTCGGTACGGAGTCTCAGAGCGAAATCGCCGACATTCAGACCTGGTTTGACCAGACAAAGCAGAAGAACTTCATCCTCTGCCGCGACACACTCGGCACGCTCATCGCAGACGAGAATCTCATTACTGTGGCTTATTAACGACTAAAGGCTATGAGTTATTGCGATGGATTAATAGCAAGGGGGCTGCCCAAGGGTGACTGCTCCCTCCAGCCGAAGAAGGGCTTCGAAAAGGAAGCCCTTCTGATAAACCGCGCCGACATAGACTGGAGCGGCGTTCAGTATGACACCACGCACAAGAATGTCCTGACTGCGCTTCCTCTTCTTTCAGGGAAGAAAGCCTTCGAGGTCTATCAGCAGGGCAGTCAGCCGTTCAACGGCTCGACCTCCTCTGCCACAGTGGGAACTTATGTGAACACGGTCTCCAAGAATCTCGTCGTAGCCATTCTGAACAACGATCCGGCAGTATCCGAGGAATTCATCGACCCTGCACTTAACGGCGATTTTGTCGCCATTGTACAGTGCAAGGATAAGGGCTCCGACAACGCCGGAGCGTTCAAGGTGCTCGGGCTCGACAACGGACTGACGATGTCCGCCTTCGAGGCAGACCCTTACGGCGATGCCTTCAACGGTGGGATACTCACCCTCACGGAAAGTGACGCGCCAACGGTGAACATCTACCTCGGCGCATCCTACACTGCGGGGAAAGCCTTGTATGACGGACTGAAGACCGCGGCAAGTTAACCTCCGAACGGCTATGACTTATAACGAGGTCATATCCTGCGTGAGCCGTCTCCGCTCGAAGCTTGCAAACGGCGGAGACGACTCTGTTTTTACGGCAGAGGAAAAGACGATGGTGGCTCGTTTCTATTTCGAGGAGTTCGGAGAACACCTTCGAGATTGCGGATGTCATCACCGCTACAGCGATGCCGTTATGGATATATATCACACATTGAAAAGCAAAGGAAAAATGGCAAAGGAACAAAAATATCAGCTTAAGGCAGGCGTCATCGTTTGGATCGGGAACGATTGCTACAATCGGCACAGCCTGACAGATGAACTCGCGGAAAAATATTTGAATCTTCATCCGGACGCGCGCTCTAAGTTCGACAGGGTGCCGGCTGCCGACACACCGGCGCCTGAGGCTGAAGACACTCCGGGCGAAGAGGTGACTGACACACCGGCGCCTGAGGCTGAAGACACTCCGGGCGAAGAGGTGACTGACACACCGGCGCCTGAGGCTGAAGACACTCCGGGCGAAGAGGTGACTGACACAC
>OLSD01000517.1_pt1 | contig 38618 bp, 33 predicted proteins | sample 1672211 | NCBI WGS metagenome assembly OLSD01 (sample SAMEA3136659, study PRJEB25190) | human gut metagenome | reverse complement strand
CCTCGTACCACCGCAGGTCGTCCTGACCGTTCACAGCGCTCCAGGTGGGGAACCACACCTTTGCCAGGTCGCTGCCGCCGGTAAGCGTCAGGTTCAGATACCGTCCGTCAGCGGACAGCGCCGCCTTCAGGGCGGGCTTTTCCGGCTGGACCAGGTTGTCCACCACCACGGTGCCGTGGTCCAGAAGTCCCTGGGGCAGGCCGTTCTGGTTGTAAATGTGGACCATATAGGTGCCGGTCTCCTGGTGGTTGATCAGAGGCACCTCGGCCACCCAGCGGCCATTCTGTTTCTTGGCCTGATACCAGTGCAGGTCGTTCTGCCCGTCCTGCTCACCCCACACAGCGAAACGCAGGGCCGTCTGCTGGGGGGCGGAATAGGTCAGATACATCACTGTGCGGGCGGTGTTGAAGTAATAGCCCAGCTGCTGGGGACGCACGGCAGGCGTGAACGCCCCTGCGCGGCCATTGAGCCAGGTACGCACCCGGTCCAGTGCCTCGTCATAGGTGGGAGCAAAGGGCATACCGCCGGGCTTAGGGTTTGCAGTGCCCAGGGTGTTCCAGCGGAGGTAATTCAGGTCGGCGGAGACGCCGATCTCGGCCCGCAGACCGTCCACCTGACCGGCCATGCCGGTGAGCGCCGGCTCATACCGGGCGTACAGCTCCTGCACCCGCTGATAAAAGGCCGGGATGTTCAGCATCTTCTTCATCAGCACGGAGGTATCGCAGGCGTTGTAGTCCGTGACCTTCTCCTGCTTGTTGCCCATGCAGGTGTCAAAGTCCCACAGAGGACCCACATGCAGCACATCGGACGCGCCGTCCTGATACCAGAAGAAGCTGGTGAAGAAGGACTCGCCGTTGAGAACGTACTCGTTCATCAGATAGTAGCGGGCCAGGGAGTCCACGTCGATCATGCGGTTGAGCTGGGCCAAGGACAGATTTTCCCAACCCTCTGAGGTCAGCGCCGTAGTAAAGCGGGTCATGGCGGTCTGGAAATTGCTCATGGCCTGGGCAATATGCGCGTCATCCTCCTCCACGATCTCCTTCAGAGCAAAGTAGCTGTTCAGCCGCCCCTCGAAGAAATAGTGGTCCTCGTCGGTGGCAAAGCCGTCATCCAGCTCAAACATGGCCCCGGCAGGATCCTGCAGATTCAGGCGGTTTTTGCCGATCTCGGCCTTCTCGCCGATGAGATACACACCCAGATACTCGCCGTCCACCCACAGGTCCACATATTTATATTCCGTCACATAGGGAAAGCCCATCTGCTCCGCCGCATCATACACCAGGCGGGTGCGGATCATGCTGTCGTCAGAAGCATTGGCCAGGAGGATCCACTTCTTGGCCGCAGGCATGCCCAGCACGGAGGTTTTCTTGCTGAACTTGATCTGATAGGGCTTCTTGGCATATTCCCTCCAGGTGGAATTGCCGCGGCCCTTGAACTCCACGGTGCCGGTGAGAACGTCGTCGCCGTCCGTCAGCACCAGGTCGTTGCCGGGATATTTCACGTTCTTGTCCCGGTGCACCTGCTCCAGCGTGGTACCGTTAAGGGTCAGGCGCAAGCTGGGCAGACTGCTCTGCTTCGCGCAGATCTGCACCGTTTTACCGCCGTCCAGCGTCAGGGTCACCCGGTCGCTGGCGGCAAACGCGCCGGTAAGGGTGCCATGCTCCCGGTCCAGTGTCCCGGCAGAAGCTGCCGTCACGCTGCCGCTGAAGGACAGCACCGTGTCCGCCAGACTCTCGTCGGCAGGCAGAAACAGATACCATACCCCATCCTTTTCGGAACGGTATCCCTGGTTGGTCCACTGCCGGGCGTCCACGGTCCAGCAGCGGAAATCGTTGCCTCCGGCAAAGGCTGTGGCCGTCAGCAGCGCCGTCAGTATTGCGGCTGCCAGCAGCGCCCACAGCCAGGTGCCGGTTTTTCTTGTTGCTTTCATGCATCTTTCTCCCATCTGAAAAGGTGGCGCGAACGCGAGAATCTGCCGGGGCAAAATGCCGCTGTTCCGCCAATTACACTGTATTATATCAGATACACCGTGGAATTTCAACCGTAATCTTCCGTAAAATCGCCAAAAATCACGCACATTTTTGGTGGAAACGTATAAAAAGAGAGTCTCCGACCCCTGTCGAAGACCCTCTTTTTACGCTATTTACCGACGAATGATGTGATCCGCTCAGTCCTCGCGGCTGGCCAGCACGTTCATGGAGACGGGCTCGTCATTGGCAATGGGAGCGGACAGGTTGACGCTGGAGTAGCCGCCCCGGAGCTCGGAGCTGTCCTCAAACGTCTTGGTGCAGCGGTCATACTCCACCTGCATCACGGAGGAGATGGTGTGGCGTCCGTAATCGTCCAGCTTGGCATACTGATCCAGGATCCGCTGGGTATCCTCGGTCAGGTGGATGTTCTCCTCGCCCAGAGCGCAGATGCCCAGGGTGCGGCAGATCTGGACCACCGTGTCAAAGGAGGAACCGCCGATGCCGTTGTGCAGCGCGCTGTTGATGGTGGACAGAGGAATGCCAACCGCAAAAGCGAACTGCCGAACGCTCTTGTACTGGCGGGAAATTTCGTCCCGTACGATGTTGGTAAGTTTGTCCATAATTCGACCCTCTTTACTGTAGATTCCAGAAACGACTTTCTCTCTGGATGAAATGATTATATCAAAGCAAACGAGAACTCGCAAGAGGGAAATACAAAAAAACATATAAAATTTTTACAAAAATCTGCTAAACAGGACCGTCGAAAGCCTACAGGACAAATTTCTCTTTTCATTTTGGCCGCTATGTGGTACACTGTATGGGAATTAGGAGGGATGACTCCTGTGAAAAAGGCATGGTTGCCCCGCACCGCAGCGGGGCAAGTGGCGGTGCAGCTGGTGCGCCGGTATTATCTGCATGACGTGGGGCGCGACAGCGCAGCGCTGACGTATTATCTGCTGTTCGCCCTGTTTCCGCTGATGGTGTTTGTCAGCACGCTGCTGGGCATTCTGAAGCTGGATGTGGACAACATTTCTCAGTTTCTGTCCCAGCTGGTCCCGGCGGACGTGGTTTCGGTGCTGGAGGCATATTTAATATATGTATCCGCCAACGCCAGCCGCCAGCTGCTGTGGTTCAGTCTGGTCTTTTCCATCTGGTTCCCCATGCGTGCCACCAGCTGCCTGCTGCACTCCCTGCGCAAGGCCTTCAACGTGGGTCCGCCCCGGAAGATGCTTTTGAACCAGCTGGCCATTCTGCTGTTTACCGTCTGGCTGATCCTCTCCATCGGGCTGACACTGCTGTTGGTGACGGTGGGCCGCCGGGCCCTGGAGTTCGTGTCCGGGCTCATTGCCCTGCCGCAGGGCTTCATTGACCTGTGGAGCTATCTGCGCTTCATCGTTCTGGGCGTGGTGATGTTCCTGATGCTGACGGTGCTGTATATGCTGGCCCAAGGCCAGCGCCGTCCCCTGAAGGAAGTTGCTCCCGGGGTAGGCATCTCTCTGGCGGCATGGATGGTCCTGTCCCTGGCGTTTTCTTATTATGTGGAGCATTTTGCCAATTACTCCGTGCTGTACGGCTCCATCGCCACGATAGTCGTGGTGCTGCTGTGGCTGTATATGAGCGGCACGGTGCTGATCATGGGCGCGGAATACAGCGCCGTTATCCTGCGCCGCAGGCGCAGCCGGCTGCCGTCGGGCAGCGGAGAGGAGCAAGCATGAAAATCATCATCGTAGGCAACGGCAAGGTCGGCTATGCCATTGCGCGGCAGCTGGCGGTAGAGGAGCACGACATCACCATCGTGGATGACGACGCCGCAGCCCTGCACCGGGCCGACAGCACCCTGGACGTGATGTGCGTGGAGGGCAACGGCGCCAGCATCAGCGTGCTGGACGCGGCGGGGGTCCGCGGCGCGGACCTGGTCATCGCCGTCACCAATCTGGACGAGACAAACCTGGTGTGCTGCCTCATCGCCAAGAAGCTGGGGGCCAAGCACACCATCGCCCGGGTACGCAACCCTGAGTATCGCCGGGATGACACCATGCTCAAGCGGGAGATCGGCCTGGACATGCTCATCAACCCCGATCTGGGGGCAGCCCAGGAGATCGCCCGGATCCTGAGCTTCCCGGCGGCCTTTTCCGTGGAGCCCTTTGCCGGAGGCCGCATCGATATGATCGGTTTTCAGGTAACGGAGCAGGACACCCTGGCCGGGGTGTCCCTCAACGATTTCCACCGCAATCGCCTGGCGGAGGTGCTGATCTGCGCCGCCCACCGGGGGGACAATTTTATCATCCCCGACGGCTCCTTCGTGCCCCGCAGCGGGGACAAGCTCTATATGGTGGGCACCAAGGCAGAGCTGCAAAAAATGCTCCGGGGCATCGGCCGCACCCTGCAAAGAGTGAAGAACGTATCCATTCTGGGGGGCAGCCGCATCACCATGTACCTGACCTGGGAGCTGGCCCGCAGCAATACCAAGGTCCGCATTGTCGAGATGAAGCACGACAAGTGCCTGCGTCTGTCGGCCTCCCTGCCCGGCGCCATGATCATTGAGGGCGACGGCACCGACGCAGACCTGATCGACAGCGAGAACATCTTTGAGACCGACGCCTTCGTGGCCCTGACGGACCGGGACGAGGAGAACCTGCTGATGGCCCTGACGGCTCAGCGGGCGGGAGTCCCCAAGGTGCTGGCCAAAATGACCCGGCCCAACTACATGGACCTGGTGCAGGAGACAAAGCTGGGCAGTATCATCAGTCCCAAGGATCTGACCTCCAACCAGATCACCCGCTATGTCCGGGCTCTGGCCAATTCCCAGGGCAGCACTGTGGAGAGCCTGTATAAAATGCTGGACGGCTCCGTGGAGGCTCTGGAGTTCACCGCCACCGCCTCCAGCCGCTCGGTGCTGGACAAGCCTCTGAAGGACCTGGCCCTGAAAAAGGGCGTTCTGCTGGCCGCCATTGCCCGGGAAAACAAAATCATCATTCCCGGCGGCCTCACCACGATTCAGGAGGGAGACCATGTGGTGGTGGTCACCAAGTCCCAGGTATTCGACGACCTGACGGACATTCTTGCATAAAGCTGCCCATAAAAATCCGCCGGAGCCGAATGCCTGGTGGGCGTAAAGCAGTAAAATCCAAGAATGAGGAAAGCCTTGTGTTTTCAAGGGGCGGCGTGACTTCGGTCACGCCGCCCCTTCAACTTGTCAAAAAAGTGCAGTGCCCTTTTTCGGCATGAAAAATCCGGTCATATCGGTATGTTCCAATTCCAGCAGCTTCCTCTTTTTGTCAATGCCCCCGGCGTATCCGGTCAGGCTGCCGTTTGTGCCGACCACACGGTGACAGGGAATGATGATGGATATCTCATTATGACCCACCGCACCGCCGACCGCCTGCGCAGACATCCGGGGAAGCTTCTGCTTTTCAGCAAGCTGCCGTGCGATCTCGCCGTAGGTCGTAGTCCTTCCGTAGGGAATCTGCAAAAGGATTTCCCACACAGACTGCCGGAACGCGGTGCCGACGGGGTGCAGCGGCGGCAGAAAATCCGGCTGGCTGCCAGCAAAATAAATGTCCAGCCAACGCCTGGCTTCTGCAAGGGCGGGTGTATCCTGCCCGATACGCTCTGCGGGCAGATCACGGGCAAGGTATTTCTGTCCGTCGAACCACAGACCTCTCAGTCCGATTCCGTCCGCTGCCAGCAGGATGCCGCCCAGCGGTGAATCGTAATGCTGCACAAATATCATGATCTGCACCTCGCTTCAAAAGCTGCCTCTGTTTTTATTACTCGGCTTGTAGTCCTTCATCTCTGGGATCGCGCCGCCTGCCACAGCCCAGAGATACAGACTTGCCACGCTGCAATAGGGGTGAAAGCGACGGCGGTATTTTTCAAACAGCCTGCGGTCAATGCTGCGATGATGATATACCATGCGCAGCCCGCGCTGGATGGCAAGGTCATCATAGCTGAAAATATCCGGGCGCTGCATACAAAAAAGCAGAATCATCTCTGCCGTCCAGACGCCGATGCCCTTCAGGCTGCTTAATTCCCGGATCGCATCCTCGTCGCTCATGTGCTCCACAGCATGCAGATCAAATGCGCCCGTATGGACTTTTTCGGCAAAATCCGTAATATACTCTGCCTTGCGGAAGGTCATACCCAGTCCCTGCAGCTTGGGAACACCTGCTGTCAGGATGGTCTCGGCATTGACGGTGCCCAGTGCATCCTGCATCCGCTGCCAGATGGTCGCCTGTGCCTTGGTGGATATCTGCTGCCCGATGATGTGGTGAACGACGGATGAAAACAAGTCCGTATCCACTGGGCGGTCGATATGCCCGATGCGGTCAATGACCTGGCAAAGCCGCTTATCCTTTTGCCGCAAATAGGAAGCTTCGGCTTCTCCGTATGCAAAATACACGCTTTTCACCTTCTAACGTTTCCATAAGCGCTTTTTTATCGCAGCTGCGCCGTAAAGGCAATGGTCCCGCCCGTTGTGGACGGCGTCCGCCGAAAAATGATTTTTCTCAAAAAACGGTCAGTGCCTCCCCCAGGTCTACCTCATCCTCCGCGATCAGCAGACGCATGGTCATCCCTCCTTGCTGTATACCAGCGGCTGCTCCCGGAGCAGTGCGTCCACCGCGGCCTGATATTCCGATAAATTCTTCGCCTTGCGCATCCGCTTGAGATACGGCTCCGCCCCGTTGAACCCGGCGGCCAGGTACGTCCACAGCTCCCACATCCGGTGCATCACCGGCAGATCGCCGGAGAGCCGCTGCCGGTAGGCGTCCAGCAGCCGGTCATGGTACGTCCGGACTTCCCGGACCGAGGCGGCGGGGCCGCCCCGCAGCTGCCGCAGCAGGCTGGGGTCCCGCATGAGTCCGCGGCCCAGCATTACCGCATCTGTCCCGGGAAAGTCCCGGGACAGCGCCGCAGCGTCCTCCGCCGTCCATATATCACCGTTATACACCACCGGCCAGGGGCCGGAGACGGTGGAAAAAGCCTCCCGGTGGGGCGTTCCCTTGTAAAATTCCTTCTGGAGCCTGGGATGAACGATCAGCTCCGCCAGAGGGTACCTCCGATAGATCTCCAGCAGCCCCGGCCATTCGCCGGGGTCGTTTTTCCCGATCCGGGTCTTGACGGACACCGTCATTCCCCGGGGCAATCCCGCAAAGATCTCCTCCAGGCACCGGTCCAGCTCCTGGGGATAGGCCAGCAGGCCCGAGCCCTTGCGCTTGGCGGCCACGGTGCCCGCCGGACAGCCCAGGTTGAAGTTCACCTCCCGAAAGCCCCGGTCATGCAGCTCCCGGGCAGCCCACAGGAAATGCTCTGCCCGGTTGGTCAGCAGCTGGGGCACTACGTTGAGTCCCCGGTTGTGCTCCGGGTCGATCTCATCCAGCTCTTTCCGCTGGAAGGTACAGGTGGCGTTGGGGGAGAGAAACGGCGTAAAATATTTGTCCGCCGGACCGAACAGCTCCGCGTGGACCTGCCGCCACAAATACCCGGTAAGCCCCTCCATAGGGGCGGCGTAAAGCTTATCCATGAAACGTTCCCTCCAGGCACATATCCAGCGTCACCCCCGGCACCGGCTCAAACACGGCCCCGCCGGAAACCAGCTCCGCCGCCGTATCCGGACGCTGCAGGAGGGCCAGCTTTTCCCGCCGGGTCAGCTGCTTCACGGCGTATTCCAGCCGCAGAGCGTCCCCCTGCCGCTCCGTGCGCCATACCCCGGCCAGTTCCCGGGGCGGATGGGCCCGGGTATACCGGGCGCAGGCAGAGCCTCCCCCCGCGTGCTGCCGCATCCGCCGGCACAGGTCCGCCGCTGTGCCGGTATACAGGCTCCCGTCCCGGCACCGCAGCATATAGACGTAGTACATGCCCTCACCTCACTGCCCCCAGCATACCACAAACCGATGCCGGGCGCAACGGTGTCATGTTCCAGCGCTGTCCGTTAATTCGATAAATTTCAGGGCATACAGGTCGCACCCGGTGCGGGCGCTCCCCTGCCGCAGCACCAGATAGTCCGTCCCCACCTCCTCCAGAACGCCCTCCTGCCGCACCAGGCGACAGGAGCCCACCAGAAAGCTGGCTGCGGCGTACTGACCCACGTTCCGGCTCAGCAGCTCCCGCAGGGAGCCGCCGGATGAATTATGTATGCAGTTCATAGCGCACCTCACGATCCGGATTCCCCCGCCGCACTCCGGCGCGGGTATCCCATCCTATGCCGCTCCTCCCCTGTCGGAAACGGTGCACGGCGGATTTTGCCCAAAAGGCAATACGGGAGTAGAGTCGCAATCGCCGTTTCAGAACAAATCAACGGGAGGAGAACATGTGAGACTTTGTATAGTCTCCGACTTGTACACGCCTCAATTTTCTTGCTTTTATTCACAATTTCGTCCCTCGCAATATGTTTAATTCAACAAAATTTTAGAAAGTTTATGGAAACTATGTTGCAAATTGCTGTTTCAGGCGTTTAGATAGTAGAGGGGTTTCTTCTGGGCCGTGCGCATGCAGCCATTTCCCGCGGACAGAAGCCGCCCCCACGCCATAAGGAGGGATGCCATGGTCCACCGCCTGTACCCACAAACACACCGTGAAAAGACTGGAGGTCAAACATGAAGATCAAACGAATTCTCAGCGCGACCCTCGCAGCCGCCATGCTCCTGTGCTGCTGCATCCTCACCGCATTTGCCGAAAGCGAGACCTACATGGGCAGCCTTAATGGCTATAGCTATGTCTGCAGCGCAAGTTGCAGAAGTGATGAAGCAAAGGCAAATATGTCATCGCGATCCTCTGAAACGCTGATAATCAGCGGCCCTCTGAAATACGTTTCAACGGACGGCAAATCAAAGGTTTTTCAAATTTGGGCAAATAGCACAAAATCCGTTCAGTCTACTAATCCTGGCCCTGTCAAGTATTTCGTGTCCTTAACTGCCAGATTCAAAATCGGATCCGTAACTGTGCAGACGATTTCGGTTGATGCGTGAATCTTCATAGCGTGTAATCCCACATAGGTTTTTAGGCAGCGAGGAAACAATCTATGGGACAAGACAGATTGTTCCCTCCTGCCGATTTGCCAGCCACGTATTTTCTCGAAAGGAGTCCCATATGAAGAAACGCATCTTACTTCTTTTTATTTCTCTCGCCCTGGCCCTGGCCCTCACCGCCTGCGCCGCCAAACCCACCGTCCCCACCGCCGCAGACTTTGAGGTCCAGCCGGGAGCATACCGGTATCAGGACATGGGCGACTTTTTTGTGGAGACGGAGCAGGGGCAGTATTACCTGGGCTGGGATCAAATCATCCGCTTCGCCGAGCCGGGCAGCCGGGCCTTCTACCCCCTGTGCAATAAGCCCAACTGCGGACATGGCGGCGAGAACTGCAATGCATACACTGACTATGCATTGGGATACTGGAACGGGCATCTTTACACCACCACCTACAGAGACAACGGTCCGGTAGTACAGCGCATGGATATGGACGGCACCAACCGCCGGGAGGTAGGGCAGCTGCCGGTTTTGACAGCTGTGGATGGCGCACGGTACGCCAGCGGCGAATTGCTGTTCCACAACGGCTCTCTGTTTTATATGTACGACGCCATCGAAACGGACCCGGAATGGGCCATGTCTATCTACCAGTTTGACCTGGAAACCGGAAAGGGCCGGTGGCTGTTTCAGGAGGATATCCCGCTGTTCACTTATTTCTGCGGAAGCTCATCTGCGAATATTTGCGGGGATGGTTTCTTCTTTATGATGACCAACGGGGTCACCGGTGAATGCACCTATGCCCTGGGGAACCTGAAAACAGGCCGGGTGGAAGCGACCCTTCCCGACTGGAGCGATCGCAACGGTCGGGCAATGGAGCAGGACGGCGTTCTGTATTACTTCAAGGCGGATGCCGGCCTGTGTGAATACGACAGGGCCACAGGCGTGGAAACGGTCCGCTTCCCTATGGAGGCATACACGGCGAACCCCTGCTATACCCGGAACTATATTCTGGTGCGGTCTACGGATACCGAGGACTTTGAGCAATGCACGCTCTGGGTGCTGGACCGGGACTATAACCTGCTGGGAAAGGCCCCGCAGGAAAAGATCGGCAGATGGTTCCCCCAGCCGTATGCCATCACGGCAGACAGCATCTACTTCTGGCTCAACGGAAAGATCACCCACTATATCGACACCAGCGATCTGTCCAACTTGGAGCTCCTTCCGATGCCGGACACCAGCAATGCCAGAGCCCACGGCTAACTCACAGTTGACACCGGATAAATCCATCTGCTATAATGGGTTTATCCGATATCGCCCGCCGCGGAAAGGAGTTCTTCTGATGAAACGACGCCTTCTCCCCTCGCTGCTTTTCGCCCTCGCCCTCACCGCCTGCGCCTCCAAACCCACCGCCCCCACTGCCGCAGACTTCGAGGTCCAGCCGGGGGAATACCGGTATCAGGACGTCGATATTTTCTTCGTGGAAACAGAGAAGGGCAACTACTACATGAACCCGTCGGGGGGTGGATTGATCCACTTTGCCGAGCCCGGCAGCCACGAATTCCACGTCCTGTGCAATAAGCCCAACTGCGGCCACGCCAGCGCAGACTGCAACGCATTTTTAGAGGTGGCCTTCGGATATTACAACGGCCATCTTTACGGTGTCACGCTTCAGGATCACTTTGAGCTGATTCAGATGGACATGGACGGCACCAATCACCGGGTCATCACCCAACTGCCCGAGCAGAAGGACCTCAGCGGTAATTTCAACGGCGGCGGCAGCTACTTCTTCGACAACGGCTATCTCATCTTCCTGGCATTCCCCTGCACATCGAACCCGGACTATGCGCTGCCGGTTTACAAGATCCAGCTGGAAACCGGAGCGACCACCCGGCTGTTTCAGGAGGATATCCCGCTTCACACAGAGTGGCCATCGGAGGATGTGTCTGTCAGCAACGGGTACCTCTACTTTCCCCTGCCCCAGGCAAACACCGAAAAGCGCGCCTATGCAGAAGGCAACCTGGAAACCGGGCGCATCGAGCGGGTATTTAAGGACTGGGATGAGATGAGCAGTCAGATCGTGAATCTGGATGGATTGCTGCACTATTTTCGCGCCGGTGTAGGACTCTGTGAATACGACAAAGCCACCAATCAGGAGTCCGTAAAATTCCCCATGGATGTCTACTGCGCAGAGGTAAGCTACACCAAGGACTATATCTTCATGCGCACCTCGGACTCCAAGGAATTCACGCAGCGCACCCTTTGGGCCCTGGACCGGGATTACCAGCTTCTGGGGAAGGTTGAGCAAGAACGGATAGGGCTATACTTCCCCTTCCTGGAATACACCACCGCCAACGCCATTTACTTCTCCGCCGACGGCGGGACCATCACCCACTACATCGACCCCCACCACCTGGACCGCCTGGAGCTGATCCAGCTGGTGGACCCCACGGCAAGGAGCCACGGATAATATGGAACTGACCATTCACGCCCTGTCCCATTCCTACGGGGACAAGAAAGCCCTGACGGACTTTACCCACACCTTCACCCCCGGCATTACGGCCCTGCTGGGCCCCAACGGCGCGGGGAAAAGCACCCTCATCCACCTGATCTGCGACCTGCTGCCCCGCCAGGTGGGGACCATCGCCTTCGACGGGACAGACATTCTGTCCATGGGGCCGGCGTTCCGGCAGGTGCTGGGCTTCATGCCCCAGAGCCAGGGGATGTACGACGACATGACCGCCTGGGAATTTCTGCTGTACATGGCCCAGCTGAAGGGGCTGAGGCCCCGGGCCGCCCGGGAACAGCTTCGGGAGCTGCTGCAGGTGGTGAACCTGTGGGACGCGGCCCACCGCCGGGTCGGCGGCTTTTCCGGCGGCATGCGCCAGCGGGTGATGCTGGCCCAGGCCCTGCTGGGCACACCCAAAGTCCTGCTGCTGGATGAACCCACCGCCGGACTGGACCCGGAGGAGCGGGTGCGCCTGCGGGAGTATATCCGGCAGCTGGGCCGGGACAAAATCGTCCTTATCACCACCCACATCACCGGCGACGTGGAATCCATCGCCAGTGAAATTTTGCTGCTGCACCACGGCGTCCTGCTGGCAGACGCCCCGGCGGAGGAATTTATCCGCGGCTGCGGTGCGGCCAACCTGGAGGACGCCTATATCCGGCGGCTGCATCCTCATGCGTGAGTGCAGGCGTGTTTTCTCCCGCAGGAGTCTGCTGTGGCTGCTGGTGCTGATGGCGGCGGTGGTATTTTTCCACCGGGTGGACCATCACAACGCCCCCGGCTTTGCCGCCGCCTATCGGCAGACCGTGGCTCAGCTGGCAGCCAGCCCGGACCCGTCCGCCGCCCTGTCCCAGATGGAGGCGGAGAGCCGCCGCTATATGACGGCCCTGCTCTGGCGCAGCACGGATGACCCGGACCTGCTGGAGCTATACCGGGATCAGGCCCGGCAGGTGCTGGGCGATGATTATGAGGCGGCAGCCATGGCATATGATCTCAGCGACCAGGCTCAAGCCGCCTTTACCGCCCGGCAGCAGGCCCAGCAGACCCTCCGGCAGCAGCTGGACTACCTGGCGGCGTATCCCGGATATCTGGATACCATCCACGAAAATGCCGCCAACATGCCCACCCTGTCCATTTTCATGGACAGCAGCGCCGGGAAATTCCATGCGGAAAACGTGAAGAAAACGGACCGGGACTTTCCCCGCAGCACGGATGTGTCCCTGACCCTGACGGAGACTGCCGGACTGGAGAATTTCTTGCAGGACGGTGTGTTGTCCGTGTGCATCCTGCTGTGGATGCTGGTAACGGTGCTGCGGCTGACGGAGGAGCGCCGCAGCAGTCTGCGCTACCTGGTGTTTGGCAGCCCCCGAGGCCGGACATGGCTGGCCCTGCGCCGGGCGGGGATCCTGGGCCTGTCCGCCGCATTGGGCACAGCCCTTCTGATGCTGACGGGCCTTGTCACCGACAGTCTGCTGTACGGCGGGCTGGGCGACCTGTCCGCCGCCGCCCAGTCCAGCGAAATATTTCAGAATTTCCCGTACCCGCTGACTCTCCGCCAGGTGCTTTGGGCGTATTACCTGCTAAAAACTCTTGGTATGTGGCTGATGGGACTGCTGCTGTGGCTGATTCTTCAGCTGATCCACCATTTGCAGACGGCTATGGTGGCCGCCGCCGCATTTCTGGCGGTGGAATACAGTCTGTTCGCCTTTGTGCCGGACAGCTATGCCATCGTGGCCCTTCGGTATATCAACGTGTTTTCCTTCGTCGGTATGGAAAAAACGTTTCTGCACTATCTGAATATCAACCTGCTGGGTCGGGCGGTAAACGGGGCCATGCTGTGTACCGCCCTTCTGCCGGTGCTTTTGGTGCTGGCTGCAGCAGGAGCCGTGGCCTATGCCGGACATCACCGGCCCATGGCCGGAGCCAACGTGTTCCAGCGTCTGGCGGCCCGGTTGCGTCCCGTGTTTTCCCGGGCCTCCGGCCGACTGACCCTGACGGGGTTCGAGTTCAAGAAAATCCTGTGGTATCATAAGGGACTGCTGGTGCTGCTGGTCTTTGCCCTTTGGTGCTTCCGGGCAGCCGCAGCCCCCACGGCGGACGTGTCCCTGTACGACACGGACACCGCCGCCTTTCAGAATGAGTTCCAGGGCCCTGCCACGGAGGACACCCTCCGGGCCATCCGGGCCCGCATAGCAGAGGTGGAAGGCTGGCCGGAGTCCGAGATCCGCTCCGCCCAGCTGGCGGCCCTGTCCGCCGTGGAGGACGAGGCTCTGAAAAAGCTGGACACCGGCCTGTGGGTGCTGAATCCTGCGCCCATGTTCACCCTGTGCGGCGGCGACGTAGGCGGCAGCCAGCGCATTCCGGCCATGGCGGCACTGCTGACAGCGGCACTGCTTACGGCAGGCACCTTCGCCGGAGAGCGGCAGCAGCGAATGCTGCCGCTGCTGCAGACCACGCCCCGGGGCCGCCGCCGGGCGCCCCGCTGCAAGCTGACCCTGTCCGCCCTGTTGGCGGCAGCGGTATGGCTGACCCTGACCCTGCGGCAGGTGTACCAGGTCTCGTCGTATTACGGCGGCCTGACGGCCCTGTCCGCCCCGCTGCGCAGTGTGGCCCATTTTGCAGACCTGGCCGCAGGCTGCACCGTGGGACAGTGGCTGGCCGGATGCCTGATGCTGCGGCTGCTGGTGCTGCTGGCTGCCGCCATGACCGGGTGCCTGCTGTCGAGCCTGTGCCGGACGGTGAACGCTGCCGTGGTGGTATGCTGCGCCGGACTGGTGGGCCCGGCGGCCCTGGAGCTGGTGGGCGTGCGCGCGGCAGGCATCCTGTCCCTGGCCCGCCTGTGGACCCCCGTTACCTGCTCCCTGTATGCCTATCTCATCCCCCTGGCTCTGCTGATAGTCTGCCCCCTTCTGTGCGTGCGGCGCAGGCCCAGGGTCTGATCTGTATAAAGCAAGAAAAATCGAGCCGGTTCGAAGACCGGCTCGATTTTTCTTGACACGTTTCCACAGATACAGTAGACTTTACAGCAGCGCGAACAGCACATACAGCCAGTGGGCCGCCACGCCGGCGCACAGGCCGCCTACGGTGTGGCTGATGATGGCCTTGCCGATGAGATGGTTGCACCCCAGGCTGTTCATCATGGACACATGGGTGCTGAGATAGCCGCTCCAGCACATGCACATAGCGGTAAACACCGCGATGTCGCCGCCGGCAGCCTTCCCCTCGGCCAGCAGCTGGGGCACCAGGCTGATGGCCGCACCGGCTGCGCCCAGAGCCGTCACCGGCACCGCCAGACCCTCCGGCGAGGAGAAGCCGAACAGCGGCGTCAGGATAAAGCTGAGCTTATCCGCCAGCTTGGGCAGAAGTCCGATGCCCTCGTAGGCCGCGCCGGTATACAGGCCACTCTCTGCCGGGCCGTTGGTGAGCATCATCACCACCGTACAGATAACCAGCACGCCGGGAATGATGCTCACGCCCATTTTCACGCCGTCCATGCCGCCGTCCAGCAGGGCAGACATGAAGCGGGTGCCGGTGCCGCCGGCCCGGACGGGACGCACCCGCTTGCCCCCCAGGGACAGGGTGCCGCCGTCAATCATGGGCTGCTCCCGGCCGTATACCTTGGCGGTAAATGCCAGCATGATCCGGGTGGATACGATACTGCCTACCACCGCTCCCAGAAGGCCAGTCAGGGCCGCGCCGGTGTAGTTCACCCCCTTGCCGGGGGACAGGCTGATCATATAGGTACACACGATGAAGCCCATGCCGAAGGACGTACCCAGATTGGTCAGGGCCGGAAACTGATACGCCTTGAACAGGCTTTTGAAGTAACGGTCCTGGGCCAGGGAGAGAATGGCCGGGTTGTCCGACAGGAATGTGGTCACCACGCCCACGGACGCCGCCCCCGGCAGGCCGTATACCGGCCGCATGAAGGGGTTGAGCATCCGGTTCATCAGCGACACCAGACCAAACTCGGAAAACAGCGCCGAAATGGCCCCCATGATGACGCACAGGGCCGTCAGATACAGCACCGTATCCGTCAGAAGGACAAAGGCGGTGTTGATCATGGTGTTGATGGTGTTGCCCAGGCCCATTTTGGCGGCAAACAGTGCAAAAAAGGCCACAAACAGCACGATGAAAATGAAGTTTTCGGGTCCGATCTCCTTTTTATAGCAGGTGGGTCCCTTGTGGGTTTCTTCGGCCCCGACAGGCGGGGCCTGGGTTTCCTCGATGACAGACTGGCTCATAGCGATTTTCCTTTCTTCCTTGTCCCTATTCCACAAAATACTCCGCTTTTCGCGGAACCAATTTATCATACCGCATAAAGCACATCCTGTAAAATAAATATATTTCGTGGGGAGCATGAGAAAAGCTTATGGCTGACAACACATATCGCATCCTGACCAAAATCGCCGAGACCGGCAGCCTGACCCGCACGGCGGAGCAGCTGAACTATACCCAGGCCCGGGTCAGTCAGATTCTGAAATCCGCCGAGACGGAGTTCGGACTGACCTTGTTTGTTCGGGGCAAGCGGGGCGTGATGCCCACGCCGGAGTGCCGGTGTCTGCTGCCGACTTTGCAGGAGCTGGTGCGCCAGGAGCTGGTGCTTCTGGACCAGATGGACCAGATTCGGGACCTGCGGGGCGGCACGGTGTCCATCGGCACCTTTACCAGCGTGTCCTGCCACTGGCTGCCCCAGCGGCTGAAGGCCTTCGGGCAGCTGTATCCCCAGATTCGGTTTCAGCTGAAGCTGGGTGACGTGGCCCATATCGATCAGTGGCTCCGGGAGGGCACCGTGGACCTGGGGCTGATGATCGACCCGGGGACCGAGGATCTGACGTTTCTGCCCCTGCTGGAGGACTGCTATTCTGTGATCCTGCCCCGGGAACATCCCCTGGCCGGAGCGGAGGAGCTGAGCCTGGAGCAGCTGCGGGAGGAATGCTTCATCCTGCTGGAGCCGGAGGACAATGCCCCGGTGGAACCGCAGCTGCGGCAGGCCGGGGTCCGGGTGGGCTATCGGGTAAAGGATGACTACACCATTCTGGCCATGGTGGAAAGCGGTCTGGGCGTCAGTGTGCTGCCTCATCTGCTGCTGCAGCGCACGTCGTACCGGGTCCATGCCGCACGGCTGATGCCGCCGGTGGCCCGGCGCATGGGCATCCTACTGCCCAAGGAGGGATATGTCTCCCTGGCAGCCCGGCAGTTCGTGTCGTTTTTGCGGCAGGAAGCGGAAGCGGTGGAAAAATAGTGAAAGCCTCCCTCATGGCGATGCCATGGGGGAGGCTTTTTGTTTACCTGATCTGCTGACGGACCTGGTCCAGGGGCAGGTCCTGTTCCCGGGCAATACGGGCCAGGTCCTCATATTCCGGCTTCTGCCGCCGGACGCCCCAGCCCTGAGACAGCTTCCGGGCCACGGGGCCCCAGGGTGTATCCACCGTTTCCTCCGCGCGGGACAGGGTATAGCGCCGGTGCCGGCTCTCCCGGACGCCCAGGGTGGTGGTGTGCAGCAGCAGCAGCCGGGCCATTTCCTCCCGCTGCTCCTCCCGGCACAGAACGCACAGCATCACGCCAGGCCTGGATTTTTTCATGCCAATGGGCACGGTGTACACATCCAGCGCCCCGGCCTCCAGCAGACGCTCCATAGCGAAGGCAATGTCCTCGCCGGTCATGTCGTCCAGATTGCAGGCCAGCTCATACACGTCGCCGATGTCTGCCGCCGTGTCCCCCAGCATGGCCCGCAGGCAGTTGGCCCGGGGAAAGTCCTTGTGGCCCATGCCGCAGCCCACGGCCCGCAGGGTCATCACCGGCATATCGCCGAAGCGGGTGACAAAGTGCCGCAGCAAAGCCGCACCGGTGGGGGTACACAGCTCCCCGTCGATCTCGCCGCCGTAAATGGGCACATCCCGGAGGATGTATGCCGTGGCCGGGGCAGGCACCGGCAGGATACCATGGGCGCAGCGGACAGTTCCGCTGCCCACATGGACCGGGGAGGCGATCACCTGGTCCGGTGCAAGCTCCTCCATCAGCAGGCACACCGCCGTCACGTCTGCCACGGCGTCCATGGTGCCCACCTCGTGGAAATGGATGTCCGTCACCGGCACGCCATGGACATGGCTCTCCGCCTGGGCAATGCCGTCATATACCGCCAGAATGTCTCTCCGCACCCGGTCGGACACCGGGAGCCGCTCCACAATGTGGCCGATCTCGTGCATACCGTTGTGGTGATGGTGGTCGTGCTCATAGTCGTGGTCGTGATGATGGTCGTGGTCATGCTCCGTTTCCCCGTTCACCGTCACGGTGACTCGGGAGCCGGTGATGCCGCACTTTTCGGCCTGCTCCAGGCGGTATGTTACCCCGGGAATACCCAGGCCGTTGAGACGCTTGACAAATTCGTCGGGCCGGGGCAGCAGCTCCAGCAGCGCCGCCGTCAGCATATCTCCGGCGGCGCCCATGCCGCAGTCCAGATACAGGGTCCTCATTTCTTTCCCTCCATGTGATTGATCATACTGGCCAAATACCCGGCGCCGAAGCCGTTGTCAATGTTCACCACCGATACGCCGCTGGCGCAGGAATTCAGCATAGACAGCAGGGCCGACAGGCCGCCGAAGGAGGCGCCGTAGCCCACGCTGGTGGGCACCGCAATCACCGGGCAGTCCGCCAGGCCGCCGATGACGCTGGCCAAAGCCCCCTCCATGCCGGCGATGGCCACGATCACCGAGGCGCTCATGATATCGTCCATATGGTGCAGGGTGCGGTGCAGGCCCGCCACCCCCACATCGTACAGCCGCAGCACTTCGTTGCCGTGGACCTCCGCCGTCAGGGCGGCCTCCTCCGCTACGGGGATATCGCTGGTGCCGCCGGTGGCGATAACGATGCGGCCGATGCCGTCCGGCTCCGGCACAGTGCCGATGATGCCGCAGCGGGCATCCTCGTGATAGTCCAGAGGGTATGCGGCGGCAATCTCCTGAGCCGCCTCCGGAGACAGGCGGGTGATGAGAATGGTCCGCTGGCCCCGCCGGCGCATGACGCCGATGATGCCGATCATCTGGGCCGGAGTCTTTCCCGCGCCGTAGATCACCTCCGCCGCGCCCTGGCGGATGCCGCGGTGCAGGTCCACTTTTGCATAGCCGATGTCGGTGAAGGGCTCCTTTTTCAGGGCCAGCAGCGCGTCATCCACGGATACGGTCCCCTGGCGCACGCCCTCCAGCATTTTGCGGATCTCGCTGTTCATGCTCTTGCCTCCAGGTCCAGCCATACGGCGTCGTAGTCCTGCCCCAGGCGGTCCAGGATCTCCTGCCGGTGCTCCAGCAGGTGGGGCATCTGGGCGGCGGGCAGCTGAATTTTCGCGCTGCGGCCCGCCAGGCGGACCCGGAAGTCCGTAAAGCCCAGGGAAAACAGATACGTTTCCGCCGCCTCGGTGACAGCCAGGTCCCGGGCGGTAATGGGCTGTCCGGTGGGGATGCGGGTGGCCAGGCAGGCGTATGCGGGCTTGTCCCAGGTGAAAAGTCCTGCCTCCCGGGACAGCCGTCGTATTTCGTCCTTGGTCAGGCCGCACTCCCGCAGGGGCGACCGCACCGACAGCTCCCGCAGAGCCCGCATGCCGGGGCGATCTCCGGCGTCGTCGGAGGCGTTGGTGCCGTCCAGCAGCACCGGAAAGCCGTCCTCCGCCGCTGCGGCGGCAATGGTGCGGAAGATCACGCGCTTGCAGTGGTAGCACCGGTCCGGCGGATTGGCCGTCACGGTGGGGGACGACAGCACGTCCACTTGCAGCTCCCGCAGGTCGGCGTGGAGGTCCCCGGCCAGACGCCGGGCGTCCTCCAGCTCAAACCGGGGCTGGAAAGCGGAATTCACATAATACGCCCGGACCCGGGCGCCGTAACGCAGAGCGGCATACAGCAGGTAAGACGAGTCCACCCCGCCGGAAAAGGCAATGGCCACCCGGGGATTTTCCTTGAAAAACTGTTGCAGATCCATGATTCGTCGATTCTTTCTCTTATTTTGCGCTGGGCACAATGCCCAGGATCACCAGGGGCTCCGTGCCGGTGTTTACAACGCTGTGGCTGTGGCCCCGGGGGCAGTAGTGGCACAGGCCGGGATAAACCGCCGCCTCCACGCCGTCGTCCAGGCACACGCCGGTACCGGACAGAAAATACATGACCTCGCAGCTGTCGGTGTGGGTATGAAGGCCGATGGAGGAGCCGGGCTCCAGCGTCAGCCGCAGGATCTTGCCCATACCGTCCTGAAAGATGCGGGTCTCGGCCTCCCCCTGGCCGCCCTTGAACCGGGGCTGCACCAGAGAGGGCATACGGTCAAAGTCCAACGTCATGGCCGGTCCCTCAGTTCAGGAAGTCCTTGAGCTTCTTGCTGCGGGAGGGATGGCGGAGCTTCCGCAGGGCCTTGGCCTCGATCTGGCGGATGCGCTCGCGGGTGACGTTGAACTCCTTGCCCACCTCCTCCAGGGTGCGGGTGCGGCCGTCCTCCAGGCCGAAGCGCAGCTTCAGCACCTTCTCCTCCCGGGGAGTCAGGGTGCTGAGCACGGACACCAGCTGCTCCTTCAGCAGGGTATAGCTGGCAGCCTCACTGGGCTCGGACGCGCCCTCGTCGGGGATGAAGTCGCCCAGATGGGAGTCCTCCTCCTCGCCGATGGGGGTCTCCAGGGACACGGGCTCCTGGGCGATCTTCAGAATCTCCCGGACCTTGTCCACGGGCATGTTCATCTCCTCGGCGATCTCCTCGGGAGAGGGATCGTGGCCCAGCTCCTGAAGCAGCTGACGGGATACGCGGATGACCTTGTTGATGGTCTCCACCATGTGGACGGGGATGCGGATGGTGCGGGCCTGGTCCGCGATGGCGCGGGTGATGGCCTGGCGGATCCACCAGGTGGCATAGGTGGAGAACTTATAGCCCTTGGTGTGGTCAAACTTCTCCACGGCCTTGATGAGGCCCAGGTTGCCCTCCTGGATCAGGTCCAGGAACAGCATGCCCCGTCCCACATAGCGCTTGGCGATGGACACCACCAGCCGGAGGTTGGCCTCCGCCAGCTGCTTTTTGGCCTTTTCTCCGGCCTTCAGGTCCGCCTTGGCCTGAGCCAGCTCCTCCTCGGTGAGGGTCAGTCCTCCGGTCTCCACCTGAGCCAGCTTCTCCTTGGCGGTGTTGCCTGCGGACATGGCGGTGGCCAGCTTGATCTCCTGCTCGCCGGTCAGCAGGGGCACCTTGCCGATCTCCTTCAGATACATGCGCACGGGATCGTCAATGTTGAAGCTGTCCACCAGGGTGTTGGGATCTACCAGCTCCTCCTCCTCGATCTCGGCGATCTCCTCCATGGCGGGCTCCATGTCCTCGGGGATGTCGTTGGTGAAATCCTCGGTGACGATGTCGATGCCCAAATCCGCCAGGGAGTCATAGATGCTGTCCATCTGGTCGCCGTCCAAGTCCATGGCGTCCACCACCTCGGACAGCTCCGCCGGCTCCAGGCGGCCCTTCTTCTTGCCCTTGATGAACAGCTCCCGGAGCTTCTCATTGCCGGCCAACAGAGCAGCGGCAGGGCACTTGCCGAGCTTTTCCTCCAGGGTCTTGTCGTTGATCTTGGCGCTCTCCGGCTTCTTGTCGGCAGTCTTTTCGGCCTTTTTCTTGTCGTCGGCGGTCAGCAGCTGGTCCGCCATCTCCTCGAGCTCCTGCCGGGTATAGGTTTTATCTGTCATTGTGCTTTCCTCCATAGCCCTTCTTGTTTTTATATTTTTCCGCCGCTGCCGCCAGGGGGTCTGTCCCGGCCCCGGCGGCGCGTTTTTGCGCTTCCTCATGAATGACGCGGCAATAGTCCTCCAGAGCCCGCTCCGCGCCTGTGCGGGACTCCGGCTTCTGCACCACCGCCGTCAAGTGGCTCATTTCGTCGCCGGTAAGCTCACCGCTCAGCGACGCCACCGTCATCGGCCGCCCGGCCATATGGCTCTCCCACAGGCTGGCATAAACCCGGCCCAGCAGCGGCGAGGAAAATTCCTCTGCCGGAATGGGCGGCGCCGGGCCAAACAGGCCGTCGTCCAGCAGCAGCAGCCGGATGACGCCCTCCTCTGCCAGAGCGCTGCGGAGATTCTCGTACCGCAGGCCACGCTCCTGGGGCTGGAGCGACACCACAGGGTTCAGCTCCCGGCGCTCCCGGGTCTTCTTGTCCTTGGCTGCCTTGCGCTTGAAGGCGCGCTGCACCTCCATCCGCAGAGCCTCCGGCGTCAGGCCCGCCGTTTCCGCCGCCCGGGTGGTGTATACCTCCCGCTCCACGGCGTTTTCCAGAGTGCAGAGCACGGCGCTGACCTCCTCGGCGTAGGCCACCCGGGCCTGGTCGTCCCGCAGGTCATATTTCCCGGCGATCTCGTTCAGACGGAACTCCACGCCGTTGGCGCTGCCGCTGAGAAGCCGTTCGAAGGCCTCCGGGCCCTGGAGCTTGATAAAATCGTCGGCGTCCTGCTTCACATATTCCCCGTCCACCAGCCGGTTGGGCAGACGCAGCACCCGGACGCTGAACTCCGACTGGTTCAGCAGCTCCAGGGCCCGTTGGGTGGCCAAGCCTCCGGCCTTATCGTTGTCGTAGCACAGCACCAGCTCCTTGGTGTACCGGGACAGGAGCCGGGTCTGTTCCACCGTCAGGGCCGTGCCCATGGAGGCCACGGCATTGTCGAACCCTGCCTGGTGCAGGGTCACCACGTCCAGATTGCCCTCGCACAGGATGATGTTGGGCCGCTTGGTCTTTTTGGCCAGGTTCAGGCCGTACAGCACCCGCCGCTTGCTGTATGTAAGGGTCTCGGGGGTGTTCATATACTTGGGCTCGGACTTGTCCAGCACCCGGCTGCCGAAGCCGATCACGTCGCCCCGGACGTCGATGACCGGCAGGATCAGCCGGTTGCGGAACTTGTCGTAAAGATGTCCGTTCTTTCCGCTGACGGCCAGGCCCGCACGGATCAGCTCGTCCTTGCCGTATCCCTTCTGGGTCATGGCGGTCAGCAAGGCGTCCCAGCTGTCGGGGGCCGCCCCCATGCCGAAGCGCACGGCGATCTTCCGATGAATACGCCGCCGTTCCAGATATGCCCGGACCGCCTGACCGTCGGGCCCCTGCAGCGTCTGATAGTACCACCGGGCGGCGTCCCGGTTCAGCTCCAGCATCCGGCGGCGGAGCTTCTCCGTGCCGTCGTTGGCCTCCTCCGGCACCGGGATGTTGGCCCGCTTGGCCAGAAACCGCACCGCATCGGGATAGGACAGGTTCTCAATGTCCATGATGAAGTTGATGACGCCCCCGCCCTTTTTGCAGCCGAAGCAGTGGTAAAACTGCCGGTCCGGCAGCACATGGAACGAAGGAGTCTTTTCATTGTGGAAGGGGCAGCAGCCCCAGAAGCTGCCGCCCTTGGGCGTCAGGGATACATAGGAGCCCACCACGTCCACAATGTCATTGCGGGCGATCAGCTCGTCCAGAAAGCTCTGGGGAAACGGCATGGCCGCGCCTCCTTTCCGTGAAATTCCCGTGATACTTAATATATACCCCGCAAAAGCCCGGAATCCTCTTTTTCTGCGTAAATTTTTAAAAAATTTTTCCCGCCGGAGGTCCGGCGGGAAAAGTACGTCACAGAGTGTATTTTTTCTGATATTCGGCGGAATAACGGGCAAAGGATGCGGACTTCATGGCCTTGACGCTGTTGAGGTACTCGTGGGTATCAAAGGAGTCGGACTCCAACTCGATCATGGCCACGGCAATGTTGGAGCAGTGATCCGCTACGCGTTCGTAGTTGGTCAGCAGGTCGTTGAAGATAAAGCCTTGGTTCAGGGTACACACGCCCTTTTGCAGGCGGTCCACATGGTGCAGCTTCATCTCGTCGCACAGTCCGTCGATGATCTCCTCCAGCGGCTCCACCCGGCCGGCGGACTCCAGGTCGCCGTTGACAAACGCGCCCACGGACAGGTGCAGGATCTCGGTGACCGCCTGCTCCAGCATCTGCAGCTCCCGGTCGGCCTCCGGGGAGAACACCACGCTTTTGGCGTTGATCTCTCGGGCTGCATCGCAGATATTCAGGGCGTGGTCGGAGATACGCTCGAAGTCCGAGATGGTGTGCAGATATTTGGACACCTCCTCGCTCTGCCGCTGGGACAGCTCCTTACCGGTGATCTTCATCAGGTAGGTGCCCAGCCGGTCCTCGTAGCGGTCGATGGCGTCCTCGGTATCCTCAACGGCCCGGCAGCCCTTGTCGCTGAATCGGTGCACCAGCTCCATGGCCCGCAGCAGGTTGTCCATGGCCCGCTGTGCCATGGCGTCGGTGACCTGGCGGCTCTGCTCCAGGGCCAGGGCCGGATGCAGCAGGAAGCGCTCCTCCAGCCGGTCCATCTCCTGCTCCTCCCGGACGCTTTCGGGATTCTCCGGGATCAGCAGGCACACGCACTTTTCCAACACTCCGATAAGCGGCGCCAGCACAATGACCGTGGCCAGACGGAACAGGGTGTTCATCAGGGCAATAGACACGGCAGTCATGGTCATGGTCAGGAAATCGAAATGCACGATGGCATTGACGGTGTAAAACACGGTGGCCCAGATCACCACGCCCAGCGTGTCGATCAGCAGATATACAAAGGCCGTGCGCTTGCCGCTGACGTTGGCCCCCAGAGCCGACAGCAGCACCGGCACCGCCGCGCCGATGGCGATGCCCATGACTATGGGCAGGGCGATCTCAAAGGTAATGGCCCCGGTGACGGCCAGCGCCTGGAGAATGCCCACGGCGGCGCTGGCGCTCTGGATGACGCTGGTAAACAGCAGGCCCACCAGAATCCCCAGCAGCGGGTTAGAGAAGGAGGTCAGTGCGTCGATAAACACCTGGCTGTCCCGCAGAGGAGAGACGGCATCGCTCATAATGGACATGCCGTACATCAGCACCGCAAAGCCCAGGAGAATGTCTCCCACATGATGGGTGGCAGGCCGCTTGGCAGCCATGCGCAGAATGATGCCGACGACGGCCACCAGACCCGTCAGGGTGGCGGTGCTCAGCAGGGTCACCCAGCCGCTGCCGCCGCTGAGACTGCTGAGGCAGAGGATCCACCCGGTGACGCTGGTGCCCAGAATGGCGCCCATGACAATGCCGATGGCCTGGTTCACCTTCATCATGCCGGAGTTCACAAACCCCACCACCATCACGGAGGTAGCGGAGGAGGACTGGATCACGGCAGTGACCCCGGTGCCCAGCAGCACCCCCTTCAGCGGCGTGCTGGTCAGCTTATACAGCACCAGCTCCAGCTTGCTTCCGGCGACTTTTTTCAGGCCGTCGCCCATGATGGCCATGCCGAATAAAAACAGCGCGATGCCGCCCAGAAGGCTGATGATCTCGGATGCGCCCATACGCAGCCCCTCCCAGTGTATTAATCCTTTACAGTATAGCAAATCCGTGCAAAGTCTGTCGATGGAAACCGAGCAGAAAGAATGGAGAAATACGGAGAAAAAAAGCCGGTTTCTTTGTAGATTCCGGAAAAATACTCGGCAAAAAATTAACGATACTTGCGTATTACACCGGGACGGGGTATACTGTTTTATTATACCATTGATTAGATGCGCTTAACGCTGTAAAAAGGAGCCGTTATGTTCAAGCATTGTCTCATCGTATTTCTGGTGTCCATGGTGCCCATCATCGAGCTGCGGGGGGCCATCCCCTACGGCGTGGGCTTCGGTCTGCCGCTGTGGCTGACGTATATCGTCGCCATTGTGGGCAATATGTTGCCGGTGCCGCTGATCTATTTTTTTGCCCGGCGCATTCTGGAGTGGGGGCAGGACAAGCCCGTCATCGGGAAATTCTTCACCTTCTGCCTGGAAAAGGGAAAAAAGGGCGGTGAAAAGCTCCAGGCCAAGGCGGGACGGGGCCTGTTCTGGGCGCTGCTGCTGTTTGTGGGCATTCCCCTGCCCGGCACTGGAGCCTGGACTGGCACCCTGGCCGCCAGTCTCCTGGATATGGATTTCCGCAAGAGTGTGCTGGCCTGTATGGGCGGCGTACTGCTGGCCGGATGCATCATGGGCGCCCTGAGCCTGCTGGGCGTCTCTGCCTTTGGGGCCATCACCAAATGACAGGTTTCATCCGGGAAAAGGATCTCCCCGAAGGAGGCACTTCCTTACGAAGTGCCTCCTTCGGCCAGCCTGTCAAAGAACCCCTGCTTTCACGCGGCGAAAGCGGGGGTTCTGTTGCAATTTGTGGAAAAATAAGCGCGTATCAGCCGGAAAATGGAGTCCCTCCAGCTCCAATTTGCCAGCTTTTTCAGATTCATGGCAGCATATTTCAGCCTGACCCATCTGGTGACGGCGGCCAAGCCCTTGTTCGCGCTGGCCTGGATATGGGTCCCGTCAATGAAATCAGATCATTCCTCTTGACAGGTGCAAAAAGTCATCCATGTCAGGCGGTGATAGGAAACAGGAGCTTCAGCACGCCGAAGATCACCAGGGACGCGGCGGCGGCGATGAGCCAGACGAAGCAGGTTTTCCGGTCCCGCAGGGCCAGCTTTTGATTTTCGTGCTCATTTTTCCACCGGACAAAAAACCAGCCTGCGCACAGCAGACAGATCACAGGGGCAAACAGCAGGCCAATCACGGCAACATATTCCATAGCAGCTCCTCCATCATTTTTTCCCAGTATACCGTATTTCCCTGCCGCCGTCAATCCGGGAGTTTCCGGGCCGGACGGCGGGGATTTTTTCAGGTAGTTGCTTTTTAGATAAAGGTGTGCTACAATGCACCTGATCACACACCGGGCTTACCTATTAAATATAGAAGGTCCGGATGCCAAGAAGGAGCCGTGAAGCATGGAGACCATTACCAGCCGCCAGAACCCGCTGATGACCCATATCCGCAAGCTGGCGGGGTCGGCCGCCTACCGCCGCCAGACCGGCGAATGCCTGTGCGACAGCCCCAAGCTGCTGCGGGAGGCCGCCCAATGGGGCGCAGACGTGCGGACCGTGGTATCCGTTCTGCCCTGGGACGGGCCGCTGCCGGATCATGTCCGGCAGGTGCTGGTGCCGCCGGAGGTCATGTCCTCCATCAGTCCTGCCAAAACGCCCCAGGGGGTGCTGTTCACCTGCGCCATTCCTGTTTTGCCGGTGCCGGAAACGCTTCCGGGCCGGCGATATGTGGTGCTGGACGGGGTCCAGGACCCCGGCAACGTGGGAACGGTGCTGCGGACCCTGGACGCCTTTGACGCCGACGGCCTGCTGCTGACCGGCGGCTGCGCGGACCCCTTCGGCCCCAAAACCGTCCGGGCCTCCATGGGGGCGGTGTTCCGCCGTCCGGTATGGAACGTAACGCCGGAGGAGCTGGAAGCCCTGCTGCGGCACAGCGGCATTCCCCTGTATGGTGCGGCCCTGCGGCCGGACGCCCTGGACGCCCGGCAGGCGGACTATTCCCGATGCGCCCTGGCCATCGGCTCCGAGGGACGGGGCCTCAGCCGGGAGGTGCTGGACCTGTGCGACAAAACCGTGCTCATCCCCATGTCTCCCCGCTGCGAGTCGCTGAACGCGGCCATCGCGGCGGCGGTGCTGCTGTGGGAAAGCTGGCGATAAACGAAGGGGGGGAACCGCCGTGGCGGCACTGAAATACTGGGTCTGGCTGACGGCTCTGCCGGGGCTCAGCAACCGCAGCAGGCTGCTGCTTTTGGAGCGGTACGGGTCCCCGGAGGATGTGTATTACGCCGACCCCGAGGAGCTGGCCCAGGTAGAGGGTCTGACGCCGGGACAGGCGGCCCTTCTGGCGGACAAGAGCTTATCGCGGGCGGACCGCATCCTGGCGGACTGCGCCCGGGGCGACATGTTCCTGCTGACCATGCAGGACGCCGCCTACCCCGCCCGGCTGCGGGACATTTTCGACCCGCCGGTGCTGCTGTACGGCAAGGGCTCCCTGCCGCTGTTCGACGAGGAGGCGGCCATCGCCGTGGTGGGCACCCGGTCCTGCACCCCCTATGGCCTGCGGTGCGCCCACCGGATGGGCTATGAGCTGGCCCGGCAGGGTGCGGTGGTGGTGTCCGGCATGGCCAAGGGCATCGACGGCGCCGCCATGCGGGGCGCATTGCAGGCGGGAGGCTTCACCGCCGCCGTGCTGGGCGGCGGCGTGGACGTGGTATATCCTGCGGAAAACCGCAGACTATATGAGGATATCGCCGCCACCGGCGTGCTGCTGTCGGAATATCCCCCGGGAACGGAGCCCCTGCCGGGGCATTTCCCCGTGCGAAACCGCATCATCAGCGGCCTGAGTCTGGCGGCGCTGGTGGTAGAGGCCCCGGTGCGGTCCGGGGCCCTGATCACTGCCCATGCCGCCCTGGACCAGGGGCGGGACGTGTTCGCCGTGCCCGGTCCCATCGACGCGGCAGCCAGCGTGGGCTGCAACCGGCTGATCCGGGACGGCGCGGGGCTGGCGGCCTCGGGCTGGGACATTCTGTCGGTGTACCACAGCCGGTTTCCTCACCGGCTGCATCCGGCCCAGATGACCGTTCCCGAGCCGGGGGAGACCCCCAGGCAGGAGGAAAGCCCTCCACCGGCCCAGAAACCGGAGCCGGAAGCCCCTGCCGCGCCGGAGCTGCCGGTGCTGGACCTGGACCGCAACCGGGAGGGGCTTACCGACGATCAGCTGGCGCTGATTCGGGTGCTGGATACAGAAACGCCTCTGCTGACGGATGAGGCGGCGGAACAGACGGGCCTGCCGGTAAGGCGGGTGCTGTCGGCGCTGACGGTGCTGGAGATCGACGGCTATGCCCAACGCTCCGGCCCCCGCAGCTATGTGCGCACAGTCAGGCTACATTCGGAAAAGGAAGGATCATAAATATGGCAAAAAAGGCTGAAAAATACCTGGTGATCGTGGAGTCCCCGGCCAAGGCCAAGACCATCGGCAAATACCTGGGTCCCGCGTATCAGGTGAAGGCCTGTATGGGACATCTGCGGGACCTGCCCAAAAGCAAGCTGGGCGTAGACGTGGAAAACGACTTTGAGCCCAATTACCGGCCCATCAAGGGCAAGGAGGACATCATCCGGGACCTGAAGCAGGCGGCCAAGGACAGCGACGCCGTTTACCTGGCCACCGACCCGGACCGCGAGGGAGAGGCCATCAGCTGGCACCTGAAGCAGCTGCTGGACCTGCCGGAGGACAAGACCTTCCGGGTCACCTTCAACGAGATCACCCGCAAGGTGGTCACCGAGAGCATCCGCCAGCCCCGGGACATTGACCAGGACCTGGTGGACGCTCAGCAGGCCCGGCGCATCCTGGACCGCATCGTGGGCTATGAGCTGTCCCCGCTGCTGTGGAAAAAGATCCGCCGGGGCCTGTCCGCCGGGCGGGTCCAGTCCGTGGCCATGCGCCTGGTGGCGGACCGGGAAAAGGAGATCGCCGATTTCGTGCCCCAGGAGTACTGGACCCTGGACGCCCTGCTGCAAAATGACCAGGGGGCCCGGTTCAAGGCCCACTATTATGGCCGAGGCGGCAAGAAATATGAGCCCACCTCCCAGCAGGAGGTGGACGGGATCCGCGCGCAGCTCCAGGATACGCCCTTTGCCGTGTCCAACGTGAAGCGGACGGATAAGCGGCGCTCCCCGTCGCCTCCCTTCACCACCTCCACCATGCAGCAGGAGGCCTCCCGGAAGCTGAACATGACCCCCCGCCGGACCATGGCCATCGCCCAGCAGCTGTATGAGGGCGTGGACATCAGCGGCGAGGGCACCGTGGGTCTGATCACCTATATGCGTACCGACTCCCTGCGTATCTCCGACGAGGCACAGGCAGCGGCCCGCAGCTTCATTGAAAGCCGCTACGGCGCGGCCTATCGCCCGGAGAGCCCCAAGCAGTACAAGGCCAAGGCCGGGGCCCAGGACGCCCACGAGGCCATTCGCCCCAGCAGCGTCACCCTGACCCCGGAGCAGGTAAAGGGCGACCTGACCGGCGAGCAGTATCGCCTGTACCGGCTGATCTGGAGCCGCTTCCTGGCCAGCCAGATGTCCAACGCCGTGTACGACAGCGTCAGCGTGGACATTGCCGCCGGAGAGCACACCTTCCGCGCCAGCGCCAGCAGCCTGAAATTTGCCGGCTATACCGCCGTGTATGAGGAGAGCCGCGACGACGATAAGGAGGAAAAGGAGCCCGCCCTGCCGGAGCTGCAGCCCGGCGAGGTGGTGACGCTGGAAGGCTTTGAGCCCGGCCAGCACTTCACCCAGCCCCCCGCCCGCTACACCGACGCCACCCTGATCCGCACCATGGAGGAAAACGGCATCGGCCGCCCCTCTACCTATGCGCCCACCGTTTCCACCATTCTGGACCGGGAATATGTGGTGAAGGAGGGCAAGGCCCTGCGGATCACGCCTCTGGGCCAGGTGGTGACGGACCTGATGTGCCAGCGGTTCCCGGACATTGTGGACGTGAAGTTCACCGCCCGGATGGAGGATGAGCTGGATGAGGTGGAAAGCGGCAAGATCCCCTGGAAACAGCTGCTGCGGCAGTTTTACGGCGGTTTTGAGAGCAATCTCCAGCAGGTGGAGAAGGACATGGAGGGCGTATATCTGAAGGTCCCCGACGAAGTCACCGAGGAGAAGTGCGACGTGTGCGGCCGCAATATGGTAGTCAAGTCCGGCCGGTTCGGCCGGTTCCTGGCCTGCCCCGGATATCCGGAGTGTACGTTTACCAAGCCCCTGGTGGTGGAGATGCCGGGCCGCTGCCCCAAGTGCGGCGGGCGGCTCATGAAGCGCACCGGCGTCAGCAAAAAGACCGGCAAGCAGTACACCTATTACTGCTGTGAGCGGCTCAACGCCGCCGACGAAAGCGCCCGCTGCGATTTCATGACCTGGGACGTGCCGGTGAAGGACGACTGCCCCGTGTGCGGCCACACCATGTTCAAAAAGGCGGGCAAGGGCTTCCGCAAGCCCTTCTGCATCAATCCCGAGTGCGCCAACTTCCTGCCGGAGGACAAGCGCGGCTATGTGAAAAAGGCCAAGACGGAGGAGCCTGCGGAGGGCGCTGCCGAGACCCCGGCGGAGCCTGTCCAGGAGGAGAAAAAGCCCGCCAAAAAGGCGGCCAAGATCACCAAAACCACAAAGACTGCAAAAACTGCCAAGGCCACAGCGGCCAAGAAAACCACCCGGAAAAAGGCGGAGGAAGCATGAACCATGTTACAGTGATCGGCGCAGGGCTGGCCGGCAGCGAGTGCGCCTGGCAGCTGGCCCAGCGGGGTATTTCCGTGACCCTGCGGGAGATGAAGCCGGAAAAAATGACCCCTGCCCACCAGACCGCCGATTTTGCGGAGCTGTGCTGCTCCAATTCCCTGCGGGCAGCGGGGCTGGAAAACGCCGTGGGCCTGCTGAAGGAGGAGCTGCGGCAGCTGGGAAGCCTTTTGATCCGCTGCGCGGACGAGACCGCCGTTCCCGCCGGAGGCGCTCTGGCGGTGGACCGCCACGGCTTTTCCCGGCTGGTGACGGAGCGGGTGAAAAGTCACCCCCTGATCACCGTGGTCCCCGGCGAGGTGACGGACCTGCCGGAGGGGGAGGTGGTGGTGGCTTCCGGGCCGCTGACCTCCGACGCTCTGGCGGACAGGCTCCTCTCCATGCTGGGGGGCGAGGATTCCGCCCTGCATTTCTTCGACGCGGCGGCGCCTTTGGTGAGCTTCGACAGCGTGGACATGGACAGCGGCTTTTTCGCGTCCCGGTACGACAAGGGGACGCCGGACTACATCAACTGCCCCATGGACCGGGAGGAGTATCTGGCCTTCTGGCAGGAGCTGATCCACGCCCAGGAGGCGGAGGTTCACGGCTTTGAGGATAAAAACGTATTCGAGGGCTGTATGCCCGTGGAAGTCATGGCCCGGCGGGGAGAGGACACCCTGCGCTACGGTCCCCTGAAGCCCCGGGGCCTCAAGGACCCCCGCACCGGGAAGGAGCCGTATGCCGTGGTGCAGCTGCGCAAGGACAACGCCGACGGCACCATCTATAACCTGGTAGGGTTCCAGACCCACCTGCGCTTCCCGGAGCAGAAGCGGGTGTTCTCCATGATCCCCGCTCTCCATGATGCCAGATTCCTGCGCTATGGCGTGATGCACCGGAACACCTATCTGGACTCTCCCCGGCTGCTGGACCGGTATTACCGGCTGAAGGCGATGCCCCGCATTGCCTTTGCCGGACAGATGACCGGCGTGGAGGGGTATGTGGAGTCCTGCGCCTCCGGGTTTCTGGCAGGTGTGGAGACGGCCCGGCGGCTGCTGGGCCAGCCGCCCATCGACTTTCCCCGGGAAACGGCCATCGGCGCCCTGGGCCTGTACGTCAGCAACGAGTCCGTGGGCCAGTTCCAGCCTATGAACATCAATTTCGGCATTATGCCGCCCCTGGACCACCGGGTCAAGGGCAAGCGCAACAAAAACGCCCAGCTGTCCCAGCGGTCGCTGGCCATTATCGAGCAGCTGAAGCAGGAGGTTCTGAGCTATGAAGATCATCATTGACGCCATGGGCGGCGACAACGCCCCGCTGGAAATCGTAAAGGGCGCCCTGCTGGGCATGGAGCACTGGGGCGTGGAGGTGCTGCTCACCGGCGACACGGAGGCCATTCTCCGGGCCCTGCGGGACTGCGGCCATGATACCATCCCCCATGGAATGGAGATCGTCCACACCACGGAGACCGTGGACATGTGCGACGATCCCTCCAAGGTGTTTCGTCACAAGAAGGACACGTCCATGGGCGTGGGCCTGACCCTGCTGCGGGACGGTAAGGCCGACGCCCTGGTTTCCGCCGGGTCCACCGGCGCGCTGCTGGCCGGGGCCACCCTGATTACCAAGCGCATCCGGGGCATCCGCCGGGCGGCGATGGCCCCGGTGATTCCCACCACCGGCGGCCGGGCCGTGCTCATCGACTGCGGGGCCAACGCCGAGTGCACGCCGGAGTATCTGCTGCAATTCGCGTACCTGGGCAGCTTCTATGCCGGACGGGTCCTGGGGCTGGAGCGCCCCCGGGTGGGCCTGCTGAACATCGGCACGGAGGACAGCAAGGGCACAGACCTGCAAAAGGCGGCCCTGGCCCTGCTGCGGCAGGCAGGTGCCGACGGGCACCTGAACTTCATCGGCAACATCGAGGCCAAGGAGGCCATCAAGGGCGGCTGCGATGTTATCGTCACAGACGGCTTCTCCGGAAACATCCTACTCAAGACCATGGAGGGCGTTGGCTCCTTTGCGGGCCATGCCCTGGGCGATATTTTCAAAAAGAATCTGCTGACCAAGCTGGCCGCCGCCATGGTCATGCCGGGGCTGCGGGCCTTCAAGGCCCAGCTGGACCCCAATAAGGTGGGCGGCACGGCGTTTATCGGCATCTCCAAGCCCGTGATCAAGGCCCACGGCGCCTCCAACGCCGAGGCCATCGACAACGCCATCGGCCAGGCCAGACAGGTGGCGGAAAGCGGCATTATCGGACAGATTCAGGAAAATGTCCACCTGATGCAGCTCCAGGCGGAATAATTGCGAAAAGGGTATTGACAGACCTGACCAATTGCCGTATTATTTTCCAAGACAAAGCCCGAAAGGAGGGATCATCTCATGACGATGGACGAGATCTTCAAGACCATGCAGGATCTGATCGCTGAGCAGTTTGCCATTGATACCGACGAGATCGGCATGGATAGTTCTTTTGTGGACGATCTGGGCGCCGACTCCGTGGACCTGGTGGAGCTGGTCATGGCCATGGAGGAGGAATTCGACGTCGGCGAGATCGACGAGGAGGACCTCACCGGTCTGAAGACCGTGGGCGACTGCGTGCGCTATCTGTATAATAAGCTGAACTGAATCAATCAGGCAGCTGAAAAAGAAGGCCCCGTTGGTTGCAACGGGGTTTCCTTTTTCCGCTGCGGAAGGGAGAAAAACATCATGCATACCCTGCAAGTACTGGAAAAAAAGCTGGGCTACACCTTCCGCTGCAAGGAGCAGCTTCAGGCGGCCCTGTACCACAGCTCCTACGCCAACGAGCACCGGTGCTGCGGCGTCAGCAGCAACGAGCGGCTGGAGTTTCTGGGGGACGCCGTGCTGGGTCTGGTCACGGCGGACTATCTGTATCACAAGCACCCGGACCTGCCGGAGGGAGACCTGACCCGGATGCGGGCGGCCCTGGTGTGCGAGGAGAGCCTGTATGAGGTGGCCCAGAGCCTGGGGCTGGGCAACGAGCTGCGGCTGGGCAAAGGCGAGGAGGCCGGGGGAGGCCGGTGCCGCCCCTCCATCCTGGCCGACGCCACGGAGTCCGTGTTCGCGGCGGTGTATCTGGACGGCGGCATGGAGGCCGCCCGGGCGCTGATCCACCGGGTCCTTCTGGACAAGGAGCAGGAGGAGGCCGTGGAGGAGCGCCGCCGGGACTATAAGACGGAGCTTCAGGAGCTGGTCCAGCGCCGCAGCAACCAAACGCTGCACTACGAGATGATCGGCGCCACCGGCCCGGACCACGCCAGGCAGTTTACCTGTGCGGTGCTGCTCAACGGCGAAACCGCCGGTACCGGCACCGGCAGGAGTAAAAAAGAGGCCGAGCAGTCCGCTGCCAAGGCAGCGCTGCAGGCGCTGGCGTAATACGCTTTACAATTTGTCAAAAAAGGGCGCCGCCCTTTTTGACAAGCTCAAACGCTCCCTGTGCCTTCCGGCACAGGGAGCGTTTGTTCACAGATTCATATACCGGTAATCCTTCCGCAGGATGTTCCGCACCACGGGGGTGCCCATGATGATGTCCGCGGCGATCCACGCCAGCGGGTCCGCAGCACACAGGGCGTAAAACGCCGCCGGGCTGGCCGCCGCGCTGACGGCGCCCCCTGCCACAGCCGCAGGCAGCACCAGGCACACGGCGATCCGGGCCACCAGCTCCGCCGCGCCGGCCCCCAGCACGAATTGGGACCGTCCGATGCCCTGGACACAGTTGCGGGTAATGAATACGCAGCCCAGGAACAGATACATGGAATAATCCACATACAGGAACGTGTTGCCAAACCGGATGGTATCTGCCGTGATCTTGTCCGCCGACAGGAAGATATGCAGATATGTATTGTTCAGCGTCAGCAGCAGTCCGCAGCTCACCGCCGCCACGGCGATGATGGCCATCATCCCCAGAGCCTGCAGCGCGCCCCTGCGGATGCGGTCATGGTTGCCCGCGCCCAGGTTCTGGGCGGTGAAGCTGGTCATGGCCGTGCCCAGGGCATTCATAGGCGTTGCCGTCAGGTTGGACAGCTTGTTGGCCGCGCCGAAGCCCATCTGGGCGGAGGAGGACACCATAACGCCGTCCAGCATGTCAAACTGTACCACCACGCCCTGCATGACGATAATGCCGATGGCCAGCACCGAGAATTGCAGCCCCAGGGGCACGCCCTGCACCACATGGCGGCGGATATCGCCCCGGGTGATCCGCATGTCCTCCCGGTGCAGCCGCAGCTGAGGATACTTGGCAAAGGCATAGATGAAGCACGCCACCGTGCTGATGAGCTGAGCCGCCACCGTGGCAATGGCCGCACCGGCCACGCCCCACCGGAACACCATGATGAACAGCAGGTCCAGCCCCACGTTCAGCACCGTGGAAAACAGCAGGAACAGCAGCGGCGTCAGGGAGTCGCCCATGCTGCGCAGAAACGCGCAGATGAAGTTATAAAACAGCTGGGCCCCGATGCCCGCGAAGATGATGAAGCAATAGGTATACGCGGCGCGATACACCTCGGCATTGTCCGGCGTCACGTTGATCCACGCCAGCATGGGATTCAGCAGCGCCAGGGCCAGGGCCGTCAGCAGCACCGTCAGCACCGCCGACAGGATGATCTGGGTGGCCAGGGACCGCCGCACGCCTGCCTGGTTCCGGGCGCCCACCTGGCATGACGTCACCACGCAGAAGCCTGCGCTGACACCGAAGGCGAATTGCAGAAAGATGAACACCAGCGACGTGGTGTCGTTGACGCCCGCCACCTCCTGGGCCGTCAGCGTCTGGCCCACAATGGCCGCGTCACTGATGGAATACACCTGCTGCAGCAGATACGACAGGATCACCGGCAGCGAAAAGATCAGAATCGTTTTCCAGCATGTCCCCTTGGTCAGGTCCATTGGCCCGAACAGGGATTTTTTCTGTTTTTCCATAGCATTTACCTCCCATGAAAAGGAACAAATGATTATAGCCCCGCCGCCCCCCAGTCGTCAAGCAGCAGAACGCACAAGTTTTTTGTAATTTATGCCGAAAATACATGCATGTTTATCGTGTATATTCACAACGAATATTAGAGATAATAATGTCAGATATGTCGGATTTGTTATTTACTTCTGACGTGCTTTTCGGTATAATAAGGGGCTGTTGGCGGTGGAAACCCGCCAAAAATTCTGTTATGATATAGATGAGGAGACGAAGACATGTCAAATTGCGCGATCGTGGGTATCAACTGGGGCGACGAGGGCAAGGGCCGCATGGTGGACTACCTCACCCAACAATATGACGTAGTGGTGCGCTATCAGGGCGGCGGCAACGCCGGGCACACGGTCATCAACGAAAAGGGCAAGTTCGCCCTGCATCTGCTGCCCTCCGGCATTTTCCGCTCCGGTGTCATGAACATCCTGGGCAACGGCGTGGCCCTGGACTGCGAGAATCTGCTCAAGGAGATCGACACCGTCCGCCAGGGCGGCGTGGACATCACCCCCGAGAATCTGCTGGTCAGCGAACGGGCCAGTCTGCTGCTGCCCTGGCACCGGGAGCTGGACGCCCTGGAGGAGCAGCGGCTGAAGGATAAGAAGTACGGCTCCACCAAGCAGGGCATCGCCCCCTTCTATTCCGACAAGTACCAGAAAAAGACCGTCCTGGCCGGCGAGCTGCTGTACCCCGACCATCTGCGGGCCCATCTCCAGGACCTGCTGGAGTGGAAGAACCTGATCCTCCGGGAGGTCTACGGCGCCAAGGGGTACACCATGGACGAGATGATGGCCTGGGTGGAGCAGTACGGCCAGCGGGTGAAGCCCTATGTGGCCGACACCGGCCGCTATCTCCACCAGGCCCAGGCCGACGGCAAGTCCATCCTGTTCGAGGGCCAGCTGGGCGCTCTGCGGGACCTGGACTACGGCATCTATCCCTATACCACCTCCTCCAACACCATTGCCGCCTTTGCCCCGGTAGGCTCCGGCCTGCCCGGCGCATCCATCGACGAGGTGGTGGGCGTGGTGAAGGCCTATTCCTCCTGCGTAGGCGAGGGTCCCTTTGTCTGCGAGTGGTTCGGCGCGGATGCCGAAAAGCTCCGGGACGCCGGTGACGAATACGGCGCCAAGACCGGCCGTCCCCGCCGGGTGGGTCCCATCGACCTGGTGGCCACCCGCTACGGTGTCCGGACCCAGAATGCTACCAACATTGCTCTGACCAAGCTGGACATTCTCAGCTACATGGACCGGATCCCCGTCTGCGCCCATTATGAGATCAACGGCCAGCGCACCGACGAATTCCCCTTCCCGGTGCTGCTGGACCAGGCCAAGCCCGTTGTCGAGTATGTCCCCGGCTGGGCCTGCGACATTTCCGCCGCCCGCACCTGGGAGGATCTGCCCCAGGCGGCCCGGGACTATGTGGAGTATGTGGAGCGGGCCATCGGCTGCCACATCGGCTATGTCTCCGTGGGCGCCGAGCGCGACAGCCTCATCGTCCGCTGAAACCAAGGAAACGGAGGACCCTTATGTCCCACGACGTTTACGAATCCCCCCTGGCCGGGCGCTACGCCTCACCGTATATGCTGCACCTGTTCTCTCCGGATATGCGCTTTCAGACCTGGCGCCGCCTGTGGACGGCCCTGGCCCGGGCCCAGCATGACCTGGGCCTGCCGGTAACGGAGGAGCAGGTCCGCCAGCTGGAGCAGCACATCACCGATATCGACTACGATACCGCCCTGCAGCGGGAGCGGGAGGTCCGCCACGATGTCATGGCCCACGTCTATACCTATGGCAAGGCCGCGCCTCTGGCGGCGGGCATCATCCATCTGGGGGCCACCAGCTGCTACGTCACCGACAACGCCGACCTGATCCTGTACCGGGACGGGCTGGTGTATCTGCGGGGCCAGCTGCTGGCGGTGATGAAGAACCTCTCCGCCTTTGCGGAAAAATACGCCGCCACCCCCACCCTGGGCTATACCCACTATCAGCCCGCCCAGCCTGTCACCGTGGGCAAGCGGGCCTGCCTGTGGCTCCAGGATCTGCTGTCAGACCTGGAGGAGCTGGATTTTGTCCTGGGGAGCCTGCGCTTTCTGGGCTGCCGGGGCACCACCGGCACCGAGGCCAGCTTCATGGATCTCTTTGAAGGCGATGAGGCAAAGATCGACGAGATGAACCGCCGCATCGCTGCCGGGTTCGGCTTTGACTCCTGCTTCACCGTCTGCGGCCAGACCTACCCCCGGAAGGTAGATGCCCGGATTCTGAACTGCCTGTCGTCTATGGCTCAGAGCGTCTACCGCATGGCCAACGACATCCGCCTGCTGCAGCACGACCGTCAGCTGGAGGAGCCCTTTGAGGAGCATCAGATCGGCTCGTCGGCCATGGCCTATAAGCGCAACCCCATGCGCTGTGAGCGCATCTGCTCCCTGAGCCGCTATCTCATGGCCGACGCCATGAATGCTCCCATGACTGCCTCCGTCCAGTGGATGGAGCGCACCCTGGACGACTCTGCCAACCGCCGCCTGTCCATGCCCGAGGGCTTTTTGTGCGCCGACGCCATTCTGCGCCTGGCCCAGAACGTTACAGACGGCCTGCGGGTCAACGAAAAGGTGGTGGACAAGACCATCCGGGAGTATATGCCCTTCCTGGCCACGGAGAACCTGATGATGGAGGCCGTCAAGCGCGGCGGCGACCGGCAGGAGCTCCACGAGCGGGTGCGGGTACACTCCATGGCCGCCACCGCCCGGATGAAGGACGGTGAGCCCTGCGACCTGCTGGACCGTCTGGCGGCGGACCCGGCCTTTGGCATGACCCGCCCGGAGCTGGACCGCCTCATGGACCCGGCCCGTTACATTGGCCGCTGCCCGCAGCAGGTCCGCGCTCTGCTGGACCGCATTGCCCCCCTGCTGGAGGACGCATCCTCCGCCGACGGCGGCGTCAGCCTGTGAGCCGTTTGTAAACCGAAAAAGGGCCGGAACGCACAAGCGTCCCCGCCCTCAGCCTGCCAAAGAACCCCCGCTTTCACGCGTGAAAGCGGGGGGAGA
>OLSD01000516.1_pt1 | contig 38644 bp, 37 predicted proteins | sample 1672211 | NCBI WGS metagenome assembly OLSD01 (sample SAMEA3136659, study PRJEB25190) | human gut metagenome | reverse complement strand
CACAACTTTTTTAAGAACTTTACAAAAAACACTTGTAAAAACTTAGAAAGTCATAAATTATCAATTATTAAAAACAACCCCTGAGGATTGTTCTTAATTTGTTGTCTTTTTATAATTATCAATAATCATATCCTCTAAAAGTTTCATACTTTCATTATCTAGATTTGCTCTTTCAAACAATTGAACTAAACTATACAATATTTCTTTTTTCTTCTCTTTATTATTATTTAAAAATTCTTTATATACTTCTTTTTGTTTAGTAGAAGAATTAGGATTACTTTTTTGATAATTACTAGAATGTTGAATGCTATCAAATAAATGTCTTATATGATCTCCAGATATTTCAATCATTATTAAATCATCACATATTTGACCATTAATATTATATTTTGTCGTTAAATTCATTCTATTGTTTGTTCCAACCATTCCATCATTAATTAATTCACTTTTAAAGCTATCAATCGTTTCAGCTTTTCTATTTAACATCATTGATAACAAAAATTTAAGATAACATGTAAAACAATAATATAAATTAAACCATTCTTCTACCATTGGTGAACTATCATTTATCTTTTTAGACATACTTAATAATGTATTAATTAAGCGATAATTTTCATTAAAAATATTTGGAAAGACACCATATAATTTGTTATTATATTTTTCAAATGAAGATAATTTTTTTTCAAACGCATCCACATATAGTTTTTCGTGTGATTCTATTATTGATTTAGTAATTTCTTTTACTTCTTTATCATTTTTTGAACTTTCTGCATTTAAACTATTTTCTTGTTTATTTAATTCCTTTAATTTTTCTGAATTTGAATTTTTTTGTGCTTCTTCATTACTTATCTCTTTTAAAAGTCTTTGATATTCTTTATTATCTTCTTTTAGTTCTTTTAGTTGTTTATTTAATGATTTAATTTTTTCTTGTTGTTCTTCTAACTTCGTTTCTACTTTTGCTTTTTGTTCTTGTGTGTCTGCTTTTTCTTTTGCAATTTTCTGAGACTTTAATTTAGCATTTTGCAATTCTATTCTTTCTTCTTTTTCTTTATTTATAGCTTCTTCATACAATATAAAGTCAGGTTTCTTAGAATCCTCTTTAAATTCAGTACTAATTTTCAACTTATAATTTTTATTTTGTAGAAACTCATGAATAATATTATTTTCATCTATATTCAAGAAGCAATCTCTAAACTCTCCTACACCTGTTTCACGATTATAAACATATTCTATTTTAAATGGAAGATTTACTTTAGATTTAAATAATTCTTGTAAATCTTCTTTTTTTATTCTACAATCATCGCAGACAGCATTACTTAATGATTGTTTTGCTAAATTTAAAGGAACTGAATTATCACTTAATTTTTCTAATCTTTGATATAACTTTTCCAACCATTCTTCGGTATAATTACTTGCAGAATTTTTTTCAGTACTAGTTATATTATTATCATCTAATATTTTTTGCGATAATAACGAACCTATTTCTAACAAATATACATAAGATAATACATCCTTTCCCATTTTTGTATTTGCAATCATTACATCCTGATGTTTATCACTATATGTATAATTCAAGTCTTCAGAAATCATAAATTTATTATTTGAAAATGTTATTGCTTTCATTTTATACAAGTATTCAATGTATTCCTTAATCACTGAATACTTAATGTTTAACATAGTTGATAATTTATTACTTAATTCTTCAATATCTTTAGCAGATATTCCACTTGTCAATATTAATAAAATATTTTTTTGATAAAAATTTAATGGTGTTCCACTTCTCGTTACTATATCTTTTTTTAAAAAATGAATTGCATTAAAAGGAATTTTTAATTCTCTAAAATATGAATCTTTATTATTCATTTTCATTACCTCCTTTTAAGAATTCATTGACAATTTCTTCAATTGAAGAAAACTTTTCTCTCTTTTCATATAAATTTGGGATTATTTTTTCAAATACAACAGCAATTTCTTTCTTTTCTTGACTTTCATTTTTATTAATAATTGTTTTTGATGCGATATCATTAAGTTTCTCAAAATTTCCAATAGTAATCAATTTATCTTTAGCTCTTGAAATTGCTACATTCCATCTTCTTATTTGCTTAATAAACGAAGTTATTTCTTCAGTTCTAACGCAAGATAATATTACTAAATCAAACTCTCTACCTTGAAAATTATCTACTGTTCCAACTTCTACTTTTACACCATATTTTTTCAATTCATCCTTTATCTTGATAATCTTATTATTAATCAATGTTGATTGTCTTTTATAGAATGATATAATTCCAATTTTATTTATATTATTGATTGAACTAGATTTTTTTAAATTTAAAACATAGTTCATTATTTCTACAACCATCTCAATTTCTTTAAGATTATATCTACTGCTGTCTTCTAAATCTCTTTCAGATTCTTTTCCATCGCATTGTATAGATAATAAATTTTTATATTTTAAATTTGGATTAGTAAACTCTTTCTTACCATCAATAATACCAAACCCATCTATAGATGCATAAATACTTTCTATTATTTCAAATATCTCTTCGCTCATTCTATATTGTTTCTTTAAAATGCCAATTGAATTTGACTTTTGATAATCAGTTTTTTGATTAAATTTTTCCTCAACAACAGGTCTTATAAGTTGACTAAAATTTGATAATTGTATATGATTCCATTGCGTTTCATCTAAAAATTCAACATCTCTTTCTTCTGGAACTGGATCTAACTGTAAATAATCACCAATTAAAACCATTTTTTTAGTTCTAGACAACGAAACAATCAAATCATTAAAATTACATTTACTAGCTTCATCTACAATAATGTAATCAAAATTTATATCTGTATATTTTAAGAATTTTGCTACTTGACTTGTTGACATAGATAAAATTGTTCCATCTAATGTATTATCATATTTAAATATTCTATTAAAATAATTTCCAGATAACATATTCTCTATATAATAACTCTTTTCATTATCTTTACCTATTATCATTATATTATTTAACTCTTTTAAATAAGAATAGAATAATTCTTTATTTGGATATAGTTCTTTTATACTATCATAGCTGTTCAAAAAATCTTCCAATTTTTTGATTTTACCATTTAAGTTAAAATTCTTATTTTTTTCTGTTTGAATCCTTTCTTCACTATCCATAATTAAATCAACAATATTTTGTTTTTCTTGGTCATAACTAATTTTTACATTATTTAAATATGTACAAAATTGTTCTTTTAACAAATCAAATTCTGACTTAACTTCTTCATAACTAATATGCTTAATTCTTTTTTCGTTCTCTAAGATTATTTCTTTACTTTGTTTTTTATTTTTATCATCTATTTTAAACATTGGTATAACATCTGATAAGTTAAATAAAAATTTTTTCAACTCAGATGTCTTTGAATATTCATCAATAAAATTCTTTTCTATCACATCATCCGACATTGATTCGCTATGAATAAATTTTTTAAATAAAGCTATTTTTTGTGAAGATGATTTAATATATTTTAATTCATCTATTTTTTTCTTTGAATAATTTATTTTTTCAACATATCTAGGTAATTTAGTATTATTAAAGAGTACAAGAAATTGTTCAATAAAGTTTAATAAAATATTTTTATCAATATTTTCCAAATCATCTTTAATAATTAATTTATAAATAGTTTCACTTTCTTCTTCAAATTTTTCTATTAAAGAAGACATTATTTCTATTTCTTTTTCTTTTTGTGCTTTATTTTGTTCATAACCCTGCTTTATTTGTATTAAATTATCTATATATTTTAGTTTTTCTTTATTGGAAGATAAAATACTTAATAATTTTTGATAATCAACTTCTGTACATATAAAATCTTCCTCAAAAGTAAATTTTTCTATTATTTGATTACCAATATAATTTAATTTGTTTTTTAATACTTCTTTTTTATGCTTATCACTATCATCTTTTAAATCTGTATAATCTTTTATAATTAATTCTTTTTCACCTTTAATACGATCTGTAATATTTCTTCTTGCCTCAGCAACATTTGAAGTTAATAGGACTATTTTATTTTCTTTGTTCAATTCCTTCACTATTGTAGAAATGATTTCTGTTTTTCCTGTTCCTGGAGGTCCTTGCACTAAGAATAAATCATTCATATTCAAAATTTTGTCAACTACTAGAGCTTGTTCATCATTTAAATGATATTCTGATACTATTCTTTCAATCCTTTTCTGATCAATAACATAATCATTATTATCAAGTAGTTTATTATAAACTATTTGACCTATTAAATTGCTATTAACTTCTTCTGAGTTCATTATTTGATCAATACCAAAAATTATTCTTCTTATTCTTTCTGATTCGCCAGCAATATTTTGTTTTATAGTTATTTCAGATATATTTCTATTATCAAATTCTTTTATTACCCATTCACAGTCATCTTCAAATTCGATCACTGCAATATCAGATTTTATTTTATAATCAAAATCATTTAATGCACTTTCTATAAATGCTTGATTCTTATTTTTAGATAATATTCTAAATTTTACATTTATATAGTCTTTTAATATATCAACTGAACGAGTGGTTCCATCTGGTTGATACTTTGAAATTATTATAGAAGTACTTCTTGTTGGTATTAAATCATTTACTTTAACAGGTAAATATATTTTATTATCTTCAATTACTGATTGCCAAAACGAAAATTGATTTCTTAATTCTTCTAAATCAACTGTTGCTTTAATTACATCACGAAGATTTGATACTTCAGTTAACTTCATGTCATAATAACTTCTCCATCTTAATACAAAATCATACATTTTCTTACGACTTGATTTTAAACCATCAAAATCATTTTCAACACTAAAAACAAGTTGATTTTGCGACGAATAAATATTATCAAGTTTAATTGCTGTAAATTTTAAATTCTTTTTTTCATATTTATATTTATTCCCATATCTTGAAATTTTTAAATGCAAGTATAAATCTGGTGCAAATTTTATAGCAAAACAATTCTCTCTTTCATCAGCAGGTAAATCAAGATTATTAACCCACATACTCATAATATCTAATTCATATATATACCCAGAATCTAATAATCTTAAATACTTTGTACTTTGTTCTTCACGAGAAAATTCTTTTTTTACTTTTTTTAATATTTGTGTTCCGTAAAAACTCAATCTTTCTATATCGTCTAAACAAACTTCTATATCTCGTCTGTTATTATTATTCAAATAATATTTTTCTTCAATATTATTTTTATCTTTTACCAACAAAATCATATTTACCTCCACTAGCATACACTATTTTAATTATACCATACATTTGTGATTTAAGTTTATTAATCTTTGATTTTTAGGCAAAAAACAGATAATAATTTTTATCTATTATTTTCATAACTATCAACTTTAAATAATTTACTAAATTCTTTTTGTGCTTCTTCCATTTCATCATTTATATTTTTTACAGCATTTATAATTCTATGTTTATTTTTATATTTTAATGTTGGTAATGTATTAGTAAAATAATTTTCTAAAATATTATATCTTGTTTGATTTTGATACTTTTTAAATTCTTTTAATATTATTTCTCTTAAAATATCATCTTCATTTAAAGTTTTATATTTTTTAGGATCACTTAAATTATTAAAATCCATATCCGAATAAATTTGTCTAAGTAATTCAAAAATATAATGTTCTTTTTTTACTATTGCTTTTAAAAAAGATTCAATCTCATTGAATTTGTTTTTTTCTTCATTAGAATCTATTGCTTTAGAAATTAAATAACTAACTTCTACAGAATATTTTATTCATGTTCTAGTGTTTTTGAATATTTTATACCTATTCCAATTATAAAGATAATTAACAATATAAATACTACCCATTATAGGTAAAATCACTCGTAATATAGACTTCCATAATATCTAATGATTTAATACCATTTAAGGGGTAATTAAAGAACTTAAAAATGTTCTTGTAGTAACACCAAGATTACATGAATTTTGTACTACTTCAAGAAAAGTTTGGGCTCCATGTCCACCAGCCTTCCAACATTTAATCCTAGCTCCATCAACATTAACAGAACCACCATCATAAAAAGTATCTTTAAGTAAATCTACCTTACCTTCATTAACTGCTGCACTTACTGTTAATATTTTGAAAGTACTACCTGGTTCATAACTTGCCCATATAGCCATATTTCTATTTATTACTTCGGTACTATAATTCTTGTAATTATTAGGATTAAAATTAGGTCTAGAACTCATACCAAGTATTTCTCCAGTATTGGGATCCATAGCTAATGCCCATGCTCCTTCTGGATTATATTTAGTTACAATATTATCTAGTTCTCTTTCAATAGATGATTGTAATTCATAATTAACTGTTAAATATATATCTAACCCATCTTCTGGTTCTACATATACGGAATTTCTATCTAAATTATTACCCTTAGCATCAGAAAAGTATTGTACTCCTCCATATTCTCCTGTTAAGATATCATCATACTGAAGTTCTAAGCCACTAAGGCCTTGATTATCTATGCCAACATAACCTAAAACATGAGATAACATTTCATTATGGATATATTCTCTTTTAGATTCCTTTAAAAGATATACTCCATCAAAATGAAAACTATTTATTTGATCCGCTATTTCGTAGGAAAGTCTTCTTCCTTCAGGATGTACTCTCTCCATCATTGTCTTCTTATATATATGTTTTTCGATATCTTCTTTAGAAACTCCTAGTACTTTACTTATTTGCTCTGCTACTAAGTTTTTATCTTTTATTTGATTAGGAATAAATACTAAAGAAGTAGTAGTAACATTACCTGCTAATAATTCACCATCTACAGTATATATCTTACCTCTATCGGCTTCTATTGGTAAATTTCTACTCCATAATCCATTTGCTAATTTATTAAGTTTCTTATAATCTATTACTTCTATATAAAATACTTTAGCTATTATTATTATAAATACTATTATTACTATTAGTAATACTATTTTAATTCTTTTATGTATATTCTTACTAAACAATGATATCACCCTACTAAAAGGTATGAATATAATATAAAAAAAGAACATCAAAAAAAAGAAACAGTAATAACTATTTCTTATAATACATACTTAGTAATAGCAAGATATATAACAGCAGCCAAAAGAACCAAACCAATTATCAAAAAGAATAATTTAAGTCCAGTATGACTCTTTTCCTCAAAGAAATTATCATCATCTTCTTCATCAGCAAAATCTTTTTTAGTAAAATTAAATGAACCACTATAGAAAGTTTCACCATCTTTAATTTTCTCAATCATAGTAACTTCATCTTTAACAATTGGATCAGTAACAACAGTATTATCAGTACCTTTTAAATCTACTAATATATCAAGTGGTAAAGAATCAGTATTAGATACTTCTTTTTCTTTCTCATTTTCAGAAGTAACTTCACTAACTTCAACTAAGTCATTAGAGGGTAGATTAGCATCATCTAAATCAGTTAAGAAATTAGCATTAATAAGTTTCTTTCCTTCTACTTCATTATTCTTATTAACTTCATTTTTAGCAGTCTCAAGTAAAACATTAATATCATAAACTCTTCTTTTTTCTTCTATAGGTTCTTCCTCTACACTTTTTCTAGTAATTGTTCTACCCATATCTTTAGCCTTACGATATTCATCTCTACTAGAAATAATTTGCTTTAAACCATTAATATCAATTTCATTAGAATTATCAGGTATAGGTAAATTTTCTAAATCATTAATATTATTATCAATATCTTTATATAAACCCGCATTTCTTTTACTTCTTTTATAATATTCCGGATTTTCTCTATAATATTTTTCCATTCTACTTTCCATCTTATTACCTCTTTTACTCTATATATATAATAACATATTTTTAACTTAAATAAAAGATATTATTGCTTTTTTTTATTAATTTGATATAATTAAATAGAAAGGATTGATATAAATGAATTTAAAAGTTAATCAAGATAAATGTATAGGATGTGGACAATGTGTAAGCATTTGTGAGGATGTCTTTAATTTTAATGATGATGGATTAGCAGAAGTAATAGAAACTCCTGTTAAAGAAGAACATATTGAAGATGCCACTAATGCAAAAGAATCATGTCCAACAGAAGCTATTGAAGAAAAATAGTCTTCTTTTTTTATACAAAAAAACTTACTCATCATCTGAAAGTAAAGCCTTTTTTAAATCTTCTATATTATCAACATTTTCCATTATTGATACCACCTCATATAAAAATAATAACATACTTAAAGTTAAATATTAACAAAAAAGAGTTCAACCAAGAACTCTTTTAACTGATTATAAATTTAACACCATTCTTTACATTTTCTATATTAATATCATAGTTTAAAAGACCTAGTGTTTTTTTAACTATAGATAATCCTAAACCAAAGACACCTCGAACACCTTTTTCGTAGGGAGTGAAAATGTTATTCAATACATCTTTATCTATATTAGGACCATCATTGTATAAGATAATCTTATTATTCTTAAGAGTAATTTTAATTTGACTCTTAGCATATCGCATAAAATTATTAAGAATATTATCAATTATCGCTTCCCACATTTCATCACTACCTCTAAAGACAGTATTCTTTTTATCAATATCTAATGAGAAAACAACATCACTACGCGAAGGACTGAACTTATCGACGGATGCAAGCATTATTTTACTAACATCACAACTATCATTAAGTTTTTCTTTTTCTTCTTTCAAATAATTTAGTTTGTTAAGGTATAGTAAGGAGTGAACTTTAACCTCTAATTTATTTAATTGTTCTTTAACAATCTTAGTAGTTTTCTCTTGTGATTCAATACCATCTTCCATAGCTTCAATATAGGATTTCATAACTGTGATAGGAGTTTTAAAATCATGAGAAATATTTTGATACATTTGATTCTTATAAGCCTCTTGTTCCTTCAAATATACCCTCATATTCTCAATAGCTACCTCTAAGGTATATAATTCATCATCATAATCATAGATCATTTTATGATCATAATCATCATTATTTATGTTATCTACTTTATCTTTTAATTTCTTAATTCTATTAACTAAACTATTAGACCATATAAGTACTAGTAGAGATATAATAATAAATGTAATACCCACTACTATAAGAATTATTTTAAGTATTTCCTTTTTCATCGAATTAATATAACTATTCGTCGTAATAGCAATTTTTCTCATACCATTACTTTCATTAGTATAGTAATAATATACTTTCTTACCTACCATAAATTTACCTTCATCATCATTAGTTTTACTAATAATAACTTTAACATCTTTAATATTAACAACATCAGATAAATTACTAGATACTAATATATTCTTATCACTATCAATATAAATATATGCAACCTCACTATCAACCCTATTATTCTCAGGTTTTTCTAATAAGTTAAGAGATTGATTTAGATAGTTATATAAATTCTCTTCATATACAGGAAGAAGAGTTTTAGGAAGTACCATTCCCAGTGATATTATAACAATAACAATAATAGATACACATATAAACAAGAATTGTTCAGTAAGAGTTAGTTTTTTCATAATAATCTATACCCATATCCATATATTGTATTTATATCCAAAAGAGGCATTTTCTTTCTTAGTCTTCTTATAAGATCATCTACTACTCTATCAGTACCAAAATAATTCTCTCCCCATATATTATTCAATATATCATCTCTTGAGAAAGATTTCTCTTTATTGGTAACAAACATATATAACAAATCAAATTCTAAAGTAGTAAGATTTAAGTCCTCATCACCTTGAAAAGCCATTCTTTTATCTAAATCAATAATATAATCTTTATAAGTAATCTTTTGCCTTTCTTTAGTATATACCCTTCTAATTATATTATTAACTCTAAGTACGAGTTCTTTAGGAGAATAAGGCTTAGTAATATAATCATCACTTCCTAATTCTAAACCAATTATCTTATCCAAATCCTTATCTCTAGCAGAAGTAAAGATAACCGGAACATCATTATTATCCTCTCTAATCTTTTTAATGATGTCATAACCACTTATATCATCCCCTAGCATAATATCGAGTATCCATAAATGATAATCCTTATTACTATCTTTAATAGCAGTATCACCATTATAATAACTGGTAACATTATATCCTTCTTTTTCTAAATAAGTCTTAATAAGATCATTTAAATCTTTTTCATCCTCAACTAAAGCTATATTGTACATAATAATCACTTCCTAAATATAGTATAACATATAATTAATATTTTTTATCTACTTTTTATTCATCTACCACTTCCTTTCATGATTAAATTATATTATTATATCATGGATAAATTATCAAATAAATGTGGTAAATTATGGGATAAATAAATATACTTATACTGGTGATATAATGGAATATAAAAGAATAAATTTAGATTATAATAGTCTAGAACCATATATAGATAATAAAACATTAGATTTACATTATAATTCTCATTATAAAAATTATACAGATAATCTAAATAAATATCTAAATAAACATAATTATAAATATAATCATAACCCTATCTATCTAGCTAAACATATAGATATATTACCTATTGAAGATAGAGATGAAATACTATATAACCTAGGAGGATATCTAAATCATACCCTATATTTCTATACCCTAACCAATATCAAAAAAGAAATACCTACACCTATGTTAAATCTAATTAATAAATATTTTACCTCCTATGATAACTTCAAAAAAGAATTCATAGATATGGCCTTACAAGTAAAAGGTAGTGGCTATACCTTCTTAGTAATAGATAAAAATAATAACTTAAGAATAATAAACACCTCTAACCAAGATACACCCTACTACTATGGCTTTACCCCAATTATGACAATAGATGTATGGGAACATTCTTACTATCTAAAATACAATAATAAAAGAAAAGACTACTTAGAAGATATCTTTAATATCATAGACTATACCAAAGTATACAATCTCTATCTAAGTAATACTTCTCCTTCTTTGTGAAGCCTATAGTCTTCACAAATATTTTTGAGCCGAAGTCTCAAAAATAACAATACTTTTTTATTATATATAAGCAAATACTATATATGCAAAAAAATATAGTAACCATATTCGTTACTATATTTTAAATTCTATTATTAGCCATTAAATTTAGCTGTAATACCAGTAGATGAAGAACCATCACTGTTAACACCATTAAATGTAATTGTACCATTAAATGTTTTACCAGCATCATCAGCATCTTGTGCTGCATTAGTTTCATCTAACCAAATAACTAAATAAAAATCATGAGTTCCACTAGCAGTTAAAGCTTGATTATTAGTGATTACACCTTCAGTACCTTGAGCAACAGTAGTAGCATCTGCATTTACAGTTTTAGCATCTGTTAATAGTTGCCATTTCATATTCTTACCAGTACTTGTTAAATTCATAGTACCTTTAACGTTAAGACCGATATCAGCACTACCATTAGTTACAGATACTTTATAAACTTGACATACAGTATTTCCGTTGGCATCGATACATGACTTAGTATCTGTACCAGTTACACCTTTTTGTAAATCAGTACTTAACATAGGAATCATATTCTTTGAAGTAGCTTCATCACTAACTTTTGTAACAGCTACAGCCAAAGATGCACCACTTGCAGTAGTACCTTTAACATCTGTATCATTAGTAGCACTTGCACTGAAGTATGCAAAAGTAGCTCCTATAATTGCAACTACTAATGTAGCTACACCTACAACAGCGTAAAATACGCCAGTTCCCTTTCTGTTTTCTTCCATTATTTTCAATCCTCCTTTACATTAATAATTGTATCAAATAAAAATATAAAAATCAATAGTTTTATGATAAATTTAAAAAAAATAATAATGTTCTCATAAACACCATTATTTTTTTATTATTATTAAAATTCAGCTTGAACTTGACTACCAGTAGAAGCAGTAACAGTTACAGTACCAGAAATAGTTTTACCAGCATCAGTAGAAGTTTGATCAGCACCAGTATTCTTTAAATATACCATAATGTATTGTTCTAAAGTAGCTTTTGCTCCTAACGCTTTACCAGTAGAAATAGTATTATTAGTAGGTAAAGTAGTATCAACAGCAGTTGCTGAAGTCATTTTTGCCCATTTAATATTAGCAACACCACCATTATTTAAATTAAGCGTAGTGTTAACTGTAGTAGCGGTAGTTCCTGAATTTTTTACAGAAATCTTATACACTTTACATACAGTATAACCATTTTTATCTACACATTGATTTGCAGCGGAAGCAGCAGCACTTAATTGACTTTCATGTCCAGTTACAGTACCATCGTAAATTGGAATTAATCCACCAGTAGCTTTTGCACTAACTAATGTAACTGTTGGTTTATCAAGTTTTACATTTAGTGTAGTACCTGATACACCACCATCACTAGTTGCACTAGCAACAAAGTAAGCATAAGCACTTCCTGCAACAGCAATAACTAATAATGCTACACCAACAACGGCAAACATAAGTTGTTTACTAACTCCTTTATTATTATTATTATTTTCTATCATTTTTATCTTCCTCCTATCCTCTATTAAATTATAACAAATATAATCATATTTTACAATACTATTTTATATAATTTTTACCATCTATATCAATAAATGTATCTTCATTAACACCAGGTAAATTTAAATTAGATATAATTGTATCTTCTTTAATATCAGGAATTTTTTTAATTTCTTTTACTTCTTCCTTATCATATATATTATTTTTATAATTAACTAAAGTTTTATTATCTTCAAATAATTTATTTCTATTAACCTTGCTAGGATCATAACTATCTATTATCCAAAATTCATATAATATTTTTAATATTGGTATAGTCATAGCAGAATCTTCTATTTTTCTTTGCTTTTCCCTCTCTATTTTAATATTATTTTCTAATAAAAATATATTATCTAATAATTCATCTTGTTTTTCAATTAATATGTCCTGATTAAGTAAAGTATCATAAGTATTAGGATATTTATCCTTATCAATAATATTTTTTAACTTATTTCTCTTACTAAGTAACTTAGAATATTCACTCTCTTTTTCAAATAATATATACAATATATCTCTTATTTCTTTATCATCAATTAACTTAATATCTTCATATAATATATTTCTATATTTACCATTAGTATCAGTATTAAATTTAGAAATTAAAGTTTCTTCAAGTAATAAATTATCAACTTCATATTCATCTTTCTTTTTATATAATTCATCTAATTTAATTTTAATATCATCAATATCTTTCTCTATATTAAGATATTTATCTTTAGCAACTAAATATTTACAAATATTATTATATCTCTCTTTATACTCAAGTAAATTATCTTCAATATTATTATCTTCCATATACTTAATTAACTTTTCTAATCTTACCTTCTCTTCAAGAGTGGTCGCAGTAATATAATCGTACTTATTCATCTTCTTCCTCCCTTGTAGATATTTTCTTAAAGTTTTCTACTGTCTTCTTAACCAATTTTTCTTTCTTATTTTTTCTAAGTTCATTAGCTTGTTCAATCTCTATCTCATCTATTTTATCTAATGCTTCCCTAGTAATCTGATTTCTTATTACATTTTCAGCAGCCCTACTAATACATTCACACATCTTAAGTTCATACATGATATAAAAAGTAAGCAAACTATATAACATACTAGTAATATCAGTTTCTATAACAAAATCATTCTTAGTATCATATTCTCCATCAAAATTAATAGGAAATAAAGTAAGTTTTTTAAATTCAAACGAAGTACTAGAATTATAATGATTATAATATAAATTAATTTCACTATAAGAAGAATTTCTAATAGCTTCATCTATAGTTTTTTCTATTTTTTTAAGTTCTTTACTAAAATCATCTTTATTTATTTTAAGTATTACTTTATCATCATTATATACTATTTTTTTACCTATTATAATTTTATAATCATCTTTATCTTGTCTTATTTGTCTAGCTATCTGCGAATTAAAATTACCACAAAAACCATAATCATTAGCTATATATATATTTAATTTATTATTATTAGGATTAGGCATTATTACTTTTTTATCTAACACTAAATTCTTATTATATACAATAGTCTTAATAATCTTAGTAATTTCATCACCTACATTACGATAACTTTCTGCCTCCCTTTTAGAAGCATCTACTCTAAGTAAAGAGTGGAAGTTCATGACCTTAACTACGTTCTTTATCCTCATGATTACCACCCTTTCTTATATATTTATTAGCTATTACTACATTTTTAATATTCTTAAGTAAAGTATAAGATAAATATAAAAATAAGAATAACATTACAAATACTAATAATAGTAACATCCACATATCCATATATTCATTAATAATATAATCATGAATTAAATATACTACTTTTATTCCTACTAAAGATATAGCACTAAGTATTAAATCAATAATAACTTTTTTATTCTTAATAAGAATACCACTAACAAGCGTTAAAAACAATACAATAATAGCAATATAAATATCTAAATCAATAAAAGAAGCCATCAAATATATCATAAATACATAACTAATTATTGAACACGATATACTAATTATTTCTCTATTACTCATACCCTGAAGTATACCATATAATTTTACTTTAGATTCTTCAGGATTAAATTTTTTAATTAATATTTTAAGAATAATATATAAAGAAACAACAACAATTATACCAACAAATGCAAAATAAAATATATTATTCATACTATCCCTCTTTTATCATTAAATTAAATTCATTATTACTATTCATATAGAAAGCCTTAATATCTTTAAATGATAAATTTACTTCATCATTCTTTATATCTACACTACCTTCTATTTCTCCTATTATTGGTAAATAATCTTTCATAATAAGTAAGTTATAATCTTTGCTAATAATTCTAATTATCTTAATATCTTTATATTCTCTTAAACCATTTTCAATATCAAAGATTCTAACCTTTATTCCACTCTTGTCCATCACATTTACCTATATATCTAAACTTACTCTCATCAATATTATCATATTTACCATTTAATATATTTTCTACATCATTAAGAACATCTTCTACATCAACAAATATACCTTTAATATTAGTAAAAGCTTCAGCAACAAACATTGGTTGTGAAAAATAATTTCTAAGTTTTCTTGATCTATAGAAGACAAGTTTATCTTCTTCTGATAACTCTTCAATACCAAGTACTGCTATTATTTCCTCTAACTCTTCATATCTAGTTAAATTAGCAAGTACTCTTTCTACTAAACTAAAATGTCTTTCCCCAATCTTATCTTTGTCTATTAACCTAGAAGTAGATTTAAATACATTAATAGCAGGATATAAACCCAATTCAGCAATTTTTCTATCAAGAACAATTTGACCATCCATATAACTCATAACAGTTTGAACAGCATCATCAGTTAAATCATCAGCAGGTATATAAATAGCTTGAAATGAAGTAATAGAACCCTTATCAGTAGAATTAATTCTCTCTTCAATATCACTTACTTCCCCAGCCATATTAGCAGGATATCCATTTTCAATTAATAACTCTTTTAAGTCAGTAGAAATCTCTGCCTTAGCCTGAATAAATCTATATATATTATCAATGAATATAAGTACATCTTGTCCCTTTTCATCTCTTAAATATTCAGCCATTCTAAGTCCAGTAGCAACAGACTTACTTCTTGATACTGGATTATCTCCCATTTGACCATATACCATAGTCATTTTATCAAGTAAGTTAGAACTCTTCATATCGTCATATAATTCTCTACCTTCACGACTTCTTTCACCTGCTCCTACAAAAACAGCATTAGAATTAGAACTAGCATAAATATTATGAATTAACTCTTTAATAAGTACTGTCTTACCAACACCAGCGCCACCAAGTAATCCCATTTTAAATCCTTTTTGTAAAGGAGCAAAAAAGTCAATTACTTTTATACCAGTCCATAATGGATCATTTTCAACTTTAACTTCTTTTAATGATACCGTATTATGACTTACTTTAACTTTCTTTTCACTTTTAAAAGGAAGACCATCAATAACATCACCATAAGAATTAAATACTCTACCTAAAATCTTATCAGAATATTCAACTTCTAATCCATCATTCTTCTTAATAACAATACTACCCTTTTGTAAACCTCTAGTACTATATAAACTTATACAAGTAGCGGATATATTATTAATTTCAACTACTTCAAATACATATTTATTATTACCTTCTACTTCCAAAATATCCCCTATTTTAATATCATTACTTGATAATATAATTTCTACAGAAATATCATTAATAGTAATAATTTTACCTATTTTCATTATTATCACCTTCCTCTAAGAACTTATATAAATCAAGCATTTCTTCCTTACTTTTAGGAGAAAATTTATTCTGTTTAAGTTTATCAAGAATAACTTTTCCTTCTTTCATCCTATGCTGTAATTCTTCACTCATTTCATCAATATTAGCAAGTTCATATATATCTCTAACTTCCAAATATTCAAGTAATTTACTTCTAACTAAACTACCAAGTCTCTTAACCTCTGGAGACTGTACTGCTCCACCTAATCTAGATACAGATAATCCATAATCTAATGCCGGTTTCTCTCCTTTAGCAAAGTTCTTACTAGATAAAACTATCTGCCCATCACAAATAGAAATAATATTAGTAGATATATAATCAGTAATATCTGAACTCTTAGTCTCTACTATTGGAAGTATTGTAATAGAACCACCATTTTTATGTTGACAACCTTTTTCTAGCAATTTACTATGTGCATAAAAGATATCCGATGGATAAGCATCTCTACCAGGAGTCTTCTTACTAGCAAGAGATATTTGTCTATATACATCAGCATGTTTCTTTAAATCATCTATAACAACAAGAACATCATAAGAATCCATCATCATAGACTCCGCTATTGATAAAGCAACATAAGGAGTTAAATATGTTCTATTAGGAAGCTCATCATGAAATGATGCAATAATAATAGTATATGATGCAGCCCCTCTCTTAGTAAGATCATAATAAATATCTTTAACTTCTTTCTTAGTCTTACCTAAAGCAACATATATACATACCATATTCTTATCTTTTTGGTTAACAATAGCATCAAGAGCAATCTGCGTTTTACCAGTCTTTTTATCTCCAATAATTAATTGTCTCTGTCCTCTACCAATTGGATATAACATATCAATACTAGTAAGTCCAGTTAAAAATTCTCTCGTAACAAGACCTCTATCCATAATAGGAATAGGTTCATTTTCAATAGGAACTTCAACCAAATTATCAAATTTTTTACCCGCTATTAAATCATTCCCAAAGATATCAATAACTTTACCCATAGAATCCATACTAAATAAACATTTAAATTGTTTCTTCAACGAATATACTTCATCACCAGGATTAATCTTATCATTAATATCAACTAAAGATACAGTAATATTATTCTTTCCTACAGCAAAAACAAACCCTTTAGCCTTACCAGCAATATCAACTTCTTCATAATAAGTAATATCATTAAGACCAGATACAATAACAGTATAAGGATTAACTTTTATAACTTTACCAACAGAATAAATATTGTTATTACTTTTAATATCTTCAACTTTTTTATCTACCTTTTTAAGTTCCATATCACACATTCCCTTCATTTAAGCTAAAGTCATATACCTTATTTCTATATAGTATCTTAATTCCCTTATAAATACCATCACTTACTTTAGTCTTAATATTTTTATCAATATAATCATAATTAACCTTATCATTAGGTACAAGAATCACTACAGTAGGATCATTAAGTTCAATAAGTCTATTTAAATAATCAATAAAATCTTCCATATTAAATTTATTACTAGCTAAATATATTTCATAAACCTTATATTCTTCCTCACTAAGTGTCTTCTTTAAATATGCATTTCTTTCTTCCGGTAACATTAATTCAATATTATATATTTCATCCGGAGTAAATTTATTTCTTAATTTAACACAGAAATCATATCTATTATCTCCCTTAATATTAGACAAGAAATCTTTAATTAAATCTTCATAATTAATAATAAATTTTTGTTCTATTTTCTTATTAAGTTCAAATATATTCTTATCAAGATAATTAGTCTCAGTAAGTAAATCAATAATACTAGTATCAAAATCATACTTAGGTCCTGATTCACTTAAACTATTATCATTTAACCCATTCTTTCTTTTTAAAAGTTCACTTTCTAATTCAGAAAGTTTCTTTTCTTTTTCATCTATTAAATAATCATACTCTTTTAATTTATCAACAAAATATGACTTAGATTTTTCATCAACCTGCTTAACAGCATTCTTAAGTATTAAACTCATTACCACTACTAAAAGAATGATAATGACAAAAGAGATAATAAAGTATGTCATATTATCCCACTAATGGATTAAAGAATAATAATAAGAAACAAAATGCAAATAAGAATAATAAAAATATTGCAAATATTATTAATATAGTCATTATTGAATGAACAACATCATTCTTAGTTTCAGGATTTCTACCAACTGCCTCAGCAACTCTCCCTCCAAGTAATCCTATTCCTAATCCTAGTCCTAAAAAAGCTAGTCCAACCATAACTCCTATAGCAATCGCTGTTGCCGATAAAATACTTTCCATAAAAATTCCTCCTTCTATAACTTACCTATTTTTTTATTTATATATCCCATATTTATATCAGTATTAGTATAATAACATACTTTATTAATTTCATATTTTCTAACTAAATAATATACTTCATTATTTTCTATATATATATTCATAACCTCAGGTAATTTCTCTCTAATTCTAATAATATACTTTTCACTATTATTATTAAATACACTACTACTTAATTTCTCTTCAGTAATAGCATCTACTACTTCTCTATTATTATTTATTTTAATATACTCATTAAATATATCAGTAGCAATATCCTTATAACTACCATTAACCATATCTATCATATCATCATTACTAAGTACCTTATTATTCTTTAAATCAATATTAATAGTAATAACATCTTCATAATTACTAAGTTCTCCATATAATACATAACTAATCTTAATAGATAATATATCTTTATATATTCCCTTAGTAACACTTATATCAATAACATTATTTTTTAACACTTCTTTTTGTTCATTAATAAAAGTATTAATTATTTCCTTATCAATATTTTTTAAATATACATAATTACCATCAGTATCAACATAATCACTTACTTTATAACTAATAATCTTATTATCAAAGTAATTCTTTCCATACTTATGTTTATATGCATACATCCAATAAGTACTCATAGATATAACTAAACAAAACATCATTATAAACACTAAAATAAATCTTTTATTATCATACTTATAAGTATTCTTCTTTTTATTCTTTTTCTTCATAGATAGTAACCTACTTTCCTACTATATCAAGTATATCATTTTACCATTTCTAAGTCAATTATTTTTAGAAAAAAAAGAAGAATATCCCCTATTCTTCATGTGCATCAATATATTCTTTATTAGCATTGTTGTAGCAGTCAGTCCAATTAACATCTTTAGTAAGATCTCCCAGTAAATGCATAACTACATTAACAATCCATGGTACACAAAAGACTAATGCTCCATATATTAATCTCTTAATAAATAGATTCAAATTCTTCTTACCATCTTTTTCATCACCAGAAGCAACTGACTTAGAAAAATCGATAAGACCAAATACAATTAAACCAATAGGAACTGCTATAAAAGCAATATTAAGAAGTAACTTAATAAAATATATAACTTTAAGTACACCCACATTAGTACAAGCATCCATAGTATCAGCTAAAACAATATTAATATTAAACAACATAAAACTAATAATACTAAATAGTAAATATTTATATCTTCTCATATTCTACCTCACACTATAATTTTATCATATCAATAAATAGAAATCAATAAATACAACCAAATTAAATAAAAAAGCTTTAATTAATAAAACAACCAATACAGGTTGTCTTATTAAACGACTTATTATCTTTTACATTCATTTTTATGATTTATATTCTTTACCCTCATTAAAATTATCTATCATATCTATAAGTTGAGGGTCTTTTGATGATACATTTTTAATATTCTTTTTATTATCTTTTGATAATTCTCTTCTTCTTTTTATCAAATCAATGAATTTAATATCCTTATTATTTTTCATAGTCCCTCCCCAAAAACATTATAGCATATTAAACATCTAAGTACAACATAAAAACAAAAAATTATTCATAACATAGACCTAGGCTATGTTATGCCTATGAAAACCTTAGGTTTCATAGGATAAAGAAAAAAACTAATATTAGTTATTAGTCTTTTCAAATTGAGAATTATATAAATTAGCATAAAACCCATTCTTCTTCATTAATTCATTATGATTACCCTGTTCAATAATATTACCATCTTTCATAACAAGTATCAAATCAGCATTCTTAATCGTAGATAACCTATGAGCAATAATAAACGAAGTCTTATTCTCCATAAGTTTATCCATAGCCTTTTGAACCAACTCTTCAGTTCTCGTATCAACATTACTAGTAGCCTCATCAAGTATCAAGAAAGGACTATCACTAATCATACCTCTAGCAATAGTAAGAAGTTGTCTCTGACCAGAAGATACCGAATCATTATCAGATATAATACTATCATAACCATTAGGTAAAGTCTTAATAAAATGATCTACTCCTACTACTTTACATACTTCTTCTACTTTTTTATTACTAACATGTTTCTGATTATAAATAATATTTTCCTTAACAGTACCATTAAATAACCAAGTATCCTGAAGAACCATCGTAAATAAACTATGAATATTATCTCTCTTAAGTTCCTTAATAGAAGTACCATCTATCAAAATATCACCATCATTAATATCATAAAACTTCATAAGCAAATTAACCATCGTCGTTTTACCAGCCCCAGTAGGACCAACAATAGCAATCTTTTCTCCCGCCTTAACCTTAGCAGTAAAATCATTAATAATAATCTTATCCTTATCATAACCAAACTTAACATTCTTAAATTCAATATTACCCTTAACCTTATGTTTATCTAATTTCTTAGTAATATCATTTTCACTATCCATTTCCACTTCTTCAAGTAAACCAAACACCCTCTCACTAGCAGCAGCAGTACTTTGCATTGAAGTCATAGCTTGAGCAATTTGTGATAAAGGATTAGTAAATAATCTAACATACATAATAAAAGCCACTATCACACCAAAAGATATCACACTCTTACTAACAAGTAAAGCTCCTACTATACATACAGCAACATAACTAAAGTTACCAATAAATCCCATTATCGGTTGCATAAGTCCAGATAAAAATTGACTCTTTCTATTACAATCATATAACTTATCATTTAACTTATCAAATTCATTAATAGTCTCATCTTTAGCATTACAACTTCTAACAACATTAAGACCACTATAAATCTCTTCAATATAACCATTTAATTTACCAAGTTCCCTCTGTCTAGCAGTAAAATACCTCTGTGACTTATTAAGAATAATAAACATAAGTATAAATCCAATCAAACTAGACACAATAGCAGTAATAGCCATAATATAATTAGTAACAAACATCATAATAATAGAACCAATAAATAAAGTAATCGAAGATACTAAAGTAGATAAACTATTATTTAAAGATTGAGCTATCGTATCAACATCATTAGTAACTCTAGATAAAATATCACCAGATAAATTATGATCAAAGAATTTAAGAGGTAATTTATTTATCTTCTCAGATATACTACTTCTAAGCTTTTTAGCATATCCATTAGCTACTTTAATCATAGATAAACCTTCAACATAACTAAATATAGCACTAATAATATATAAACAAGCAAGTAATATAGCAATACTCTTAATCTTATCCATATCCATCTTAGGTCCAATAACCTTCTGCACACTAATAGGAAGATTCTCCATAACCTTATACATCTCATTAACTGAAGAACTATCACTACCAGCCATCAAAGTAATAAACTCTACTTTATCATCAGTACTAATCTCTATTCCATCAATCACAGTATCAGGAAATAAAGCCTTCTTCATACTATCAGGAAAACTACTAATACCATTAAATTTCTTATTATCAACATCGATATCACTAAAAGCCCTAATCGTCGTGATCTTATCCTCTTTACTAATATAAATATCATTATAAGTACTATCACCAATAATAATATCAAGAACACTATCAGGTAACTCACTAAAATACTTAAGTATCAATTCCTGGTTACTACTAATACTTTTTAAAGTATCATTAAATTTAATCTTATCTTCACTACTAATACCAGAAGAATTAACCCTATATATCATCTTTTCATCTAAATTAATACCTAAAATATTCCCAATATCACTAATATTCTTAGTAAGATCCTCTTCTAACTCTTTCATATTAGAAGTATTAATCGTAATACCCTTAGTAATCTCATCAGTCAAATCAGATAACTTATTCGGAGCAATAAGTGAAAGAATAGAAGATAAAGCCGCTAATACAAGAGCAATAAATATAAGTACCTTAAAACTACTAAGACTCTTCATAAGTTTCTTAATAGAACCCATAAAATCCTTTGGCTTTTCACTTACTCTCATCGGTCCATGACCTCTAGAATGATTATTTCTTTCTTTTTCATTACTAGACATTTTCAAGTTCCTCCTTTGATACCTGTGATAAAGCAATCTCTTTATATACTTTACACTTCTTCATTAATTCCTTATGCGTACCAACACCAACACATTTACCATTATCTAAAACAACAATCTTATCAGCATTAAGTATCGTACCAATTCTTTGAGCTACTATCATAACCGTAGCATCTTTAGTATATTTCTTAAGTTCACTTCTTAAAGTACTATCAGTCTTATAATCAAGTGCACTAAAAGAATCATCAAAAATATATATTTCTGGATCCCTAGCAATCGTTCTCGCTATTGATAATCTCTGCTTTTGACCACCACTAACATTAGTACCACCTTGAGCAATATGTGCTTTCTCTTTATCATCTAATTTAGATACAAATTCTTCAGCTTGTGATACCCTAATAGCAGCCTTTACTCTTTCTTTAGAAGGTTTACCATGTCTATTATTACCAAAAGTAATATTCGATAAAACACTTCCCGAAAACATAACAGCCTTCTGTGGTACATAACCTACTATATTATTCAAATACTCAAAATTATAATCTTTAACATTAATACCATCTACTAGTATCTCCCCACTAGTAGCATCATAAAATCTAGGTATCAAATTAATTAAAGTAGATTTACCACTACCAGTAGAACCAATAAAAGCAATAACTTCTCCCTTATTAACCTTAAACGATATATCTTCAAGAACATACTCATCAGCATCAGGATATTTAAAAGAAACATTCTTAAATTCAACAGTACCCTTAATATCACTATTATTCTCAGTAACAGTTCCTTCTTTAACACTAATAGGAGTATCAAGTACCTCATTAATCCTCTTAGCGGATACACTAGCTCTAGGTAACATCATAAATATCATAGCAAGCATTAAAAAAGACATAATAACCTGCATAGCATAAGAAGAAAAAACAATCATATTACCAAACAAAACAATCTTATCACCCATACCAGCATCATTAATAAGAATAGCCCCTATAAAATAAATACCAAGCGTTAAAAAATACATAACCAAATACATAATAGGATTCAAATAATTAAATGTAGTCTGATTAAAAATCTGCTGCTTAGTAAGCTTATTATTAATATCTTCAAACTTATCTTCTTGATATTCTTCAGCATTAAATGCCCTAACAACTCTAATACCAGTTAAATTCTCTCTCGTAACCATATTAACCTTATCAAGAAGTTCTTGTACTATCTTAAACTTAGGCATAACAATAATCATAATAATACCAATAGTAATAAGAAGTACAAGCACTGCTACTCCCGTTAAAATACTCCACTCAATACTCTTATTAACAATCTTAGTAACAGCCCATACCGCTGTAATAGGAGCCTTAATCATTAAAGTAAGTCCCATTGCAATAAGAAATTCAATCTGTGTAATATCATTAGTAGTTCTAGTAATCAAACTACTAGGAGAAAATTTCTTTATCTCATAAGTACTAATATCTTCAACCTTTCTAAATAACTTACCTCTAGTACGATAAGAAAAAGAAGCAGATATACTAGAAGTAAAATACCCCACTATAAAAGCCGATACCAAACTACCAAAAGCACATAGTAGCATATATCCACCTTCTCTTAAAATATCACTCATCGCAGCCCCCTTAGTTTGAACAAGCTGAGTAATATTGGACATATAATCCGGCATCTTAAGTTCTAACCATACCTGAAATACAATCAAAATAGCAGATATAAATACATATAACCAATCCTTTTTATTTAAATTCTTTAATAACTTTAACATACATACCTCCATCTAATATTTTATGTTATTTCTTACAAATATTACGCTATAAATTATAACATTTCCCTATTTTAATGTCAATTACATAACATAATTTCCCATAATCAAAAAAAGAATAGTTATACTACTCTTCCATAAACATTAAGTCCCTCTACTTTTTCAATCATAACATTAACTATACTATTATTCTCTACATTATCATTAATAATAACTGGTATAAAATTAGAAGTATGTACTACTACCAAACCATTATCATGTATTTCAACTACCCCATCATATACCTTACCAATCTTACTATTATAAAACTTATTCTCATATTCATTAGATAAAGCAAGTACTTCATGAACTCTTCTTTTCTTAGTAGTACCATCAATATGACCATCCATTTTATCCGCTACTGTACCTTTTCTTCTAGAATATGGAAAAGTATGTATCTTAGTAAAACCAATCTTTCTTAGAGTATTCATAGTATCATTAAAATCATCATCACTCTCTTTAGGAAAGCCCACTATTAAATCAGTAGTAAGAGAAATATCATCAATATCTCTAAGACTATCTACCATACTTAAAAATTCACTAGTATTATATCTTCTATTCATTAATTTTAATATCTTATCACTACCAGATTGAAGAGGTATATGTAAATGCTTAGCCATAACTTTATTATTTTTTAGTAAATTTCTAATACCAGGAGTAATCTCATTAATCTCAATTGAAGATAATCTAATTCTATAAATATTAGGAATCATCACTAATTCATTAAGTAATTCTTCCAAACTACTATTAATATCTATACCATACTTGCCAGTATGAATACCAGTAAGAACAATCTCTTTATATCCTTCATTAACTAATTTAGTAACTTCCCTAATAACATCATCTTTATTCTTACTTCTAACTCTACCCCTAGTATAAGGAATAATACAGTAAGAACAAAAAGCATTACAACCATCTTGAATCTTAACAAAAGCCCTAGTATGACTATCAAAGCTACTAATCTCCATCTTCTCAAAATCCACTTTACTAAGATCATAAATAATCTTCTTCTTCTCTTTAGTCTCTATATAATCTTCAATTATCTCTACTATTCTTGACTTATCTTTATTACCAAGAACAATATCAACATCAATATCATCAGCATTAACCTGACTGTAGCAGCCCATAACTACTATAATCGCAGAAGGATTATTCTTCTTAGCCCTATTTATCATCTTTCTAGATTTCTTATCACTCTCATTAGTAACACTACAAGTATTAATAATATAAATATCAGCCTTATCTTCAAAATCCACTATCTCATAATTATTATTCTTTAATATATTAGTAACAAGTTCACTTTCATATATATTAACTTTACATCCTAATGAACATATACCTACCTTCATACTTCTTCCTTCTTTCTTCCATAGTATTTTATCATAAAATAAATTTATTTTCTATAGTTTTTATATTTAAATTATTATTTAACAACAAACTATTACACGAAAAAAAGGAACAACATTCCCTTTTCTCCCTCTAATACAAGAGGCATTTCATTACATATACATAATATTACAAAATAGAATAACTGTAAATATGTAACTATTATATTTTATGTGTTTTTTCTATTTTTTTACTTATTTTACCTTTTATATGTGACTATCATATTATTTATGTGCTAAAAAGATACTAACCAACTGGTATAGTATCTTTACTCATAGTAATTGGTGATGTACTTTTTAATGGTGGAATTAATTTTATTGAAACTATTTCTTCACTTTTTAATGCACCAATTAATGTTAAATCATTATCAACAAAAAAGGTCTCAATAATTGTTCTACCACCATCTATATCTTTTAAAGATAATATAGGATAATTATTTTGATATAAACTTCTATACAAAAAATAATTACCCTTCAAAAAAACTTTTCTACAAAGCAAATCATCTTTTCTTATCAATAATTTAGCCTTAGAAATCCTATTCAAAAACATAGGTAAATATTTAATCCTATTTTTAATATTTACCCAAGAAATATTTGAGCGACCATTTTTTATACCTTTCATTATATCATTATAAGTTATTTCACCATTTTTAATTTTTTCAAATCCCACTGCGCCCTTATATTCATTTCTATTTTTCTTACCTTTAAAAGCGTGATGTAATCCTATCAAATGAGGAAACGAATTAATATCAAACATAAACTTCAAAATTCTATTATCTGTTTTTATTTCACAAATATAACCATCAAATTTTTCAAAGTATAATGCTAAATCCTTTAAGGAATATTTAGTCATATCCATTTCTTTATCTATCTTTAATAAATCATAATACATTACATATAAATTAAAAAGTCTCACTAAGAGACTTCTACTTACAAAAATTGGTCTGGACTGTATATGACGACAGCCTGCGTCACAATACTGGATATTAACGTCCACCAGCGTGGATTACCACCGACCACTAGTGGTAACAGCTCTCCTGTCACTAATATTATACACATATTTAACTTTTTTTTGCAAGTGTTTTTTTAATTTTTCTCAAATATTCACTATTTTTCTATCTCTTAACAAAATACTCATCATACCACTTAAGAAAACTATATACTGCCCATATCTTTCTATAATTATCTTTCTCTCTATTCTTATGTTCATCTAATATTTTAATTAAATAATCATTATTAAATAATTCTTTAGAAATATCAGTATTAAAAGTATTTTTAATCTCTTCATAGAAGTCTTCTTCTCTTATCCATTCCCTAATAGGAACAGGAAAACCAAGTTTCTTCTTTTTCCATGCATCATTAGGTATTACCTTTCTGGCGGCATTTCTAAGAGCCACTTTCGTAGTACCATCACTTATCTTATAATTCTTAGGTAACATTCTAGCAACATCAAATACTTTCATATCAGTAAATGGTACTCTAGATTCAATAGAATGAGCCATAGTCATCTTATCTACTATTGTAAGAATATTATTACTAAGCCAATATCTAATATCAACCGCTAGCATCTTATCTAGTTTATTATAATCTTTATATTCATCATAAACATCTTTAACAATATCCTTATTCTTAATATAATTATCTATCTTTAATACATCTTTAAGTTCATCATCATAATAAGTTCTATTAATACTAACATAAGATTCCTCCAGTGGTAATCCTCTTCTTATAATATATCTAGTAATCTTATTCTTAGGAAGAATCTTACAAATACTAGCCATACTCTTTCTAATAAAGAAAGGAAGTTTAGTATAAAAATTATCATCATAACTATTATATCCCCCAAAGAATTCGTCAGCACCTTCACCCGATAAAACAACCTTTACATCCTTGCTTGCAAGTCTAGATAAAAAGTATACAGCAATAGCACATCCATCCGCAGTAGGTTCATCCATATGGTAATATACTTCACTTAAAGCATTCATATATTCTTCTTTACTAATCTTTTCACTAATATTCTTAATATTAAGTTTATCAGTTAAATCTTTAGCATAATCAATTTCACTATACTTAGCCAAATCAAAACCAATAGTATAAGTCTTATCCGGTTTAGCAAGACTAACTAAATAAGAAGAATCAACACCACTAGATAAAAAAGAACCAACTTCAACATCGCTAATTAAGTGATGCTCGGTAGAATCTTTCATAGCAGCACTAATATCTTTTACTACTTCATCAAAACTCTTATCAGTATTACCAAATTCTACTTTAAAATATCTATCTATTTTAATCTTTCTCTTCTTTACATCTATTGTCATAGAGTGTCCACTAGGAAGTCTATATACCCCTTTAAAGAAAGTCTCATCAGTAGGAGTAAAACTAAATGTTAAATAAGCTCCTAATAATTCTTTATTAAGTACTTTCTTAAATTTAGGATAAGCAAGAAAACTCTTAATCTCTGAACCAAATAATATCGTATCACCATCATGATAATAATATAAAGGTTTAATACCAAACTGATCTCTTGATATAAATATCTCTCCCTTATTCTTATCATAAATAGCATAAGCAAACATACCTCTTAATTTCTTAGGTAAATCATGCCCCCATTTCTCATAACCATGTAATACTACTTCAGTATCAGATTCAGTTTCAAACTTATACTCAGTAAGTTCTTCTTTTAATTCTTTATAATTATATACTTCACCATTATACATAATAAGAATACTTTTATCTTCATTATATATAGGTTGATTACCTCCTGCTAAATCTATAATAGATAATCTTCTTTGTCCTAAAGCAACATCACCCTCTACAAATATACCTTCAGCATCAGGTCCCCTATGAAGTATCTTTTCATTCATACTTTTAATTAATTTATCTTTATTTTTATCTTTACTTATAATTCCATTAATTCCACACATATAAATACCTCGCTTATACTTAGTATACCACAAAAGAAAAAAAGTAAAAATATTTTTACTTATTATTTACTCTTTCTTTACAAAATCTTTTAACTATTTAGTTTCTATTTCATTTATATATTGATAATTTAAGTTATTTTGGGATGTGATTACTGTTTTACCTAAATTTTTTTCCAAATCATCTCTTGCCACTCTAGCAGTATGTCCACCCATTTTAGCTATTTTTTTATTTTGTTCTAATCCATATGGTTTATACTCTTTAGTTAATTCACGAGTGGCTACTTCTCCAAGATTGTAAGTGCTACTTCTATATCGGTCATATTATTTCTTAGTGATTCTTTTCTAATATTTTTATATACTTTATATTCACTTGCTTTCATACCAGATATTTCTTGATATATTTCATTAGTAAGGATTCCATATTCGTAATCCTTGGTTATACCACTTTCTTTCCAGATATCTGTTAATTTATTTCTACTCAGTATTCCTTTTAATCTTTCTTCTATCCATTTGTCTGAATATCCTCTTTTACGATAATAATTTACTGCTCTATTAATTGCTATCTCTGGATCAAATATTTCATCTATTCTTTCACTTCCTAAATTAGCAAGCCATAGTTTAAATGGTTCTGCTTTAGGACTGGGAACTGACTCAATAAGTCTAAATATCCCTTTGGTATCTAATGTATCTGTATTATAATATTTACCATCTTTCGATTTCATTTTCAGTTGGTTAGTAATACTAACCAACTCACTTCCTTCATTATGTAATTTACCTTTTAACCATTTCCAATAATTTCTTGATTTTTGATAATCACTATTTGTTAATGCTGCGATTACATCTACAACACTATAATAGTATTCTTCTTCTTCACTATTCCAAATACTTCTTATTTCATTATTTTCAAATAAATTGGTTATTGTTTGTAATTTTGTTTTTTCCATAGTTAATACCTCCCAAAAAATTTGATTTTTTTACACTTTTTTAAGCATAAAAACTATATCATATTTATTCTAACTTTTCAAGAGGCTTAATGTTATTTTTTTATATATTCTTCTTATTAAATCTTTCTTTATAAGAACAATGTTTACATATATCTAAATATACTTTATTATCATTAAATCCATTAATAGTATTTTTAAATTTATCACTACTTATAATATCTTCCATACTATCAGTAAAGATATTACCTAAATTACTTTCTCCTTCACTATCTAAGCAGCAGATACTAACTACTCCATTTGATAATATAGCTAATTGACTTTTACCACCTAAACAAGTTCCTTCTTCTTTATAATAACTACTACTAGTACTAGGCCAATCAAACTTACTATCTAAACTTAAATAAACTTTATTATCTAACTTCATCTTATCATATAATTCATTTACTTTATATTTAAGTCTAATCATATCTAAATATTTATTATTTAAAGTATCTAAACTCTTATCTAATGTCCAAAATCTATAACTAATATAAGGATATTCTAAATTATCTACTACTTCAAATATATCTTCTAAATAATTATCTTTATTATTCTCACTATGTAGTGATATATTTATTTGATATATATTATCATACTTACTTAGTATATCTAATCTATCTTTAAGAAATACCCCATTAGTAGTAATACATACTTTTTTATTATATTTCTTACATATACTTAGTATATCATCTAAATAATGATGACTAAGAGTTTCTCCCTTAACATGTAAATAAATATAATCAGTATATATAGTAATCTTACTCATAACTAATTTAAATTCATCTATACTCATTTCTTTTTTATTTCTTTTACTATTACTACAAAAAGAACACTTTAAATTACAAATATTAGTTATTTCTATATATATTCTTTTAAACTTCATACTATTACCTCTTTAACTACTTAGTATTATATAATATTTATTATCTTAAATCAATACTAACTATTTATTTACCTTCCATGAAAATCCAAGGTATTTTCATGTCCAATCTAGCCTAATTCTTAGTCTATATTGGAGTCTCATTAGACCTATCATATTTACAGTTAAAACTAAAAGAAAAAAATTAATCCAAATAGACTAATTCTTTAATTTATATTTTATACAAACAATAATTAATTATATTACATTAATATTCATTTTCTTTAAAACAATTTTTGCTAATAAAAGACTAGTAGAAATAAATAAGATAATAACATACACTAATATATTATCAGAAGTATTAGGATTAGATATATCATCACCATAAGCTAAAATATAATTACTAAAGTGACTAGTATTAAATGATAAGTATTCACTTCCTTGATAAGTGACTTTATTTACATCATATACCTCTAACTTATCATTATCATTTATATATATCATTTTTAAATTCCTATTCAAATAATCTCCATTATATGGAATAAGAATTTCTGTTACTCCATTAAAATTACTAATAATCTTATCAAGTATACTAGAATAAAGTTTAAATGAATAAGCATTAATAGAAGTATAGCCTTTACTATTTAATAATTTAATCTCATCATCAGTAAGATCATACATACCAGCAGTCAAAGAGGCATCAAGAGGTACATTACCACTTTTAGTTTTAATAATAATACCACTAGTACTATCAGTAGAAGATATAACTCCATAGTTTTTAGTATGTTCATCAGCCATTGGTAAAATACCAATTTCATAACTCTGACCATCTATATTTAGAGTATAAAATTTAGCTAAGATAACACTTTTAGTTTTATTATAATATTCATCATTATTACAATAAGAAGTATCTCCTTCCATATAGCAAGTATTCTTATATTTAGTATATTCTGTATTAAAGTCACTACCAATCATTTTATAATATTCAGAAGCAGTAATACCCATTATATCTTCAAGTACTTCCGCTATATCCATATACTTACTCTTACTCCACTCATTACTACTACCTTCAGTTATACTAATCTCTACATTATCATTTTTTATGTAATTTTTAATTTTTTCAAGTAGTACTTTACCATAATCTTCTTCTTTTGTATTTAATGGTACAAAGAAGAATTGTGATTGATAAAAAGTATCATAAGCAAAATCATATATAATTCCATCATAGCTAACATATGAAATACCATTAGCAATACCAGTCATAGCAATACCACGTCTAGTTTCTTCAAAACCTACAAAGATATCAAATTTAGGATTTAATTCTATAATATTCTTTATTTTAGAAAATTCTAAGGGCGCATTTTTTGAAGAGAAAAATGTTGTTGTATCAGTTTTATAATTAACTAAATGATTAATCATATCAATATCTGCTACATGAAATAACCCATATAAGTCACTAGCTACTTTATTAGCTTCTTTACTTATAGTCTTATCACCACTTACTTCTGTCATTTTACCATAAAATGTAGTACTATAACTATCACCATTTAAATCATAATAAATGCTAATATTACATTGATCCTTATCTACTACTGTAGTACTCCATTGACCAGGAGATATATACTTCTCTATAGTGTCTCCTTTATAGTAACATTCCATGTCAATACCTTTAATACCCTCATAATCCAAAACATTATTAAGATCTTTAAATACTAAATAACTATAAAACTGACTTTTTAATCTTTTTACATAACTATCATAATTTTCTAATACAAATTCATCTTGTTCCTTTAAATAATCTACATTACGTTTAATATTATCATCTTGATTTGTATATTTAAAATCAAAACTATAATTCTCTAGTGCTTTAATATTATATTCTTTTACTTCCTCTAATGTTTTAGCAGAACCATAACTTAACCCCGTAAAAAATATCATCAAGCCAAAAACAAAAAGTAAAATTTTATTTTTCATATTCTTTCACTCCTCCTCTATTCTAATAATACACTATTCCATAAGAAATGTAAAGAATAAAATATAAAGAAAAAATAAATTACATCAATTAAGTATTCACCCCAAATATAATAGATATGATTGATATTTCTTTTTAGATTATAGCTAAAAAGAACACTCTAAGACTATTTAGACTTAGAGTGCATAGAATAATATTTACATATATCTTTTAATTTACAATCATCACATAGAGGATTAATACTCTTACACTTATATCTACCAAAAAATACAAGTTGATGATGAATCTTACTAAGACTATCTTTAGGAAATAAATAATTAAGTTTATTCTCTACTTCAAGTACATTATCATCTTCATCAGCTAAATTAAGTCTCTTACTAACCCTATTAACATGAGTATCCACCGCTACTAAAGGTTCATTATATATAACAGATAAAAAAACATTAATAGTCTTTCTCCCTACACCAGGTAAACTACTTAAATATTCCCTATCATTAGGAATAGCCTTAATATTATCACTAATCAATCTATTAACAATCTCTTTAATAAATATAGCCTTCTTCTTATAAGTACCAATAGGTCTAATAATACTTTCAATATCTTTAATATCAGCCTTACTAAGTTTCTCTAAAGAATCATACTTCCCAAATAAAACCCTATTAACCATATTAACTCTCTTATCAGTAGTCTGTGCACTCATAACAATAGCCAGTAATAACTCATAATCTTTACTATACTCTAACTCACACTTAGGATTAGGAAATAAATAATCTAAGTAATCAATTATCTTATTAATCATCATTTAACCAATCATAGTAGAAGACTTCTCTATCTTCTTTCTTACTCTCTCTCATTTTTTCTTTAGCAGCCATAACATCTCTCTTAGTCTTATAACCTTTCTTTCTCCAAGTATAAAGAACAGTCTCAATATATCTAAGACTATTAGCCCCATTATATATAGCCTCTTTTAAAGCCTCCATAATAAGTTCATGAGAAAAATTATCCTCTATCCAACCATTAATAACCTGACATTCCATAGGAGATATAGTCCTACCAAACTCACTTTCAAATACAGAATAAATATCACTATTATCCAAAGTCTTCTCTTCATCTTTCTTATCAATAACTAAAGACATAATCTTACTATATAACAAATCTAAAGATATATATTCAGCACTCTTACCATCACTATTCTTCTCAACAATAATAGATATAATCTTCTTCTCACTAAGATTATTAAGTAACTCCATAACCTTATACTTATCCATACCAAGAGACTCTCCTATCGAACTAGGATCATATATAACCTTATCTCCCTTATCAATAACAAATATAAGTATAATAAGTTCTTCAGCAGTAATACCAAGTCTTAAATAATAATTAAATAAATATCTTGGTAATACAATAGGTTTCATCCTAAGTATCTTCTCTAACCCTTCCATCATATACCTCCTACATCTATATCAAATACCTCTTCTAAAGTACTAACATCATAATATTTATAAGTAAGTTTATCCTTATCTCTTACCTTATCTTCGTAGTAGATATTACTTCTTCTATAAACAATATCTAACTTACTAGCAGATAATTCACTAATATCTTTACTATATACCTTATCATAATTCAAATCAAATACATAAACATATTTATCATCTTTAACTATATAATAATTATTACTCTTATTATAATAACTAATATTTTTAAGTATAGTATTACTATATATATCATTTAATATACCCTTCTTATATTTATTATTTCTACTTACCGGAACAATAAATATACTAAGTATTAAAATAATTATAACTATAATAACAATAATATAACAAATAATATTCTTCTTCTTTCTTTTCATTAATTCCCTCACTATAACTGTTCTTATTATACTATGAAATTAACTTTTTGTGAATAGTTTTTCCTCTTCTTTTATATGATGTTACAGTATAATCATCCCCTTCAAAAGTAATTGTAGTATAACAATCATTATCTATAGTATAAGAATCAATCCATACTCTAGCTAACATATACATAAACTTATAATTAAACCTAGTATAACTATCATATAAAAGTACCATATTATCATTTAATTCTATATAAAAATCTTTATTTATATCATATAAATATATAAAATTACAATCCCTATAATCACTATCCTTATACCTATCCATATAAATACATAACCTCTTATTATTCATCATAATCTCTATCTTATCATCCCTTCTATAAATAATATCATTATTACAAAAATACCTAGTCTTATTAATATCAATAACATAATCATAATAAATATCATCTATATCATTTAATATTACCTTATAAAAAATATCATTCTTATTAATAAGTAATATAATCCCAGTATCATTTTTAATAAATCTAATAGAATTATCTTCAAGAAAATTATAATCTTCTCTATTATCTTTATAACTACAAGAACATATAAATAAACACATTATTATAAGTATATATTTCATACTAAGTAATATGCAAATAAAAAGAAAAAAGACATAAGTCTTATTCCATATAATTATCTATAACATATCCCTTAATATCATCATAAGTATTAGCAAGTTTATTATATAATATCTTCTTCTCAATATCATCCATAATATCCTTAATATATTTACCAGGTTCTTTTCCTAATATTTTACTAATATCATTACCATGAATAACAATATCTCTTCTAGTAAATATTGGTAATTCACTCTGCATCTTATTTAAATTTCTCTTTGATAACCCCTTAATATCAGCATATACAGTACATAAATATAAACCATATTTATATAATAAATAATTATCAATTTCATCATACTTAAGTAACTCTCTAAGACAAAGAATCTGCTCTTTCTCAACTTTAGTAAAAGGATAAATATCCTCTACTTCTAGCTGACACCATATACCAATTAAATCAGTACATAGTATAATATTACTAAGATTATTAATACCAAGTACATTAGTAAGATTAAGATCAAGTATTAACCTTCTACCCCTCTCTTTATTCTTAGAAGAAAATATCTTATCTAATTCCTCTTTCTTTCTCTCCATAGATAATTTCTTTAATAAATATCCATACTTTCCTAAGTAGTAGTAGGTCTTCTTCTCAATATCAAACTCCAGAATAGTAGCAAATCTAATACATCTAAGTATTCTAAGAGAATCCTCTTTAATCTTATATCTAGGATTACCCACTGTTCTAAGTATCCTATTATCCAAGTCACTTCTTACTCCTAGTACATCAAGAACTTCACCTTTATCATTAATACATAAAGTATTAATCGTAAAGTCTCTTCTAAGTAAGTCCTTCTTTATATCCCTAATATACTTAATCTTAATAGGTCTTCGATTAGACTCATACTTAATCTCTTTTCTAAAAGTAGTAACATCAAACTTATATCCCTTATAAGTAATAACAACACTACCATATTGCATATCAGATACCTTAACATCCTCAAATATATCTAGTATCTCTTTAGGAGTAGCACTAGTACATATATCAATATCATTACTCTTTCTTCCAAGTAATACATCCCTAGTATAACCTCCTACTATATAAGCAGCATATCCATTATCATTTAATATTCTAAGTAATTCTCTTGCTTTATCTTCCATAATACCTCTCTATACATATTATACCAAATCAAAGAAAAAATGCAAAGTAACATATAGTTACTTTACACTTTTATTATTTATATTCCTCTACTTGCTTAATAATCATATCAATAAATTCATCTCTTTCTATAGTAGTACTATTCTCTTTACCAAACATACGATAAGTAATAGTATTATTATCTCTCTCATTATTACCAAGAACTAAAGTATATGGAATCTTCTTAGTTTGAGATTCTCTAATCTTATATCCCATCTTTTCATCTCTAGCATCTAATTCTACTCTAAAACCTTTACTTCTAAGTTCATCAACTACTTTGTTAGCATACTCTAAATGATATTCATTATTTACTGGAATAACATTAATTTGTACTGGACTAAGCCATAAAGGAAGTGCTCCCTTAGTTTCTTCAAGAATAAAGGCTGTAAATCTATCAAATGTACCAAATATAGCTCTATGAAGTACTACAGGTACCTTTTTCTCACCATTAGAATCAATATAAGATAAATTAAATCTTCTAGGAAGTAAGAAGTCAAGTTGACAAGTAGACAAAGTAATCTCTGGTCCAACAGCAGGTTTAACTTCAACATCTAACTTAGGCCCGTAGAAGGCTGCTTCTCCAATAGCTTCAGTATATTCTGCTCCTATCTCATTTAATACTTCTCTAAGTTCATTCTCAGCCTTATTCCACATCTCATCATCATCAAAGTATTTATGTTTATCTTCAGGATCTCTAAGAGATAATCTAAACTTATAATTATCAAGTCCAAAGTCCTTATATACATCTAGTATAAGACTAACTACTTCTTTAAATTGATCTTTAATTTGATCAGGTCTAACAAATAGATGAGCATCATTTTGACACATACATCTAACTCTCTCTAAACCTTTAACAGCTCCACTAGCTTCATATCTAAAGTCAGTAGCAAACTCTCCTATCTTAATAGGAAGTTCACGATAAGAGTGAATCTCATTACCATAAATTAACATATGATGTGGACAATTCATAGGTCTTAATACAAACTCTTCATCATCAACTTTCATAGAAGGGAACATATTTTCTTTATAATGATCCCAGTGTCCTGAAGTCTTATATAAATCTACTGTTCCTACACATGGAGTATATACATGAGAGTACCCTAGTTTTTGTTCCTTAGCATAAATATAATTCTCCAAGTTCTTTCTAACAATTGCTCCATTAGGAAGCCATAAAGGCATGCCCTTACCAACTAAATCATGAGACATAAAGATATCTAAGTCTTTACCAATCTTACGATGATCTCTCTCTTTTCTCTCTTGTAATTCAGTTAAGTAACTATTTAAATCTTCTTCATTTCTAAAACATACTCCATATATTCTCTGAAGCATCTTATTATTAGAATCAGCCTTCCAATAAGCACCACTTACTTTTATTAACTTAAAGTATTTTAATTCTTTAGTAGTGTCAACATGTGGTCCACGACAAAGATCAGTAAAATCTCCTTGTGTATAACAAGATATAACTTGTTCATTCTCATCCATTCTACTAATTAAATCAATTTTATATGGATCATCATGAAACATTTCTAAAGCTTCATCTTTACTAATTTCATGTCTAACTATTCTCTTACCATCTTTAGATAACTTCTTCATTTCCTTTTCTATTTTAGGTAAATCTTCTTCTTTGATTACTTCATCACCTAAATCAATGTCATAATAGAACCCCTCTTCAATTACTGGTCCTACCCAAAACTTAGCATTTGGATATAAATGCTTAACAGCTTGTGCAAGTAAATGTGCACAAGAGTGATTTAACTTACTTAAATCTTCATTTTCTTTAATATTTATCATTTTCTATTCCTCCAATTCTTCTTACTATTTTTAATTTGTTTTCTTTTTATTTTTTCTTTTTCTCTTTTACATATTTTTTTACATTCTCTATAATATGTATTATCAGTAGTAGTATGACTTGTTACTATTCTATCTATTATTCTAATACCATTATCACTATAACCTACTAGTGTCTTTCTTAATATAATTAAATCACTTAAATTAAGATTAGATATATCTAGTTGCCAAGTCTCATACTTATTTTTTCTCCATACCGTTACTGGTATAAAATTATTTTCCATAACCAAACCCTCCTATTTATGAAAAAAAAGACCTCTAAAAGGAGAGAATACATATCTCGGTACCATCCTTCTTTGGTCTTAATTTAGATAACGGCTATTAACCGGTAATCTCTTTCGAGTACGCTATAAAGGTAGTAATTATATATCTTTATCATTAGTTTCCACCAAACACTAACTCTCTATAAATAAAATATATATAATCTTGTCCTTCTCATTGCTTTCAAATATAAATATATTATATTCTTATTTTTTATCTTTGTCAATTACTTTTTATCTATTTTCCACTTCAGCCTGTAGTCTTCCGTGGTATGATGAAGCCTTAAGTCTTCATCATAA
>OLSD01000514.1_pt1 | contig 38804 bp, 30 predicted proteins | sample 1672211 | NCBI WGS metagenome assembly OLSD01 (sample SAMEA3136659, study PRJEB25190) | human gut metagenome | reverse complement strand
CACATCCTCACCCGACATGGATGTCTTTGTTGAGAAGAAAAGCTTGTGCTTTCCGTTCGGCATAACCCAAATGACAAGGCGCACTTTCTGCTTCAAAGCCTTTGAATAGGCTATGAGTGTATAGGCAGTGCCCTCAAGTCCTTCAATATGCAACTCAACCATGCGTGTAAGGTCAAGTTTCTTGTAATCGATTTTTCCGTCAAGTGTCTTGGGACGTCCAGGCTTATTGGAACGAGGTCCCGAATACACATAGTATAGGCTCGCTGTATCCCTGAAGCGGCTGACAAGATGGAAACCGCACTCTTTGATTCCGTCCACAAACGGACGGATAGAGAAGAATGCGTCAGCTACAACAATATCGGTGACCTTCAAGAATTCCTTCTTGTAACGCTTGATGACCGCTGTGTAATGTTGCACGAGAGTCATGTTGAGCAGTTTCAACTCTCCAGTAGATGGAGTCTGATGGGCGCGCAACATCATGCAACTGTTGGCGTAGACATCAACAAGAGCCAGCACCATGATTTCAAGTCCATGCTTCATGGAACTTGCACAACCAGACCATTATCCCAAGTGGGTCTAACCATCGGAAATGAAAGGATAGCAAGGTGATGTAATATCACTGATTTACAGTCTATTAGGAATGAAAGCCGATTTAGGATTGGTTCGTTATTCTTTCCTAAATTAGCTCTAAGTTTGCAGAAGAAAGCAATTCGGCTAAATAATCAAGGTAAAAAAATGATTGCTAAAGACAGTTTCGTACCTTTGTTGTAAAAAGAGTAGAATCGGTCTGTCGAAGAGGTAAACCTGGAATTTACATTATTATGATTTAGTTATGAGTAGTATAATAGAATCGTAAAAATAATATCATAATGATGTACATAGCAATGAAAGATCACTTTCGACATATTGTTTACGCACACGTTTGTGATATGTGTTAAAATGTCCGCAAAAAACAAACTTTTTTAGCTTGTTGGTTGCTTTCTTGGCTGATTTTATGTAAATTTGACGGCGTGAACCCAAATATGGATTCAATGTGTTCATCAACAATAGTATTAACTTATAACATTTGGTGGTATGAAAAATGTATTACTCTTACTAAGTGTTCTAGGCTGCTTGTCTTCTGTATATGGTCAGAAGGTTGATACAACTTTAATCGGTAAGCAACAGACTGCGATATTTAATCGTCCTACTTATGGCTATTCGATTAAAGTTCCCAAAACCATTGATGACAACCAAGACTTTCAGAGTTTGGATATAACGTCTCATGGAGGAGATTTGGCTGATGCATTGGGAAACAACATTTATTATAATGTAGACTCCTTGGTGGTCAGAGGAACTGTGGATGCTGCTGATATTCGTACTCTTTGAAAAATTTTGATTAAATTTGACCCCAAAATAGAGTCATAGCAATTCAGATATCCGATATTGACCTTCATTCGTATTGAACTTCTTTGCTGCTGTGATTCGAATATGTATTAACAGAGTATTGTATTAACAAACAAATCCATTATTATGGGAAAGAAAAACTTACTCGTGATGGCTGCCAGTATATTTCTGGCAACAGCCAATGCGCCGACGGCAACGGCGCAAGAAGTAGGTGGAGTTGAAATCTCCACGACATCTATTCTCCCGATTACCGGAGTAACAGCAGCTACAGATGGCAATTACAACTTCAAGAGCTTTGAGGTTGAAGCATCCGAAGCAGGGGCGTACTATACAGAATTCTGGCTTCTGCCCAGCAAGTATGCCGACAATAGCTATTCCACGTTCTTGATCTACTTGAACGACAGTTATGTCGGGAGCATCAACCCAACCGTTGGCAACTGGCAGTCTGCACGTGTTAATGATCACGAGACTTTCAATCTTACAGAGGGTAAAAATGTGATCACTATCGCGACTTTGGCTCCCGAGTTTCCCGAGGTTGAAACCCTCAGAATAGCCAAGAATGACGAAGAGGCTACTTTCGCTTCAGAACCATACGAGGCATTCATTGAAAACGCTGCAGCCGGTGTCACTTACTATATCCCGGAAGATGATGGAATGTCAGCATATGCCAGTGATGCCACAGGTGTAGGACTGGAACATTTTTCAAATCTTCCTTTGAACTATACGTTCTATAAAACCTTCAGTTTCACGAAGGAGCAGGAAATCTTCATCACTACATCAAGTGCAGCCTCTCACAAGATTGATGTTGTATATTATGGTTCAGAGTCAAGGATTCTAATCAATCCAGGTATAAGCAATTCTACAAATTCCAATTCGTTGATAGTGAATCCGGGAATTACTCCACCAATTGCAAAATATAGGCTTCTATATACTCCTGCCACTTCTGAAGAAATGCAAGGGTTGAGTTGGGTGTTTCCTTCTGAAAAATCCATAAATTCATCAACACAACTTGCCACAGCCAGAATAACAATTCCAAAATCCGGTAAATATCTTATACGGGTTCGCCACGCTTCAAACGGAGGTTCCGCAATAGCGGATGTCAATGTAAATGGGGCATATTATTACACAGACGTCCCTATAACACTTACATATAAGGACTGTGATATTCCTGCCGATAACAATTATTACGCAACATTTACTTGCTGCAATAACTTCGGAACAGATGATCCATACCTGTTCATTCATGGAGCCCGTTGTGATAAAATCGTAGGATTCAATGACGATGCGCCAAGTGCTAAGGCTCAGCAGTATAATATTTCCACTTGGGATTCTTACATTTCCCAGAAATACTCAATGAGAACATCAGGTATAAGTGTCAGCAACTATAGTTCATCAAAACCAACATCGCGTTGCAATATAGTGGCCCGTATATCTGAGGGAGCAGCACAATCAGTCGCTAAGGCGAGAGCAAAAGGAGGTAATACTGCTGGGGTGGCTGAACTTGCAATAACAGATGAATCTGTACAGATTGCGATTCCTGCGAATATAAACGGGGTGTTTGCCATCAATGCTCCTGAAAAGATTCAGAAGGTTGCTGTTTATATGATGGCAGGCAATTGTATTGGTTCTGTCAACTGTAAAGAATCATGTGCCTACATCCCGGCATCTTCTCTTAATATAACTCAGCCTGGTATTTATGTCATAAGCGTTGAGACCTCAAGTGGAATAACCTCAAAGAAGGTAGTCCTCAAATAAAAAGAAGCTTTGTATAGAGGCATAAGGTAATACTTATGCCTCTATACAAACCACAAGATCACTGCATATGAAGTATTTTTTTACTCTTCTAATGTTCACTCTGGCGACAAATTGCTTCGCAGACTCGCTACTATCTTCAGACTCTGACGGAGCTGATGGAGTTATAGGTGGCCATGAGTATGTGGATCTCGGTCTTCCAAGTGGCACATTATGGGCAACCTATAATGTCGGTGCAACCTCTCCTTATGAAAAGGGTGATTACTTTGCATGGGGAGAAGTGGAGCCACGTGAAGATTTCTCATGGGAAAACTACAAGTTCTTTGAAAGGTATGAAGTAGATCCTAATAATGGCGAATGGGCTGTCCTTGAAAATATCGGCAACGACATCAGCGGCACGGAATATGACGCGGCACGCTACCAGTGGGGAAACGGCTGGAGGTTACCCAATGAACAGGAACGCTATGAACTGAGGATGCTGTGTTGGTGCAATGGCCCAACCATAGAAAATGGCGTTAAGGGTGTGAGAATACATGGCCCTAATGAGCACAGCATATTCTTGCCGGTCTGCGGTTTTGGCCTTTGGTATGGGCAAGAGACTATCTTCGACAAAACTGATGGCGCATATTGGACAGGCGTTGAAGAACCACAATGTGGTTACAACGGCAGGCCTATTGAACCAAGCACGATTGCCAGAGCCTTATTAGTCGATACCAGTGGCTTTACCGGTGCTACCTCAAAGAAGGCTTGTGGTCTAAACATACGTGCTGTTGTCAATCCGAAAGAATCCGGAATAGACAATGTCATCTCAGAAACTGAAAAAATAAGGTTGGACTATCGTAATGGATATATCCATATAATGGGCTGCCATTCTGAGGGTATTATATCGGCATTCGATCTTTCAGGACGAATAGTATACTCGGGTCCCGTCATCGACGGCATCTGCCAGTTGCCCGAATTAGTCAGCGGCATATATATTGTTTCATATACCGATAACAAGAATTCAACAACAACTCAAAAAATAACAATATAATAAAACACATCATGAAGAAGTTCATCACTTTCATAGTAGCAGCATTCTGCCTTGCGTCATCCATGTCGGCACAGGGCAGCTACTATTACTATCACGGCGCAAAAATGCCGTTGAGCGAGGACGCGACAAAGATTGTGTCAATTGCTCCAAGAACAGAGAATATAACACTTTCCCCATCTAACGGGTTCACATCTGCCTCCGTTCTTATACCTGAGCAATGTACTATTGGAGACCGTCCGGTTTGTTATCCTATTGTTGATATCGGATTTACATTCGATGGATCCATCTCAATCACCGAAAACTCAACTGCAACTGTGTTTTCTGACGGGCATCCTGTGGCAACAGGCGTGTTGTCCTGCTCCAACTATGTAGGAAAAAAAAGGATACAGGGAACTGCGGTGATCACATTTGAATCGCCCCTGCTGCTTCCGAAAGGCAAGACATACCACCTTGTCGTACCGGAAGGTGTTATCTACAGGGAGGGTAAACCAGACATCACCAACGAGAAACTTGAAGTGGAATTCAGTGTGCCATCGACCCTCGGTCAGGCAACGCCCACTGTTGAAGAAGGATCTGTTGTTGAAAGAAAAGACCGGATAGGATTCTTTTTCGGATTCGAAACTGCACCCGTCGATGGCGCGAAGGCGATACTCCTTCGTGAAGGGGTTCCTGTTAGAGAATATTACTGCGATGTAAGCTGGGATTGGAATCTCGGTTATGCAGGAATTGATTTTGGCGAAAACATAAATTTCGAGAATGGAGTGAGATACTCGATTCAATTGCCTGCGGGTAGTACAAGTGCCCTATACCGTACGGATATTGTAAATGAAGAAGCAATCGTCAACTTCATAGGCGGTTACACAGAGCCGGTGAAGCCAATCCAGTACACTTGGTGCAGTCTCTTTGACAACCATACCACGGATGTGCTTGGGGAAGTAAAATTCTATTATGACCGTCCGATTGCCCTTTCCGCAAATCCGATTATCAAGCTTAACATCGAGAATGAAAATCTCACAGTCAAGGAAGTCGTACCGACAATTTCGGAAGAAAATGGGGACTGGGTGTTGGCTGCGGATTTCGAGAACATTCCGCTTATCTCGGAAAAGGGATATACTATAATTATACCCGAAGGAACAATCGTTTCCAAAGAAGGAGATGTTGTTGTCAATCAACGCAATGTAATGGAGATTGGGAGCAGCAGTGGCATTGTTGAGATTGAGAACCGTGAAGTATCGATAAACTCAGCAAATGGTGTCATATCAATAGGACAAATTTTTAAGGGATGTAATATAAAACTGTTCTCCCTTGATGGGACAATGATATACAACACAAAAACATCGGAAGGAAACGTCTCTATTTCTGTACCGACATTTGGAGTTTATCTTCTGTCCATAAATGGTAAAACGTATAAGATCGCAGTTAAGTAACCACCAATACAAAAAAACAATGAAAGCACTTTTTTTCATCTTATTGCTGGCTGCAGGATGTATGTACTCGGCAGCGGCTACTCCCTATTACTACAGTCAGGGAGAGAAAATAACTCTGACGGAGGTAAGTGACAGGATGAGCGTTGCTGTCAACACATCGACACCCATATCGATGTCTTCCGGATATTCAGTAGTCAGGGAGATTAAAGACAACACATTTCGAGTTCTCGTGTGTGAGGACAATCCTCAGAACGGATCCCGTTCCAGTGCCACAACCTTTAAGGCAAGACTTAAAGGAGTCTCAACTACTGCAATGGTTTCTCCCTGTTATAAAAGTGAAAACGGGGATCATATCGTCATTACTCCTTACTTGAATGTAAAACTGAAAACCGCAACAGACTACACATTGTTGGAAAATGCGGCCAGACAAAACAATCTAACCATCGTATCGCAAGATGAGTTCTTGCCGTTATGGTATATACTCTCCGTGACACCCGCAACAAACGGCTCATCTCTGGATATTGCAAATAAACTGTATGAAACTGGATTGTTTGCAGAAGCCATTGCTGATTTCTCTTCAGAGAACGACGCTTTATGCTCCTACGACCCTTTTGTAACACAGCAGTGGGGACTCTACAATGCCAACTATGACGACATTGATATCTCAATCTGTGGTGCATGGTCGTATGCAACCGGTCGCGGAATAAAAATCGGCATCCTTGATCAGGGTGTTGATGTCAACCACATAGATCTCGCTCAAAACATCTATCCCTTAAGTTTCGATACAGAATCCGGGACTTCTCCCGCCAAGCTGTTCGGAGACCATGGCACACATTGTGCAGGGATTGCAGCAGCTGTTCGGAACAATGGAATACAAGTGGCAGGGGTAGCACCTGATGCCAAAATCGTTTCAATCAGCAACTCATTATACAGTACACCCAACAGTCAACTTAAAAGAGCTGATGGGTTTATATGGGCCTACAAGAATGGAGTTGATGTTATATCCAATTCTTGGAAATCCGGAACAGTTCACCCAGCCATTAATGAAGCAATTGCCGATGCGTTCAAATATGGCCGTGAGGGTAAAGGCTGCGTGATTGTGTTTGCTGCTGGAAATGGTGGACATATTGATGTCTCCTATCCTGCGAACTGTAACGACAAAATAATTACTGTTGGCGCACTTTGTTCAAATGGAAATATTTCTTATTTTTCTCAAACCGGAGATAAGCTAGATGTGGTTGCTCCTGGTGTTGATGTGTTGTCTACACTGCCTAATAACGAAACCGGCCTTAAGGATGGTACATCAATGGCCTGTCCACATGTAGCAGGTTTGGCGGCTCTCATTCTTGAACGAAATCCCCGTCTTACCGTAACACAAGTTAATGACATCATAGAAAACAATACAAAGAAAGTTGGGCCAAATAAATATAATGAGACACGTAAAAACGGTACGTGGAATAGTTATTATGGTTATGGTCTCATCAATGCAGAACAAGCACTAATCAATACCCCAAGATAAACAATGCGAAGAATTAACAGCGATTTATGAATGTGTTCAGAACATATACAAATAAATATTGCTGTCCGGTAAAACACAAAAGAGCATAAAAATCCTCCCCGAAGCCCCGTAAAATAGGACTTCGGGGTTTATTTTTTCAAAAGTAAGCCCCCTTAATAGAAAAGACTTGGTTCTGGTGTTGCTTTTTGCATCTCCTTTGCAAGGAAATCATTCCAGGTTTTCTCTGGATTTTCCATGAATGCGATAAAATCGACGTAGTACATGAGCATAAGTCGTACCATGGTAACAACCTGCGAGAATGCACAGTGCCTCTTGATGCTTCTTGACAGAACTGTTATCAGCAGATTTGCAATCAAGACTACCCATGTCTGTATTTGTATGGCGTTGACGCTGTCCCCATAGAAGAAATGAAGCGGAAAATTTTGTTTTAGCTGTTTGTATAGCGACTCGATGGCCCATCTGAGGCGATAAATTTCAGAAATGTCCTCAAACGTGAACTCAAAGTTGTTGGTCAACAGCACAACCGGCTTCTTTGTCTCGTAAAATATCTCCACCCTACGTGCCTCATGGGTGAGTTCCCCTCTTGTAAAAAGCACTTTCTTGTCTATGTGCGTCATCAGTCCCTGCGGGTTGACGTTAGTAATGGATTCAAGTTCCTCGTACTTAAGGTTTTTCTTCATTTTGGTCACGTAGCACACGCTTTCTTCGGTAAGACGTTGGAATTGTGCGATGTCGACGTAACCACGATCCATCGCCAAAGTGGAGTCTTTTGGCAAATGCATCTCCTTCAGCAGGTAATGATCGTGTTTTGCGGCGGATGTGAGCTGCACCACCATCGGCACGCCGACATGATACTTCATTACCGTATGTACTTTCATGCCGCCTTTTTTCTTGCCTGATTTCGGGTGCCGCCCGACACCTTTGAGTATGTTGTCAAAGAGCGTTATTGTGGTGGAATCCATCATGTAAAGCAACTTCTCCCAGTCTTTAGGCTCGTGAGTCTGCCCCTTATAGCACTTGGAGGGGCGGCTGTCCGCTAAAAATTTGGCATACTTCTCCAAAAGATACGCATAAACACTTGCAAAGAACTCCTGAGGACGGCGTATATTGGCCTCCGCAAGCGTGCTGCGACGAACCAGATAGTTCATTCCGAGGTGTCCGAGCTTGTGAGCCTCCGCCTTCATGCCTATCTCAAGTTCGCGAAGAGAATCAAAGTGTTTGAGTATGCCGAACAGCATTACCACAAGATGTTGATAGCCGTCAAAACACTTCACGTAAGCCTCGCTTCCTTTCGTTTCGCGACTTATTTGAAGAATCTTCTCTTTGTCGAGTAACTTTAACACTTGACTATAGACCGGCTGTCCGGTAAAATGACTATCTTTGCTCATGGTTATATATTGTTTTCGCAAAACAAAGATAACCAAAAGGGCTGATACCTCGTGAGGAGTGTCAGCCCTAATTTATTTTGTTTGAAAAAGTTTTACCGGACAGCAATAATTACGAATGTCGTTTTACCCATGTTTGAGTAGCCAGACACTACAACGACTTCACCATTACGCAGCCCTCCTGTTATCTCGTCAAGAGAGTTCCATCCCATTAGGTAGGGTGTTCAAAATCCTCATAATTCTTATGTCCAATTTATCCCCAAAATATCCACCTAACTAACAGTAAATCAATAAACTGCATTTTTTAAATCGTGCAGGATTTCCATTCCGACACATTATGCATATAATTGTTGCAGAATATCAATGAGTTATGACGTTTATTGGGTCAAAAATCGTGCAGAAAAAATTGCGGATTTTGAACACCCTACCCGTTAGGACACATTCTTGTCCATTTGTAGGATACCATGTGGAAAGTCGCCGTACTTCATCATTGACTTCCATGTCATTTTTGTTTGTTTTATAGTTCATAAATGAAAAATTTAATGATTAAATTTAACTGGTAAAAATTACCATTTATTACTCATATTACTCTTATTACTAATATTTACCGTCCTCGCTTTCGCTTATGTGTCGCAGGACGCATCATTGCAGCCGATTGGGCAATGCAGCGCCGCCACCAATGTTCATCATCTTCATCCTTGTCACGTCCCCAACCAGTACCAGGTGAGCTGCCTCCGCCACAAGATTGGGCATAAGTAGTTGCCTCACGGATATAGCCGAGAACCAAGAGCATGGCACAGTTGATTATGTTGTCGGTGTTTGTTGTAAGGTCATTATATCCCGAGTCGTCAAGGATTTCTTGTTGGCGGTCTGATAAAGAAGGGATAAGTGGCTCTATGGAATTTGTCAGCATCTTGTTGTAAGTCCAAAGAACATTTTTCTGAATTGCCGTAGCTTTCAAATCATTGTCCTCACCAAGACTTTTAAGCATTTCACGATGTTCTTCCCTCATTTCCGCAAGTCTGGCTTTCGCTTCGTTGATAGTATCATTGGCATCGTCAAGCATCTTGTATCGTACTGCCAATTTCTCGTCTATACCTTCCATCTCCTTGCGTAAAAGAGCAATCTTGTTAGCCAATTCGTCATTGTCAGCACCGGATTGACCAAGCTGCTGGGCTATTTGGTCAATCTGCGTTTGTATATCATCTTTCCGGGCTTGCAGGTTGGCTATCATGGTAGAGATACCTTTCAGTTTGATTTCTGCACGGTGAATTTGCTTAAACAAGTCTTCCCTTGTAGACTGGAGATTACATACTTCTGACACAAGTTCACGTTTGTATTCCTCTGTGGAACGATGCTTTGCCCTTGTTTCCTCCATATTGCTACCACGTTCCAATCCCCATTTCTCACTTACAGCCTCCTGCAATTCACTATGAAGCTTGGTCATATTAGCAGACTCTTCTTCTCTGCCATCACCAAATACACTTTTCCATGAAATGCGATTCTTTACGGGATCTACTGGTACCAACGTACAATGACAATGTGGATTTTTCTCATCAAGGTGGACATAGAAGCTGATGATGTTGTCCTCGCCAAATCGCTTTGCCATGAATGAGTATACATCCTTTGCCCATTCTTCTATGTCTTTGCAGCGGACTATTGAAGAGTTATCAGCACCCTTTGTCAGGTCCACTGTTTGGTTGCCAAAAGCAAGCTCGTGCATGCGTTCACGATTGCCTCCAAAGATAAACTGGGCAACAGTCCGTCTTTTCATCACAGCGTTGGGACGTGCGTTTGGGTCTTTGATACCCCTTGCAGCCAAGTTCTCCGCCATCTTTTCCGCTATTGTCTTTGAGGTGTCTATCGGTTGAATGATACCACCCTTTACGACTTCAAAGTTGAGTTTCGCACGTGTCGGGTCATAGTTGGAAAGACTATCTTTGGCTTTCTTCTCCCAATGCTGTTTTGTCCAGTTTCTTTGTTGTTCGTCACTCTCCTGCGAACTTACACCACTGGTCGTAGAGCGCATATCCATGACCTGTTTTTTTCCTGCCATATTCTTTGTTTTTAAGTTTCAAGTACCATTACCCTGCCAGAGCTTGCTCCCCGAAGGCACACAGCAGAGGAACTCCTTTTGGAGTGGCAGCCTAATACGGTTTTTTCAAAACCGGTAATTAGGCTTACCGATTTGAAAAATCGTTGCTTAACGAGTCGATGGCGCAAGTCGTTTTTGAATTGCAGCAAGCAAGCTCGCAGAGATTTTGAAGAACGCATTTGATTGTTGCATCGCAATCGTTCTGAGGTGAAATGATAGGGAATGTGAAGTCATAAGACGAGCTGTTTATAAGATTTATTGCCGATGAAAAAGGCATAAACATTTCCCTGTCGTTTAGAAGTGATGACCGACAAAGCCGTAAGTTCTTCGATGAAGGATTGAACGGCATGACGCTCCCAATTCCAATCTTCCGCAAGGCGTTTGTAAGAAGCGGAATAAGGTGCCGTATTTATGACAACTCCGTCCGCATCCCTCACGGCTACTCCTTTTTGTATGTGTTCCATCATCCAGACGAAAGCATCGTATCGTGTAAGACGATGATTGCCTTTTGACCTTAGGCAGTCTAGCAATTCGGCACCAAGAGCAAGCCAATTAAGCGAATGGGTTTTCTTTTCCATAAATGCAGTTTTTTAAGAATGAGGCAACATTTTCATTTGTTCAGTATCGGTAGGTTCCGCATAGGCTTTTTGAGTTTTACCTTTACGATGTTTTACTTTGGAAGGGAAACAACAAGCAGCTTCAAGAATAAACGCTAAGGTTACTGCCACCGAAAGCAGATGTGGAATAAACGAAACTACAATGGCGGTGAATGCAAGAACCATAACAATCATGTGTGACTGTCTTATTGTCTGAAGCAGTATCATGTTCTTCTTAGAAGCAAGCGAGAAGAATACATAGATTGATGAAAGCATGATGCCTTTCTCCAAAGGAAACAAAGCGTAATACACCAGGTGAAACAAGATAAGTGCAAGACACAGCATTCGTGCCGTGAACAACCTGAAGTTTTCTGAGTAAGCCATACCGAGCCATGCTCTTCTGAATTTTCTGTTAGTGTATAGCCTTGCAGGAAACAAGAACAAAAACAGAGAAAATGCTAAGAATATTGCAATCTTTAAGTACGTCATTTTTATTTGAATAATATGAGTAATACCGTATTACTTAGAAATATCTAAACGTCAATTTCGACATACAGATAGAATGAAGAATTTGAAATTTTAAGCTTCAGAGACTTAAACGATGCTCTGCGGATAATCAGCTCAACATCGTGTAGTGTGGGTTCACATTTTGCAATGCGTTCTGCAAATGCACTGTCTCTTCTGCAAATCTTCTTTATGATTTTGTCTATGTCATTCTCATATATGTTCCAGACTGTTCTGGATATATGGTACTTTACTTTGCCAGACAACATGATGCGAAGAACAAGACATGATGATTTCACAAGTTTTCCGTTCTCGTGCATCATATAGTCATGCCTTGCTTCTGGAACGACAGCACGATACACCTTGCTGTTGGCATTGATAATGTCGGCTATCTTATATAGTAGTTCAGCCATCATAGTTCATTTTGCAGAATACAGAAAGGAGTTTAGCTGCTGTCATGGCTTCAATAAAGTCAAAAGATGCCTCGTGTGAAATAAGATCACTTTCAAGCTCGTCCTCCCAAACATCAATAGAATCGTATATGGTTACGGAGATTCCATCAATAAAGCCGTTAGGCTGTGACACCATATTGACCTTGTACATACTTTGACCCAATTTAGGACTGGCAAAGAAACAACAATGATGTATATTGGGAGCTGTTTTACTTATACCATGATACAGTAAAAGTAAGTCCATATCATCGTCAAGCATATCCATGACACACCCAATGGGAAACTTTTCTTCAAGAGAAAAATAAAGTATTGCGGAGTCTTCGGTTATGTCAGGTTCCGCACATTTCTTACTGTCAATGAGCCTTGGCAACATGAGCGGTGCCAAAGCCATAAACTTGTTCACTTCTTTTGTTATCATACTTAGTAGGAGTTAAAATGATGAGACGTATATTTTTAGTAGTTGCTGTGGCAACAGATAGTTCAATGCCTTTAAGTTGATGTCAAACGTCTCAGCAAACTTTCTTGATTTGGGAAGTTGAGAGATGACATAGTTGAACTTATTTCGTTCCTGCTTGGTCATTGTGGCAAGAGAAAATTGGTCAATGCTGATGAAAGGCTGTATTATCATCCAAAGATAGGCGTTGCCTTGTGCCTTGTTTTTCATTTCAAGGCGGTTAATATTCTCCACACATTCTGCAGAGTTCTGTAACAATCGCCTCACAGTGCGCATAGACATGTAAACGACTACATCTTTTGATGATATTTTCCCGTCCTTTGCTGCCAGAAATATATTTCGGCAGATGGTTTCCGTGTCTTTTGTGATGTCGGACAGAGGTTCGTTGTCCATTTCATATAGGTGTGCAAGAAAAGAACGGAACAAGAAATCTTCTTGGCTCATGAATTTTTGCAGCTCATTCTTGTTGTTTATCCCAGACCTCATGGTCTCGCCCAAGAAGTAACGGTAACGTTTCAAGATTGAACTTTTATCACAAACACTAATGCTTGTGCTGTCCAAAGCATTAAAGAAAGGTTCTGCCTCGTGAACAGCATCAAGAAGTTCTTTGTCCTCTTTGTAGGAACAAGTCATGTCTTTTATCGTGAGAACATCCCCATAGCCGTATTTCCATGTTTCGGTAAGGCGAAGCATTTCTGTTCTTATGGAGTCGCTGATAAGAAAAAAGTCGTTTGCCTCGTTATGGTGCTTGATGAAGACTGAGTCTTTGGCAAGAAACTTATAGACAGTGTCACTTATCTCATGCCATTCACATAAGGTCTCACCAAAGTCTTTGGTGTTTGAATGGCTAATAGAGCGGACTTTCCAGAGGTATTGGTGATATTCGTTTAAGGCATCTTGACGTGTCTGAAAGTCGTATTTCCCTCCACCAGAGCATGATGAACAACTGGAAAATACAAGTAATATGAGTAATACCGAAAATAAGGGTAATACGATATTACCAAACGACTGCAGATGATGCATGATATGGCTGTTTTCTCTGCGGTTTGGAGACTGAATACGGTCTTTCTTCATGTGGTGTTGATGTTTTATTTGTTTTTAATGACAAAGGTAGGGAGTAAAGTCTGAAAACAAAAAAAAATATGCTCAATATTTTAAGCATTGGTTCTATTCTTGGTAAAAATAGAACCAATAAACAGAGAATACATATAAAACACAGTAATATAGCATATATGTGTGGTATTCATCCCTAAATCCAGTAGTTTATGATTACCTTTGCAGACAATATTACTTAGCAATACGGATAATATGAACTATATCGGTTATATAAATAAGGCTCAATACTTTGAGCATACAACAGAAATCATCAATTTGATGAAAGGTCATGGGTGTGTCAATATTCACATTGAAGAGACCAAAGACAAGAAACGCATTGAGTGGTGTAAGTTCATTGACAGTCTTTCAAATGGAGACAGTGCGGTGTTTGCATCATTCGACAATGTGTTTCACAATTTCAACGATATGATGTTCTTCATCAAGTATTGTTCTAAGATGGACATTCGCATTATTTCCCTCTCAGATGAACTGGACACGCATGACAAGTTGTTTCCTGAGAGAAGAACGGCGGACACATTAAACTTGATATGCAAAGTTTTCAGCAAAAGAGATAGGGCTTCGCATGATGATTTGGAGGCTGAATTGTATTCCTACAGCTTCGAGGATAGGAAATTGAAACGATACAAGCTGGTTATCAACATGTATAAAGCCGGTTATAGTGTAAAGGAAATCATGGAGAGGACTGGCTACCGTGGAAAAAGTAACATATATAGGATATTGCACCAATATGATATAGAGATGGAATATCCATCCATGTCGAGAACCGCTAATAAGGTTAGGGAGAAATTAATCTAAAATAGTCATTTCCCTTACTTTATATCCAATACATAAGGAATGTTGGTTATCCAATAATCTCCAATGTCAAGGGCGGGTGTAAAACAGTCAGCAGCTACAGTGTGACATTAGAATTGTGTTGTCAATCAAAAAGCAGCAATATGAAGGTCGGTTCATATCGATCTTCGCTTGATGCTCTGCCGATTGACAATTCAATTCGTCACACGTTCTGCGGAACAATGCTCCTCTCTTGACTGTTTGCAGACAAGAATGGTGCTTTGTTCTTCAAGCAGAATAGTTGCCGTCTGTTTTACGGGGTGGGTAAGTCTTTAAGAAACTCTTTTATTTCGTGGAACTTGAAGAAGTTTTATATAAAGGGTGGGGAACTGTGAAATGTTGCGAGTGGCAAGACCAAATGTCCAAACAAAGTGAGTGGCAATTCTAAATACAAGTCTTCTAAGCGTAAGCCTTGATAGATTGTGTTTAGAATTGCTGCTTTCTTTGTATTTGGTCCTTGGCAAACAGTCATGGCAGCCTAATAGCAACTTGTTGCCATCGGGCTGTGATGTCTGTTTGCCAACCATCTCAGTAACACTTCGCTGTGGAGTGGGAAGCTTATAAAGGATAAAATGTAGCGTAGATACGTTGTGTATACAAGTTGTATCTTTGTATAACATATTGAGATTCAAGAAATTCATAGAAACGTGATACCGAGAGATACAACGCTACAAGAAAAAAAGGCCATTTTATTTGCACACAGCAATCATCTATTGCCCTGTGAAGGCAATAAACGATTGCATAAATAGCGGTTTGAGGGTTTTTAATCATCTTCACCATAAGTAAGATTACCTTCAAAATTGAGAGTTACTTGTTGAACGCCATGCTTCTGTATGTACTTATTGGTAGTGGAAATATCGCTATGCCGAGCCTGATCTCTGGCTACGACCACACCTTGTGCATTTGCCAAGTCTCTTATGCCAGAGTCTTTTAGACTGTAGAACTGATAGCAATCATCCCAATTAAGGGCTTTTCGCATAGCCTTCCATCTAATATTAAACTGATATGCCCCGTATTTTTCCTTGCTGGGCTTAAATTTTGAGCCAAATAGGTAGAAGTCATTGGGATAATTGAATATGCCCAAGTCCAACATTAGCTTAATGACAATTTTATTCAGGCCTACTTCAGCATCTTTGTGATTCTTGCTGAATTCTTTTGATACAAAGACGGATTGTCTTTTGATGGAGATGTCACCAATTTTTAGATTGCTCATTTCTCCTGGTCTGATGAGCGTGTAATACTGCATCAAGCAAGCAAGATAAAAAGGTTTGTCTACCTTGTTTAGATGTGTTGCCATTTGCTTTAGCATTTGGGGCGACAAATCTTTGCGGAATTTTTCGTGTTCAGGCATCACTCTTATATGTTCAACAGGGTTTGTCTTAATGTGCTTTCGCGCTATCAAGAACTCTGCTAAGCTATAAAGCCAACCACGATAGTTATTCCTTGTTCGTGGAGAACTCTCACGATCAAGGAAAATCCAATCAATAAAGTCTGTACAAAACGTGACATCAAATTGGTAAGCGTATTTTATAGGATTTGTCTGGACTGCTATGAAATCCTTCAATATGTTCACTTTTGAGGAATAGCTTTGGCGTGTACGTTTTCTGTCCATGCGGTCAACATATTCAGAATAACGTTCCAGGCAATTTTCAAAGAGAACAAATCCACGGCTTTCGTCATTAGTCAGCCAAGGGTTCCAGCCCTGACAAAGCTGCTTTGTCAAAACTTCCATTATTTCAGCAGCTCTGTGTTTTTTCGCAGAGATACTGAGATTGTCTGTGATATAATATCGCTTGCGTCTCATTAGACCACGTGCCGGGTCGTAAGCTGAGAAGTCAACGAACCAACGCACTCCTTTGTGTAAAGTGGGAGGAGTGTAGCCCACAATGTCTGAACTTTTACCTGTACAAAATTTTGAGCACATTTTTTTAACATCTTTTAGAGCCATCATTCAGCTGGATTAAAGATGTTGGTCTTACTACTTGAAATTTTTTGGCGCAGATTTGTCGCACCCTAAAACGGAAAATCGGCGTAACTTGTTGATTGTCAACTTGTTACACCGATTTTAGTTGCGGAGGCAGGACTCGAACATGCGACCTCCAGGTTATGAGCCTGGCGAGCTACCAACTGCTCCACTCCGCGATATTAACCATTTGCGTTATTCAGAATGTTGTTGTGATGTCATTGCTGAATTGCGAGTGCAAAGGTATGGCTTTTTTGTTAAACCTCCAAATGTTTTGACTACTTTTTTAATAAAAACTTTAAAAAAGTGCATTTTCGCTCCTTTTTCTTGGCTTTTTATGAGTTTTGCTCCGATTCTTCTTACCTTTGCATGAGCTAAAGTATACATATATAATAATGTAATGAGTAAGATTGGGGATATTTGTCTTTCGGAAGGAAGAGTTGAGGATAATGTAGTGAGGGGGCGGTTTGCTCCTTCGCCAACTGGACGCATGCACCTTGGTAATGTGTTTGCGGCGTTGTTGTCATGGCTGTCTGCCAAGTCGCAGGGCGGAAAGTGGCTGCTTCGCATTGAGGATATCGACCCGCAGCGTTCGCATCGCGAGTATGCAGAACTGATAATGGACGACCTGCGATGGCTCGGACTGGAGTGGGACGAGGGTCCTTACTGGCAAAGCGAGCGTGGCAACATTTACGAACATTATCTGAAGGCGCTTGCCGATAAGGGTATGACTTATCCTTGTTATTGCACACGTGCTGACATCCTCGCCACACAGGCGCCGCATGAGAGCGACGGACGAGTGGTTTATAAGGGCACGTGCCGCAATCTGCCGCCCGACTCGCGACGTGGACCTGCCGCCATTCGTATGCGAGTGCCGGAGGAAGGGGAGGGCATTGTGACGTTCACGGACGGGCATTACGGACCGCAGACCGTCGACCTCACCTCGCAATGTGGCGACTTCATCGTGCGTCGCAAGGACGGGGCATGGGCTTATCAGCTTGCCGTGGTGGTAGACGATGCCTTGATGGGCGTCACGGAGGTGGTGCGTGGACGCGACTTGCTTCTCTCGTCGCCGCAGCAGATTTATCTCGCCGGTCAGCTTGGCTTCCGTTCGCCTCGTTTCATCCATCATCCGCTGCTCTGCAACGAAGCCGGACAGCGACTTTCCAAGCGTGACCGCAGCTTGGACATGGCAACGCTGCGTGAGCGTTATGCCCCGGAAGAGATAGTCGGAATGCTTGCCCGTGCCGCAGGATTGCAAGCCACAGACGCGCCGATAACTGCCTCGGACCTCCTTCCCGCCTTCTCCTGGAAGAAGATAGGAACGGCGGACCTGACGTTCTAAGTTGTAGGAATAATAGGCTAAAAGGCAGGTTTTTGTTATCTAAAGTGGTAAAATCCGCCTCTTTTATTTGTCCGTATGGATTAATTGCAGTAATTTTGCACATAGCAAAAACTATGTGCAACGTAGTTGGCACTATATATATTAAATAAGGTACAAAGAACAAACGCAGGTCATTATTCGTTATGTCAATATCAAAGACTCGACAAAAACTCGTTGACGTGGCAAGGCAGCTCTTCGCCAAGAACGGCATTGCCAACACCACGATGAACGACATCGCCGTGGCATCCGGAAAGGGACGCCGTACGCTCTATACTTACTTTAACAGGAAGGAGGACGTGTATTCGGCTGTCATTGAGTCGGAGCTTGAGCGTCTTTCGGACAAGCTCGATGAGGTGGCGGCTATGAAGATGCGCCCGCAGGACAAGATTATAGAGCTTATCTACACCCACCTGAGCATGATACGCGAGACGGTGGTGCGCAACGGCAATCTTCGCGCCGAATTCTTCCGCAACATCTGGATGGTGGAGAAGGTGCGCAAGAAGTTTGACGAGGACGAGATTTCGATATTCCGCAAGGTGTATGCCGACGGAAAGGCGGACGGTGAGTTCGACATTGACGACATCGACCTCGTCGCTGACATCACCCACTATTGTATTAAAGGACTTGAGGTGCCGTTCATTTACGGCCGTCTCGGACACGGCATGACAGAGGAGGCGAGCAAGCCTCTTGTGGCTAAGGTGGTTTACGGTGCCTTGGGCAAACGCATTAATAATTAATTTTTTTTAAATAAACAAGAAAATGGGATTACTTACAGGTAAGACTGCCATCGTAACAGGTGCAGCCCGCGGCATTGGTAAAGCTGTCGCTATGAAATTTGCGTCTGAGGGCGCTAATATCGCATTCACAGACCTCGTCCTCAACGACGAAATGGCCGCAGGACTCGAGGCTACTCGCAAGGAGATTGAAGCTCTTGGCGTAACATGCCGCGCTTACGCTGGCAATGCTGCCGACTTCGAGGAGACAGAGAAGACCGTTAAGCAGATACATGCTGACTTCGGTAGCATCGACATCCTCGTCAACAACGCCGGTATCACCAAGGACGGCCTTATGCTCCGTATGAGCGAGGCTCAGTGGGATGCTGTTCTGAACGTAAACCTCAAGTCAGCGTTCAACTTCATCCACGCTTGCGCTCCCGTAATGCTTCGTCAGCGCAGCGGTTCCATCATCAACATGGCTTCTGTAGTCGGTGTACACGGCAACGCAGGTCAGTGCAACTATGCCGCTTCTAAGGCAGGTATGATCGCTCTCGCCAAGTCTATCGCCCAGGAGCTTGGTCCTAAGGGCGTACGTGCCAACGCTGTAGCTCCCGGCTTCATCGAGACAGCTATGACAGCTCAGCTTCCTGAGGACATCCGCAAGGACTGGATGAAGAAGATTCCTCTCCGTCGCGGTGGTCAGACAGAGGACATCGCCAATGTCTGCCTCTTCCTCGCTTCTGAATTGTCAAGCTACGTAAGCGGTCAGGTTATCCAGATTGACGGTGGCATGAACATGTAATGCTCCGTAACGGAAACTTTTAAGATAATACGCCCTGAGAGGACAAAAGCAAGGATCGGTACCGACTCTTCCTTTTGCCTTCCCAGGGCGTTTTGGCTTATTACGCCAACCAAAGACATCATACACCCCAAGAAATTCATATATCTAACAAACAACACTCTAAAGATGCAAGTAGTCTACGAAGACAATCATATCATCATCGTCAACAAGGCAAGTGGCGAGATAGTACAAGGCGACAAGACCGGTGACAAGCCGCTCTCCGACATCGTGAAGGAATACATAAAGGTGAAGTACGCTAAGCCGGGCAACGTATTCCTTGGCGTGGTGCATCGTCTTGACCGTCCCGTAGGCGGACTCGTTGTCTTTGCCCGCACATCCAAAGCCCTTTCGCGTCTGAACGAGATGTTCCGCACGGGCGACGTGCACAAGACCTATTGGGCTGTTGTCAAGAAACACTCCATCCCAGAGGAGGGCACACTCACCAACTGGCTCGTCCGCAATGAGAAGCAGAACAAGAGTTATGCTTACGACAAGGAGCGCCCGGGAGCCAAGAAAGCCATCCTAAAATACCGTCTGCGTGCCGAGTCGGACAACTATATGCTCCTTGAGGTGACTCTCCTCACCGGTCGTCATCACCAGATACGCTGCCAGCTTGCCCACATGGGCTGCCCCATAAAGGGCGACCTGAAGTATGGAGCGCCGCGCAGCAATCCCGACGGAAGCATCTCGCTGCTCTCGCGCCGAGTAGAATTTGTTCATCCAGTATCGAAAGAACCCATCTGCGTGGAGGCCCCCGTGCCCAACGACCGTCTGTGGCAAGACCTCGCACGCTGACCCTGCCGCTATGTAATATAGCACGCCCCTCTTAAAACCCATCATAACAACACTATCGGATGAAGCCTGTATTAAAGAAAAGTCTTAAGGTGTTAGCGGCGCTAATAGCCTTGCCGCCAACCCTTCTTCTCATACTCTCCATACTGCTATACGTGCCCGCCGTGCAGAACTGGGCTGTAAAGCAGGTGGCAGCCTATGCTTCTGACGCCATGGACATGAACGTCAGCGTGGAGCGTGTGCGCCTACGTTTCCCGCTCGACCTTGGTGTGTACGGCTTCCTGGCCACACAGCCCAACGACTCGCTAAAGGGCGTGACCGACACCATTGCCGATGCCCGCCTTCTTGTGGCTGGCATTAAGCTCATGCCGCTCTTCGATAAGCGGGTTGACGTGAAGCGCGTGGAACTGCTGGACGCCAAGATCAATACGGCACAGTTCGTACCTGCCGCCCGTGTTCGCGGTAGGGTGGGGAGCTTGCGCCTCTGTCCCAGTACTGTAAGGCTTTCCGATTCTGATGTTTCGCTCAGCACGCTGCGTCTTTCTCGTGCCGACATTGACGTGTGCCTTAGCGACACTGTCCCCGAAGACACCACGCAGAGCGAAAACGTATGGCGCATAGCCCTCCAACGGCTGCATGCCGACCATTCCAACGTCACGGTGCTCATGCCGGGCGACACGCTGCAAGTGGCTGTCGGACTTGGACGTACGGACGTTACCTCCGTACTTGTCGACCTTGCCAAGAACCAGTATCAGGTGGGTTCGCTCGACTGGCGTGAAGGATCCTTCGCCTATGACAACAACTTTGAGCGTCCGCAGAAAGGCGGACTCGACTATAATCATATCGCACTCTCGCCGTTGGCATTGCGCATCGACTCTCTCTTCTATTCCGACGCAGGACTGAAGATGAGGCTGCGCCGCTGTGCCTTTAAGGAGAAATGCGGCCTTGTGGTGAATGAGATTTCGGGAGCGTTGTCTCTCGATTCCGTCCACGTAAAGCTGCCGTCGCTCTTGCTGCGCACGCCACATTCGCGCCTGTCAGCCAATATCGACTTCGACTTCAATACGTTTGCCGAGAAAAATCCCGGTCGTCTGAAGGCTAAGATGTATGGCTCCTTCGGCAAGCCCGACCTACAGCTATTCCTTGGTTTTATGCCTAAGAATTTCCTTAGGCAGTGGCCGTCGTCGCCTCTCTCCATTGAGGGATCGGTTGACGGCAATATGCAGGCAATGAAGATAGACGCCCTGAAGGTGTCGTTGCCCGGTGCCTTCTCGCTTATGGCAAGCGGAAAGATGCAGAATCTTACGGACATCAAGCGTCTGCACGCCGCCATCACCGCTGATGCCCATACCGACGACATATCCTTCGTCACCGCACTCCTCGACCCCTCGCTTTCTCGTTCGTTCCGCATTCCGCGTGGCATATCCCTGAAGGGAAATTTCCATGCGGACGGCCCGCGCTATGCCGCTGATTTTACGGCTTCTCAGGGTGGAGGCAGCGTCAAGGGCGACGCCCGCTTCGATATGAAGGGCTATGCTTATCGTGCACGCCTTACCGCCAACTCATTGCGCCTCGCCAACTTCCTTCCTGACCTTGCCGTTGAGCCTTTCACCGGCGAGCTTACAGCGGAAGGAGTCGGACTCGACTTCCTCTCGCGACGTACGTGGATGGAAGCCAAGGGACGCATACGCCATTTCAGCTATTCCGGTTACGACCTTTCCAATATGAAGCTCGATGCCACCGTACGCGACGGTGTGGGTAAGGCTGTCCTCGACAGTCGCAATCCGCTCCTCAACGGCATCATCGACCTGCGCACGCTTATCAGCAACCGCCGCTTGGACGCAAGGCTTGCCTGCGACCTCCTCAATGCCGACTTCTATAAGATAGGTCTTACGAAGCGTCCTCTCTCCGCATCGCTCATTGCCGACGTCGAGCTTAACAGCAATCTTAAGAACGACCATTCTGCACGCGGCGTCATCGGCAACATTGTCGTGCGCGATTCTGCCCGCGCTTACCGACCGGAGAGCATTTCGCTGAACATCTTCACCCGTCCTGACTCCACCCATGCCGCCGTAACCTGCGGCGACTTCGCCTTGAAGATGGACGGACACGGAACCATAGAGCACATCATCGACTGTCTTACACGCACCAACGACGAAGCCATGAAGCAGCAGAAGGAGCGATACATCAATCAGTTGCGTCTGCGCGAACGTCTGCCGCAGCTCTCGTTCTATCTGGACGCAGGAAAGGAGAACGTCTTCTCCCGTACCATACGTCATTTCGGTTACGACTATCAGAACGCCTTTGTCGACATGTCGCTCTCCCCCCAGCGTGGCATCAACGGTTCCGTCCGTCTCGACTCGTTGATAGCTTCCGGCATTCAGCTCGACACCGTCCGCCTCTCTTTCAGTTCCGACTCCGTGAAGACCCTGTTTGAGGGACAGGTGCGCAATAACCGCAATAATCCGCAGTATGTGTTCGACGCCCGCTTCCGTGGAGCCTTCCACGAGCAGTCGCTCTATCTCGGCACGCGTGTCTTCGACGCCCGCAACCGACTCGGCGTGGCTTTAGGACTCAGAGCGCAGATGGAGCATAACGGCGTGCGCCTCACGCTCGGCGGCATCGACCCCGTGCTCGGATATAAGGAATTTAAGGTTAACAAGGGCAACTATATCTTCTTCGGCGACGACCAACGCCTGTCTGCCGACATGAAGCTGAGCGCCGACGACGGCATGGGCGTAAAGATTTATTCCAACGACAGCACTGAAGCCCTTCAGGACATCACCGTGGGTCTGACCCGCTTCGACCTTGCCAAGGTGCTGTCCGTCGTGCCCTACGCCCCGAACATCTCCGGAGTGATGAACGGCGACTTTCACGTCGTCAACAATCCCGGCGGCGACTTCACCGTATCGTCTTCCGTCAGCGTGGCGAAGATGTCATACGAGGGCTGTCCTATAGGCAACATCTCGTCCGAGTTCGTGTATATGCCTAAGGACGGCGGCCTCGAACACTATGTTGACGGCACGCTCTCCATGGACGGCAACGAGGTGTGTACGCTCAATGGCACGTACGACTCGCGTGGTGAGGGAATGCTCAACGCTCACATGGATATGTCGCGCACGCCGCTCAATCTCATGAACGGATTCATCCCCGACCGCATTATCGGTTTCAAGGGATATGCCCAGGGCAACGTCACCATAAAGGGAACGCTCTCCCGTCCGCAAGTCAACGGTGAGGTGTTCTTCGATTCTGCCTACGTTGTCAGCGAACCCTACGGCGTTCAGATGAGGCTCTGCGACGATCCCGTAACCATCACCGACAGCCATCTGCAGTTCGAGAATTTCCAGATGTTCGCCACCAACGGCAGTCCGCTCACCCTATACGGATCATTCGACTTTGCCGACATGGACGCCATGCGACTCAACCTGCGCATGCGTGCTTCCAACTACCTCCTCATCGACTCGAAGGAGACGGCACGAAGCGAGGCTTACGGCAAGGCTTACGTCAACTTCCTTGGAGCCGTCAACGGTCGGCTTGACGCCCTGCGTATGCGAGGTCGTCTGGACGTGCTCGGCTCAACGGACATCACGTACATCCTGCGCGACTCGCCGCTCTCTTCGGACAACCGCCTCGAAGGACTTGTCACGTTCGTCGACTTTCGCCGACCGGAGCAGACCACCGTGCAGCGTCCGCCCATCAACGGACTCAACATGGACCTCACCGTCAGCATCGACGAAGGAGCACACGTGCTCTGTGCGCTTAACGCCAACCAGTCTAACTACGTTGACATCATCGGTGGCGGCGACCTGCGCATGCTCTACGACGCTTCCGACGGGCTGAGCCTTTACGGACGCTATACGATAGGCAGCGGCGAGATGAAGTATTCGCTGCCCGTCATCCCGCTCAAGACGTTCAACATCAATGAGGGAGGATACGTTGAGTTCTTCGGCAACCCGATGAACCCGCGCCTTAACATCACCGCCACGGAGAGCACCAAGGCCACGGTCACAACGGACGGAGGATCAGGACGTAGCGTAGCGTTCGAGTGTGGCGTGGAACTCACGAAGACGCTTAACGATATGGGTCTGCAGTTTATCATCGACGCTCCTGACGACCAGCAGATTCACAATGAGCTGATGACAATGTCGGCTGAGAACCGCGGAAAGATAGCCGTGACGATGCTCACCACGGGCATGTATCTCTCCGACGGCAATCCCAACTCGCTCTCCGTGAACAGCGCCCTCAGTGCCTTCCTCAACTCGCAGATCAATGCCATATCGGGCAACGCCCTGCGCACCCTCGACCTCTCCTTCGGCATGGACAACACCATGCTCGGATCCGGCCAGATGCATACAGACTATTCCTTCAAGTTCGCCAAGCGATTCTGGAACAACCGTCTGCGCATCGTCATCGGCGGCAAGGTGTCGAGTGGAGCAGAGGTGGAGAACCAGAACGAGACGTTCTTCGACAACGTCACCTTCGAGTATCGCCTCTCGGCTAACTCAAACAAGTATCTGAAGTTCTTCTACGACCGCGACTCCTATGACTGGCTCGAGGGCTACGTAGAGCAGTTCGGCGCTGGTTTTATGTGGCGCCGCAAGCTCCAGCACTTCAAGGACATCTTCCGCTTCAAGAAGGAGAAGAGCATCATCGACATGTTCCCCGTCGACACCACAAAGCAGAAACGACCTGCCACAGAAGTAAAATAATAATAAGGAAAGACGATGAAACCATACAAGTATATATTTGCCATACTCGCACTTGCGCTCCTTGCAGCCTGCTCCACCACCACCTCGGTGCCGGAGGACGACCAGCTGTTCATCGGACTCAAGGCCACCAAGTATGTCGACTATGAACCATCCGACCACTTCAATGCCACACGTGAGGAGGTGGAGGCAGCCCTTGCCACCGAACCCAACGGCGCCTTCTTCGGCAGCAGCTCCATACGTCTGCTGCCATACCGCCTGTGGATATATAATGCCTTCTACGATTCGGACACACGCTTCTCCAAGTGGGTGAGAAAGACGTTCGGCAAGGCTCCGGTGCTTATGAGTGGCGTCAATCCGAGGCTTCGTGCACAGGTGGCCACCGAACTGCTGCGTTCGCACGGCTATTTCAGCGGCTACGTAGGCTATGATGTCCTCAAGCAGAACAATCCCAAGAAGGCGAAGGTGGCTTACACCGTCAATCTCGGCGAGCTGCATACCATAGACACGCTCGACTACGTCAACTTCCCAAAGACGGCGCAGGCGCTTATCGACTCCACCCGTACCGAGGCGCTGGTCAGGAACGGTTCGCCCTTCGACGTCTCCACCCTTGACGCCGAGCGCACCCGTGTGTCGACGTTGCTTCGCAATAACGGCTACTTCTATTATCAGCCCGACTATGCCACTTACCTTGCCGACACCATCGCCGAACCGGGTAAGGCACAGCTCCGCCTCCATTACGCCGACAGCCTGCCGTCGCTCGTGTCGCGCCAGTGGTATGTGGGACGCATCAACTTAGAGATGCGCCGCTCTGCCATGCAGGAGCTTACTGACACCGTGCGTCGCCGCAACTACACGATGATCTATTCCGGCAAGCGTCCGCCCATACGCCGCTCCGCCATCACACGCGACCTCAAACTGCGTCCGCGCCAGCTCTACAGCTACGCCAATTACCAGCAGTCCATCAATACGCTCACTGCCAAGGGACTCTTCTCACGCGTCGACCTCTCCTTTGCGCCGCGCGACACCACCCCCACCTGCGACACCCTCGATATGACCATCAACTGCGTCTTCGACAAACCCTACGACATCTACCTCGAAACCAACGTCGTGGGCAAGACCACGGGACGTGTGGGTCCGGGCGTTATCCTCGGTTTCACCAAGCGCAATGCCTTCCGAGGAGGCGAGAAGTTGTCCGTAAACCTGAAGGGATCTTACGAATGGCAGACCGGGCACCGTGCCGACGGCACCAGCTCAAAGTTTAATTCGTACGAGTATGGTGCCGACGTAAACGTAGAGATACCGCGTCTGCTGTTCATCGACCGCTTCCTTAGCAAGATGCGTCACAAGCGTCGTCGTCAGGGCAAGGTGGTCAAGCCGTACTATTCCACCCCCAACACCCTCTTCAAGGCTTCCAGCAACGTGCTCAACCGTTCCGGCTTCTTCAAGCGTCATATCGTCTCCGGCGAGCTTACCTACACCGTCCAGCCCAACGCCACGACGATGCACCAGTTCTCGCCGCTCATCCTCCAGTATGAGTATATGCGTGACCAGACCGACGCCTTCAAGGAAATCCTGAAGCAGAGTCCGTACCTCACCGTGTCTATGGCAGACCAGTTCGTGCCCAAGATGCGCTATACGTTCACGCTCCAGTCGCCCTCGTCATACCGCAATCCCATCTATTGGCAGACCACGGTCAGCGAGGCGTCCAACATCCTCTCCCTTGGCTATATGGCTGCGGGACGTAAGTGGAGTGAGAAGGGCAAGAACATGTTTAAGAATCCCTACGCACAGTTCGTGAAGATAGAGACAGACCTGCGCAAGACATGGCAGGTGGCAGACCACGCCCAGCTCGTGGCGCACATCAATGGCGGCATCATCTGGTCGTACGGCAACTCCCAGAGTTCGCCTTACAGCGAGCAGTTCTATGTGGGCGGTGCCAACAGCATTCGTGCCTTCAATGTGCGCAGCATCGGACCGGGCCGCTATTACACCAATCAGTCACGCCTTTCCTACCTGGACCAGACGGGCGACATAAAGCTGCAAGCCAACGTGGAGTTTCGTCCGCGCATCTTTGGCAATCTCTATGGAGCCGTCTTCCTCGATGCCGGCAACGTGTGGGCGATGCGTGACGACGGCTATCGTGCAGGATCAAAGTTTAACATAAAGAACATATTCAAGGAGACGGCGTTAGGCACGGGCATCGGCGTGCGTTACGACCTCGATTTCTTCGTGCTGCGTCTCGACTGGGGCATCGGTCTGCACCTTCCCTACAAGAGCGGTTTCTATAATATGCCAAGCTTCGGCGACTCGCAGAGTCTGCACTTCGCCATCGGCTATCCGTTCTGACAATCCCCTATACAAACAAAGCAAAACAGGCTGTTACTCTTTGCAAAGTAACAGCCTGTTTTGCTTTAATTTCCTATTCGTTTTTAGAACATCTTCTCAGGATAAACGCCGTCGTCGGCAAGTTTCTGGAACTTAGCCACTACGTCCGGACGATCCTCAGGATATGTCACGCCGAACCACTTGCTTGTGGTGTCGAGCACCTCGCATGTAGCAGTGCCGTCGTGGATGAGCTTGTCCACCATCAATGGGATGAAGAACTCGCTCTTGAGGTTCTCCATGTTCTTCGGGTCAGAGAGAAACTCCTTGAAGTAAGCCTCGCTGTGCTGGAAGTAGTCAGGAGTGAAGCCCCAGAAGTTCATCGATACCGGAGTTGTGTCAGGGATAGCCACCCATGTCTCGCCGTCGTCAGCCAGATACTTCACCACGCCGTCGAAGCGCTGAATCTTGGTGCGCTCCACGACAGAAGTAAGGTGGTGGTGCTCGTCGTTCTCGCATACGCCACGGCTTACTGTGCCGCTCTCAGAAAGCGTGTTGCCGACGCGGAATCCCACCATGGCATACTTGCCGGTTGATCCCTCAGGCAGCTCGCTGAGCCACTTGCCCATCACGCGGAATGCGTCACGATCGTAGAAGTCGTCGCAGTTGAGCACGGCGAAAGGCTCGTTGATTACCTTGGCGCCCATCATGAGAGCGTGGTTCGTACCCCAAGGCTTTGTGCGTCCCTCCGGGCATGTGAATCCTTCTGGGAGAGCGTCGATGCTCTGGAACACCAGTTCGCACGGGATGTGACCCTCATACTTAGAGAGCACGATACGACGGAAGTCGTCCTCAAAGTCCTTGCGGATTACGAAGACCAGCTTGCCGAAGCCGGCGTTGATAGCATCGTAGATGCTGTAGTCCATGATGGTCTCGCCGTGAGGGCCGAGCTCGTCCAGCTGCTTGAGGCCACCGTAACGGCTGCCCATTCCTGCTGCGAGGAGGAAAAGTGTTGGTTTCATATTTATTGATTTTTGTTTATATGATTATAAAGATATACAAAAGTAACAAATATCAACGGAATAATAGAAGTTTTGCCGTAAAAAATCATTACTTTCAGTTAACTTGAACGAATTTAAGATTCTTATTTCACTATATCCATCAGTGTCTCAAAGCTATCCACTTTACCATACTTCACGTTGGATGTAGATATTTGAGCAAAGAGTTTTTCAGCACAAGCTATCTTGCCCTTTTCTATTTCGCGCAGGTCCATGCTCGACATGGATCCTTTTGTCTCTGCCACAAAATATATGTGCTTCACCTCGCCTTCTTGGAACGCTATAGCCCAGTCCGGAGAGTAGTTGCCTACAGGTGTCGGGATATGGAATCCCTTTGGCAACTTGGCATATACAGCAACTTCCTTTGCCGTGTCAATTTTATCAACAAACTTTCGTTCTCCCTCGCTATCAGTAAACACATAATCCACGATGCTTTTCTTTCCTTCGAAGGCACGGTCTATCGTTCCGTGTTTCTCCTGCGTGAAAATATCGCTATCGAACTTACCTTCTACTCTGTTGTAGCTGATATGCTCAACGATGATTGTGGCTTTCTGTTCCATAATCAAACGTGTCACCTTACGTATGAATTCTTCAGGGTTAGCCTTATACATGCCGAACTTCTGCGGACGTATCTTTGAAAGTATTGTTGCCACGGTCTTTCGGGTCAGTCGTGTGGCACTGCTTATTTTGCCCAACAAGTCATAACGAACATTGCTTACTATATCCGTTTTCAGCTTCTCTGTTGCACTTTCTTTCTGGCGCATCATATCGCCATGCTTCATGTCGTCCAGTGTAGCATTGTCCTTTTGCTCACCTCGTGTCACAACATAGCTCAGCTGGGTCACCTCCAGCTCTTTGTTTATTGCGCCTACCGCTTTTTCAATAAGTTCCTCGCTGTCAAAGCTGACGGTATAGGCATACTTATGATTGATACGTCGCCAAAGCTCCTGAAACTCCTTCTTCATGAAGTTGTCGTTGAGCTTGTTGTCGGGCGTTGTGGTCTTGCTGGCATCGTCAATCATGTCCTTCAATACGCTCGGGTCGTAGATGCTCTGAACCAACTTCATCACCGAATTGCTCATTGGCTGCAACTCGTCGGCTAAAGGCAACAAGGTTTCTTCTGCACATGCCTTACGGAATGTTTCGGTCACTTCACCGTCTTTAGTGATATAGTTATTCATACGCAACTGGAAATAAATTTCCTGTGCGTCATTCTTTGTTATTGTGTACTTAGCTCCGTCATCGCAGGTAACAATCTTGCCGGTGAAGAAGTCAACATCTGCCTTTGTCGGACGGTCGTAGAGGTCTTGCCTGATGTCATGCTGCAAATCTGCCACAAAGGTTGCATAACCTTCGCTGGCAATTACGGTAAGTCGGTTCACCTTATGCACTTCTTCCGGAAGTGCGTCATTGTCCTGGCGCACACCATATCTGTCTACGCAAAGGCGCAAGCCACGGCCTACCTCCTGGCGTTTCTGTGAAACGCTGTTCGACTGGCGCAGCGAACATATCTGGAACACGTTCGGATTGTCCCAACCCTCACGAAGAGCCGAATGTGAGAAGATGAAGCGCACAGGCTCGTCGAGACTGAGCAGCCGTTCCTTGTTCTTTAAGATAAGGTCGTAAGCGGAGATGTCGTCGCTCTGGTCGCTGCCACGCTTCAATGCGCTGTTTATAGCATGGCCTTTCTTGTCTATAGAGAAATATCCTGCATGGGTGGCGTGGGCTGATATGCTTCCAAGATAAGACATATAGTCAGGGTCGAACATATTCTGATTGTTATTCAGCTCATCCATATATTCCTGCTCGAATATCTCACCGTATCGTCCCAACTGCTGATTGCCGTCTTCATCATACTGGCGGTAGTTTGCCACTTCATCCACGAAGAACAGCGAAAGGCACTTTATGCCACGCTTGAACAAGGCTGACTCCTTACGGAAGTGTGCCTTGATGGTTTCGCGTATCTGGATGCGTGCCTTATGGTCGGCAGTGATATTTCCTTGAATATCCTTCACGTTTAGCGTTACGCCATTGCCGAATATCGCTTTGCCGCGCAAAGGGTCTATCTCGGTCAGTAAATAGCCATGGTACTGTTCCATCTCTCCAGAGATATAATAGAGGTCGTCGCCTTCGCCTACATTCTTGTAGACTCGCTTGATGTTGCCACTCTTGCTCTGCACGTCTATCTCCATGCGCACCATCGGTGGTTCGTTCTTCGACAGGACGACACTATCGAAATAGATGTAGCTTTCCGTGCCTTTGAGGTTGCGAAGCTCGAAGCCCACCACCTCTATCTTCTTCACCAACTTCTGGTTGTAGGCATCCAACGCATCGAGCACATACACGGGGTTGTGGGTCTCTCGATGTGTGGCTGAATAGTTGAGCGTGAACAATGGGTTGAAGCGTGCCAACGCGGTCTGCGTGGCAGCACCGCCCATCTTCTGAGGTTCGTCCAAGATGATGATTGGGCGGTTGGCAGCTATCACGTCTATGGGTCGGCGTGAGCCAAACTCATCGCGCTTGTCGTATATGATACGGGCATACTTGTTTTTGGCACCTTCTTTCATTGATGTGTTGAACGCCTGAGTGTTGATGATCATCACGGAGATGTCAGCACTCTGCGAGTAGGTGTCTATCTGATTGAGGTTGTCCGAATTATAAACGAAGTAGCGTGCCTTCTTGCCATACAGCTCCATGAAGTGATCTTGGGTGATGTCGAAACTCTTCTTCACTCCTTCGCGTATGGCGATGCTGGGCACAACGACGATAAACTTTGTCCAACCGTAGCGTTTGTTCAGCTCAAACATTGTCTTGATATAGACGTAGGTCTTACCAGTACCGGTTTCCATTTCTATATCGAGCTGGCAGGCTCCAAGGCGCTTTATCACCTCATTGCTAAGGTGGATGTTGTTCTGTGTCTGTATCTGATGTATGTTCTTCAGCAATTCGCCCTCTGAAAGCACTATCTCACCGTTCTTGTAGCCTGTGTCATACTCGCTGAATCCGATGCCTTTTTGCTCTATGCGCTTGCCGTTGCTTATCACGTACACCTTTCCCTGGTCCATCTTGTAGTCCAAGAGTCCTTGGTTGGGTTGTCCGTTAAAGATTTCAACGGTGCTTTCCACGGCATCGGTCTGATATTGTTGTATCTTGAATTGCAGTTTCATCCTTACAAGTTTTTTGTTGTGGTGTTAGGTGCGTATGTCTTGAAGATCTGCTCGAAGTTGGTTGCCGTGGCATCATTCGCCAAGCTGGTGTCGCGCAGCACGGCATACGTCGGCTGCATCTTCGCAATAGCTGTCACCACCTCGTCGGATACTTCTTGATCGAAGCAAGCAACAAGATAGCCGTCGGCTACATTATATATAGTCTTGCCATCCACTTCGCTCTCTTCTATCTTGCTGTCGAGGGTTGCACCGAGCTCCAGCATCACTTGGAACAGAAGATCTTCGCTTGTGCGGTCGTCCTTTACGTTGTCTACATATCTAAACAATTCCAGTTGTGACGTCTCCTTCGGTGAATAGAATACTTCCTTCATGTTGCTGCTGTCGAGCTTCAAAACACGGAAACCTGTGTCGAGGTGCTGTGTAGTGAGTGGAGAGTCTGTCTTAATCTTGGCACCTGCACGACGGATGCGCTCTTTGCCGATTTCGCAGATTGTATGTGGAACATTAATTGAATCCAACAAATTAATTGCATTTTTCGCAACTTTTTTTGATTTGTCAGATCCCTTGCTGTCATCAATTATTTCAGGAATCTGCACAAGTATGAATCTTCTTTTAAGATTTTGTTCAACGTTTGCCAAAAATACAGCATGAGCAGTGGTTGCACTTCCCGAGAAAAAGTCAAGAATAATATCTCCATCGTTAGTTCCACAAAATTCAATTATTCTTTCTATTACTTCTTCATCCTTAGGGTTTTCGAAAACCTTGTCACCCATTAATGTTGCAAGTCTTTTTGAAGCTGCACGACCATCTTGATAGAAAACACTATACGGCACGGCGTTTTCACGATCTTTCAAATAGGCTTTAACCGTTGGCACACTGTTTTCGTTTTCTCCGAAATCTACCCTATCTTCTTTTATCCATTCTTTCAAATTCGCCTCAGAAGTTATCCAGCCTCGTGAAGGTATTTTGACTGGTTTGCGGGTAAGAGGATGCAAGACCTCATATTTAGGGCCGCCACCACCTGGCCATGAAATATTATCTGCAAAATAAATACCCCGCTTATCTACACGACAATAATGCTTATGATCTTTAGCAGGATGTCCATCTGGTAAATTCTTATACCATTTTTTAAGATCTTTCTCAATGCTTACAAAATCATCTCCATACTTTTTAACCAAAGCATTATATATGTTATAAATATCGTCAAGACCACGTTTTTTCTCACGCCAAACTATCTTGTGTTCCTTTATATATTCTGCATTACGGAAATAGCATACGACATATTCATGTGATACGGAAATATGTTTAGAATCATTCTTTCTTCCTGCCGACCAAATAAGCTCTGCTATAAAATTAGACTCTCCAAATATTTCATCGCATACTTTCTTGAGATTTTCAAGCTCATTTTCATCTATGCTTATGAAAATCACACCATCCTCAGTCAGCAAGTCCCTTGCCACTTTCAGTCGTGGATAAATCATATTCAGCCAATCGGTGTGGAAGCGTCCGTTGCTCTCGGTGTTCGTCACCAGACGGTTGCCCTGCTCGTCAAACTGTCCTGAGTTGGCGAGATATTCTGCAGCCGACTCCGCAAAGTCGTCTTCATAAACAAAGTCATTGCCTGTGTTATATGGTGGGTCGATGTAAATCATCTTCACCTTATGGAGATAGGTCTCCTTAAGGCATTTCAGCACATTGAGGTTGTCACCCTCAATGTACAGGTTCTGTGTGGTGTCGAAGTCCACGCTCTCCTCCGGGCAGGGGCGCAGCGTGGCGTTGATGGGCGCATTGGCAGCAAGGATAGCCTTGCGCTTGTCGGGCCAAGTAAACTGATAGCGCTCTTCGTTGCCTTCTACAATATCGGAAGACAGCAGCTGGCGCATTTTATCAAAATCAATGGAGCGTTTCACCCCCCCATTTGGTCGTTAACCTCCGTGATACATTCAGGAAACAATTCAGCTATTCGGCTGATATTGTCCTGCACACCATCGGCGGTTTGCATTTTCAGTTTTTCCATATTCTTAAAGTATTTCGTTCTCTTATTGATTCAGTTTTTCTTTCATTATCACCAGTCTTTGGTGCATCTCAAATCGTTTCCTCGGTTGTTTCTCTTTCAACATTTGTTGTTCAAGAGTGTTGATGCTTTTCAGCAGTTGCTCGCGCTCCTTGTTCGCCATTACTGCCGTATGCAGGTCCGTGGTGTTTGCGTCCAGCAGTCCTTCCGCAATTTGATGAACAAAAGAGGAGAACACGGCATCCATCGTGCTACCTTCAATGTTAAGCACTATATCAGCTTCTTTTACCCAAGCCGTCTGATATGTCTTGACAATGTCAAACTGCCGTTGCTCCGCATCGTGCCACTCTTTGTAGTTGACATACAGGCAGCACTTGCCTTCGTGTTGCAATACAAACACCGTGTGGCGTGGCATCTGCTTGTCTATAAGCATCAGCACGTCGGATGGCACTTCTTCTTTCTTCAGCACCATACGGAACACGGTAATCTCGTGCACCGTCTTGCCGTCGGTCACATTGAGCGTGGAGGGTGCCAGCTTCGCCGTCCACGTGATGCTCTCTACGCTGTCCACAAACCGCTGCTTCATTTTGGCATTTACCTCCAGGTTGCGGTAGAACGCCGTCTTGGGAACAGGCTTGCCCACAAGGGTTGAATCAGGGAATGTTATCATGGCTCTTTCTTTTCTTCAGAATCTAAAGAAGGAAGATAGTCACTTGCTTTGGCTGAAGTAATAACCCCATGCCCGAGTTTCTTCTCCAATTGATTGCGTGCTACTTTTGCTACGCTTCCGCCATCTTTTGCTATTTGCTTCTGCTGACTGAAGCCTTTTGGGTCACGCTGTTTAGACAGTTCTGTGGCAGAGGCCTCGGCGAGCATATTGAGCGCAATCTCCATATTGGTCATATTGTCGCGAAGACTTTCTTTCTTCAGACCCTTGAATTGTTTGTATTGCTTGGTGCTCATTCCGCTCCATTCACGAGTGATGATGTCGGTAAGAGATGCATACTGCATGCCTTGCTGAACGCCTGTTCTTGCCCATTCGTCTGTTAGTTCTTTTCTTATCTCAATAGACTTGATGCGCTGGTTTATCCATGCGTCAGAATATCCCAATCGCTTATAATCTATCACAGCCTGGTCGATGCTTTTCTCTGGGTCTTGCATCTGTTCCAATCGTGTGCTTGCCACTTGTGCCATCCACAGCTTGAAAGGCTCTGCTTTGGGAGAAGGAACGGACTGTATAAGACGAAACAGTTGCTCTGTATCAGCTACGTCCGTCAGGCGGAGCTTGCCGTCGGCTGCACGCAATTTCAACCGGTTACAAGTTGTAACCGTTTGGTTGCCTTCCTTTATTAATCTGTGTTTTAATACTTTCCAATAGTTTCTCGCATGTTCTGCGTCTGGTTGTTCGGTCAACACCGCACAAACATCCACTATAGAGAAATACCATTTCTCTTCTTTGTCGTCCCATACGGAGCGTATCTTCTTTTCTTCAAATAATTGAAGTGCTTCTTTCTTTGTCATAAATAAAGTATATTATCTAATGATTAAGAATGTTATCAACTCGAAATCATCCAGTCCTTTTATCTCACCTCGCAGAGCAGTTGTTTCTCCTACGGAGAACAGGCTATCGATGTCGTTCTCTTCCTTCACGCTTACAATGCTGTCGATGGCACCGTGCAGCAAGTCGCTGTATTTGCGCATGTCGCGTCCGTCCTTCGTCTCCTTGTTGAGGGCTGCGCAGAGCGTGCGGTCATACTCCTGCTTGCCTTTGCAAACATGGCGCATCACATCGAGCAGCTGCTTGGGGTGCAGATGGTCGCACACCACTTCGCCATCATCGCCTACATATACCATGTAGAACGGATGGAGCAGGTTCTTCTTGTCGATGTTTACGGCATTGTTGCGGTTGCGCAGGATGAACATCACTCCTGGTTTTGCCATGCTGTCGCTCCCCACCACGGCACTCATACCGAACGGTGCGTGCTCGATGTCGGGATGATTCTTTATGTATGCCAAGAGGTCAAGGCGAAATTCGTTCAGTCCCAAGTCCATGATGTTGATGCCGGTATCCATATCTTCGATGTCCACTACTTCCTCCTGTAGGCGCTTCAGCTGGTTACGGCGATATTCCAAATCGCCCTTCTCGTTGTCGGAAAGCAGGTTGTCGTCGCCGGTTGAGGTAAGCACCGTGGCTTTCATTCGGCTCTCTACTCGTCCTTTGAGCTTTATGTAATCATCAAGCTCAATGTCTGGCCAATAGTTCACCAACTGGATCACTTTATTGCGTGAACCGATACGGTCTACTCGTCCGAAACGCTGGATGATACGCACTGGGTTCCAGTGGATATCGTAGTTTATAAGGTAGTCACAGTCCTGCAAGTTCTGTCCCTCACTGATACAGTCGGTGGCTATAAGCACGTCTATATCTTCCTTCGCGTTCGGATATATGGATGCACGGTCCTTAGAGATTGGCGAGAAGTAGGTAAGCACATTGTTAAAGCTCAACGGGAACTTCTTGATTGTGCACCGTCCGTCTGTCGTTCCTGTGATAAGGGCTGTGTTGAGTCCGCAATCTGCCTTTATTTTTTCGGCAAGCTCATTGTACAGATAGTTTGCTGTATCGGCAAAAGCTGTGAAGATTAGCACTTTCTTGTTGCCGGGGTTTATCGGATTTTCAAACTTGTGTTTCAAATCCTCGATAAGCATCTGGAGCTTGCTGTCATGGCGCGGTGTGATATCGGAAAGCATGATAAGGAGCAAATCAAGTTTCTCCAAATCTGAAGAAAGGTCACGGCGCCAGCTGGTGGTGTCCATGTCGGCAAGGCTTATCTTCGACTTCTTGGTTGCAAAGGGATCGGTATCGCCTTCGCTGCAATCCATATCGTCTGAAAACTCACTTACGTCGATGCTTTCACTTCCACGGCGTTGCTCATACTCGTCTATAAGCTTTATAGTTTCCGTGATATATTCCTGAATGCGCTGCAATGTCAGGCGGAAGGAGTTTACCGAGCTTTCAAGGCGCTTCAAGAGGTTCGTTGCCATGAGCTTACGAAGTCCCTTTTCTCGTCCGTCGATGGACAATCCCTCACCATCGAAGTCGATAGCATAGTCGTTCCTTACGCTATCGAACAGATAGAGCGACGGCGTATAGATGGCAAGACAAAGGGTGTCGAGGGTGTTGGCAATGTCACGAAAGTTGATGGCGCTATTGAGGTCGGTCAGCTTAGGACGACGTGAGATAGGTGCCAGGCGCTTCGGAAACTCGCCGATATCTTTGGTGTCGTAATACTTAGTGATGTGACTTCTGCTGCGTGCGATTGTCACCGCATCAAGCATCTGGAAGAAATCAAAACTCAGATCATTCAGCAAGCGTTCTGTGGTGCGTGCCTCAGGAGGCAGCTTCGCCCACTTGTTATATACTGTCTGTGCGTTGCGGAATACATCATCAATGCTCTTGTCTAATTCAAGAGCTTCATTGATGTAGTCGGCTCTGCCTTCATAGGCGAGCTGCAACTGATTTTTCAAATCATTGAAGCGGTTGTTTACCGGTGTCGCACTGAGCATCAAGACTTTTGTCTTCACGCCGGAACGGATGACGCGGTTCATCAAACGCTGATAGCGGTTTTCCTTGCGTGGTTCTTCTTCATCGTCAAGTTCCTCCTCGTCAACGTTACCGCCATTGCGGAAGTTGTGACTTTCATCAATTACGATAAGGTCGTAATTTCCCCAGTTGATATGCTCCAAGTCAAGACCGTTGCTTAAGCCACGGTCGCGCGACAGGTCGGAATGGAACAATATATCATAGCGCAAACGGTCGCCTGCGATAGGGTTGTTCTTGTAGTTGGCACGAAACGTCTGCCAGTTGTCGTTCAGCTTCTTTGGACAAAGTACGAGCACGCTCTTGTTGCGGTTCTCGTAATACTTTATCACTGCAAGGGCTGTGAATGTCTTACCAAGTCCGACACTATCGGCAAGGATGCAGCCGTTGTATTTTTCAAGCTTGTTGATGATGGCAAGGGCAGCATCTTTCTGGAAGTTATAGAGCTTGTTCCATACTATGCTTGACTTGAAACCAGTGCGCTCGTTGGGCAACACATCTTCTGATATGTCGTCCAGGAACTCGTGAAAGATATTATAAAGAGCTATGAAATAGATGTATTCCGGAGAGTTCTCTTGATACACTGTCTCGATATACTCCAATACTTTGTTGGTGACATCGGAAAACTTTTCTTCATTGTCCCATTGCTCATTGAATATCTTCAGATATGCTTCTGCTGTGGGTGACGGCAAGACATTTACCATTTGGTAAACACTATTGCCGCGCTCACATCCTAATTCTGTTGTGGTAAACTCGTTGAACGGCAGATATACGTGCTGGCTGTTGTCTGCTACATGCAGAAAACCGCCCATAATGTCGCCTGTGGAATTGCTCTTAAAACGCACTTTGCGCTTTATCCATTCTGCACACTCCTTTGCAATAGCTTTCTGTGAAAGCTGGTTGCGCAGACGGATCTCAAAATCGGTGCCGTAAAGATTACGCTCTCGGTTTAGCTTAGGAATGAAAAACTCACGCTTCTCCTTTTTGCCCTTGTCTTTGACAAATGTAGGCGAGGTAAAAATAAAGCGAAGTTCTTCTACGTTTTCCAACTCCTTCTTTAACGCCTCAAAAGCATATATTGAAAATGAAGCTGCAGCCACACAAATACGACTGTGCGCAGACAACCGTGTCTTTAGGTCGTCTACTACTCGTTCATTAATGTTGTTTATTTGTTTAGGAAGCTCCATTTCCATATTTAAGGTGTGTCTTTTTATTATAAATAGCTCTTGTTTGACTGAATAGAATATTATGCAAAGGTAATCTTTTAACGGCATTTAACTATATTCTCAAGCTTAAATAATCTAAAAAATCTCAGCACACGTCTTCATGTCCGGCATGCAAATATCGTACAAAGAGTAAAAACATGTTACAAAATAAAAATTGATTCTAGAGTTCCGGTTTGCTGTTTTTACGGTGTTTTGCTGTGCAAACAGCACCCGAGCTTAACAATAGCGCCACTTTTACACTACAATAGTGCCACTATTATAGTGTAAAAGTGGCGCTATTGCATGATAAAAGTGGCACTATTGGGGTGTAAAAGTGGCGCTATTGCAGCAAAAAACGGCTCGTTTGCGAGTCTGATTTTATAGTGTATCGTTAGAAAACCTTATAACACACTGTGTATTAACGTTATAGCTCCAAATGCTCAAAACTCAAGAATTTCGCACCAAAGATTTTGTTGTGCGCTCAG
>OLSD01000501.1_pt1 | contig 39582 bp, 31 predicted proteins | sample 1672211 | NCBI WGS metagenome assembly OLSD01 (sample SAMEA3136659, study PRJEB25190) | human gut metagenome | reverse complement strand
TTTGAGTGGTGCCGTCACTAGTACGAGAGGACCGTGATGGACAGACCTCCGGTTTGCCAGTTGTGCCGCCAGGCGCACCGCTGGGTATCCGAGTCTGGTTAGGATAAGCGCTGAAAGCATCTAAGTGCGAAGCCATCCGCAAGATGAGAACTCCATTGAGGGTCGTTGTAGACGACGACGTAGATAGGCTGCAGGTGTAAAGACGGTGACGTCAAAGCCGAGCAGTACTAATTGCCCGAGACTTTCTTCAACGTAGCCGAGGTATCTTGCCTCGGCAATAAGTAGCGATACTTTCAGTTGTTGACAACTTTAACAATAGTTTTGCTTAATCAACGTGTCTATCTTATACGCACGCTAAGAATTCAAAACTCAAAATTCAAAATTGTGAGTGAGCGTAGCGAACGAACATTAGGCGGTTATTGCGGCGGTGTCCCACCTCTTCCCATTCCGAACAGAGAAGTTAAACCCGTTTGCGCCGATGGTACTGCAATGCAATGCGGGAGAGTAGGTGGCTGCCTTCTTTTACTTGAGGTCTTCAAGGTCTAACGACTTTGGAGACCTTTTTTTGTGCCCTGACGCGAAGACATGATCTTTAGACATGAAGACATGATCTTTTTTGACATGAAGACATGTTTTTTTGACATGAAGACATGAAGACATGTTTTTACAAGAAGTACATGATTTTTTCTGATTGATGGCGTAGCCAATTAATAATTACTAATTGAAAAGTAATAATTGGACCATCTATTTCCATTTGTGAACCATTATGGACTTGTATGATTCGCAAATAACTGATAACTTTGTTTGCAACTTAATGATAAAAAATTATAATAAAATATAACGTGAAAAGAATCGCATTTTTATTTGTGTTTATGGTTATAGCTTTCAGTTCGCTTAATGCTAAGAGTTATCCTTTTAACATGGCGCATAGCTATGATGTACAGATTGTTCGTGTTGCTCAGCAGGGCACCAAATTCTTAAAAGCTTGGGGCGTTGCAGGTTCTCCGGATAAGGCTATTGACATGGCTATGCAGGATGCTGTGGCAGCTTGTATCTTTACTGGGGTGGAAGGAAACGAGATAGCAGGTAAGATTCCGCCACTTGTAGCTGATAGAAGCGTTTACGAAGAGCACAAGCAGTTTTTCGATACCTTTTTTAAGAAGGGCGAATTCCTTCAGTATGTGAAGAATGCCAATACTAGTTATCCCACTGGTGAGAACAATGTAAAGACGGGTAAGGGTCGTAAGGTCGGAATCTTTGTAGTTGTGATGTACGACAATCTTCGTAAACGTCTGGAGGATGAAGGTATCATAAAGAAGCTCAATAGCTATTTTTAATCCCATCTTATAATGGTAATTATTAATTCAAATTAAATCATAGATAATGAAAAGAATTGTTTTGTCTTTTGCGGCTTTCCTATTTGCCGTATTGACATTTGCTCAGGTCACAGCCAATCAGCCTAAAGCCATGAAACCTATCATCATGGTGATTCCAGAGAAAGCTTGGTGTGTGAACAATGGTTTTGTAAAGAGTAATGACCCAAAGACACCTGATTATGAAAAGGCACTTCTTAATGATGATGTGCTTAACGTCATCACTAAGATGGGTGGCATTATGCAGGAGCGTGGCTATCCGTTGAAGAACTTGCAGAGTGCGCTCGACGAACTTAAGAACGAGGGTGCGATGGATATGGCTCTTACGTCGAAGGCTGACGGAGAGATTGTGGAGGACGAGCTTGATCAGCTTACGCGTGTTGCTCAGGCTGACATCCTTGTCAATATAGCTTTCACTCGCACCTCTCATGGTCCGCGCAATATGGTGGAGTTTCGTGTTACTTCCATTGACGCAGCTACAAGCAAGCAGATAGGCGGTGAGACGGGTCGCAGCTCGGCATCAGGTGCACCGATCTCAACATTGCTAGAAGAGTCTGTATTAGGATTCATTGACAATTTCACCGGAAGCATACAGAGACATTTCGAAGATTTGATTGCCAATGGTCGTGAAGGTTCGGTTATCTTCAAGATTGCCAGCGACTGTCCTCTCAACTTCGAGTCGGACGTTACTCTGAATGGCGAAACCGGTGAGTTGAGCGAAGTTATTGACTACTGGATGAACGAGAACACCGTGAACGGCTCATTCACACAGAACGGCAAGACTCGTAACCGCATGTCTTATGAGCAGGTACGCTTCCCGCTCTTCGGTAAGGGCAAATTCGGTGGAAAGCCTAAGGCCATCAATATGGAGGGCTTCATAAAGCCTATCACATCGTTCCTCTCTCAGTTCGGAGTGTCTGTTGCCACTGTACCAGTAGGTATCGGCAAGGCATACGTTGTGCTTGGCGGAAAATAAAAAATACGTTATAACAATTATCATGAAGGTAAGGATTTTTGTGGTGGCATTGGCTGCATTGTTCTGCACTGCTGCCACAACCGTCAAAGCACAATCGGCGAAAGACATCGGAGTGATATGTCTCAATCCTGTAGTGCCTGAGAATGACGGTCTCGGATTGAAAGCTACCGCCATGCTGAAGACTAAGCTCAATCAGATAGCCACAGCTAATGGCATGTCGGGTTCGGGCTTCGACAACCGTTTCATCATAACGGGGCACATACAGAAGTTGAGAAGCGAGCAGACTCAGACCGTTCCGCAGAAGAATGCCGTGCTGGTAAGCATAGGCATATATGTAGGTGACGGTCTTGACGGCACACTCTATTCTAATTTTTCTACCGAGACGAAAGGTATCGGCGACTCTGAGGACCAAGCCATAGCTGCCGCCGTGAGAAAGCTGAATCCTGCTCTGCCACAATTGCAGGAGGCTGTGGCAAAAGGAAAGCAGCGCATCACGGAATATTATGACCGTATGGCTGCCAACATCATCCAGACCGCCAAGGCTTCTGCCGCAGCAGGAAAGTATGACGAGGCGATGAACATGCTCTTTGCCATACCGATGGGAAACAAGGATTTTCAGACGGCGCAGTCACTCATAGCACAGTATGGCAGCACGTCTCTAGAGAAGAAAAATCTTGACATTGTCCGTCAGGCACGCTCGGCATGGAGCTCTGATCCAACAGAAAGCGGAGCAGCAACGGCAAGCGATATCCTTGAGAGTCTTGAGATGCCATCTGCAAAGGTGCAGGCTGAAGCTAAGAGTCTGCAGACGGAGATGGCGGCACGCATCAAGGCTGTAAGCGACCGTGAGTTCCAGCTGGAGAAGCAGAAGGCGCAGGATGAGAAGGAGGTGCAGATTGCCACAGTACGTGCGGCAGCGTCAGTGGCAAAGGCATACGTTGAGAGCCAGCCTAAAGTAGTATACCACTATTATTGGTGGTAAGAAACATATAAGAATCATAACAATAAACACTTTTTATGAACAAGAAATACTTGTTTGCCTCAATGATACTTGGAGGCGCAATGACATTTACGTCATGCAGCAGTGATGACAATGAAATATTCGTGGGCGACAATTTCTTTACAGACCGTCAGGCAATCATTGATGAGATCAATGCCCTGACATATCCCCAGGGATTCACCGATTCTGACGATAAGCATCCCGAATATAAAAACATGGACTCTGAAGTCTACACTGACAAGAAAAAGACCGAAGGACGTGGAACGGAAGGATATTACGGCTATGTGGACTTGGGACTGTCTGTGAAATGGGCTTCCTCAAACCTTGGTTCCGTGAGTCCGGTCAATGAACACAAGACCTTGGAGCAGACCTTGCAGGAGCTGGAGGACGAACTTGGCATCCAGCCAATGGAAAAGCCGTCGTTTACTAATAATGAGAACAGCACTTACCCGACGACAATGACATACGAGGAGTATCTCAAGTCGATGGATATAAGGGAGCTGTATTCGGCATACAACAGATACAACAATTATTGTATAGCCAAGAAAAGTGCTCATGATAACGCCATTGTAAGATATAACAATACCCAATATGAGAACCACAAGTATCTCTTTGCTTTGGGCGACGGTTATCCTTGGGGCGGACTGGGCATGTGGGATTATCTCGGAACCAAGGATGCCCCTCTGGATATTGCCGGCAATGCAGAGTTTGATGTCGCTACGTACATTCTTGGCGAAGGTTGGAGCATGCCGACTAAGGCACAGTGGCAAGAGCTTATCGACAGGTGTCAATGGGAAAAGCATGACAATTACTACGTCGTGACCGGACCTTCCGGCAAGAGCATCGTGCTGCCTTGTGCATGGTATCACACGTCGGAGCAGACGGGCAGAGATGTCTACAATGTATATGTTTACGACAGTAAGGAGTTTAAGCTTGGCGGTTTCAGAGATCTGTTTTATATCCGCCCCGTGCATACAAAATAACAATCAACTGCATTTTTATAATAGGATACAATGAAAAGATATATATTAGCGACTATTCTGGCTGGATTCCTTTCTGCCCCAATCTCGGCAAAGGAAAAGCCTTTCTATGATTCAAAGAGCAATATTGTCTGCATCACGGGCAATTATAATCTGCTAGCATATGGCAATAAATACCGCAAGGTGGAGGTTGAGATTCCCGCTTCGTGTTCGGCATACAGCGGCAAGCAACTATGCAAGATTCTCAACGACCAGAAAATAGGCAAGCAGATTCTCGACTATCTCTTCTGCTATGACGGCACATCGCTTTCAGAAGAACGACTGAAGGACCTTGCGCTGCAAAACGTGCTGAAGTCGGATGACGAGCGTGCGGCGATAGGCGTGATCTCAAAGGAGGACATCCTGAAGGAGGATTATCTCCCGATATTGGAGAACAACTACATATTTCTGGTGAGCACAGTGAGAGGTAAGAAGATTTGGAACGCCTACAAGGTTGAGATTGACAAGGATGTGCTTGAGCAGGTATTCAACTGCTGGGACGACATGAGCAAGTATAACCAGATAAGCGTGCCCGTTTCATTTGTTGCTTCTGACAAGGCAAAGATGACTTATGACGTAGACGCCCAGGAATATGTGCTTAAGAACAAGACCAAGAGAAAGATGTCTGTAAAGGTACCGGCTTTCGCCATTCGTGGACAGGTGACCGGAAGAAATCCTTTTGCTACAAATATCGGCTATGTCAATGGTCTGAATTCGTGTGATAAGGTGGCCATCTATCGTACAAAGGAGAAGAACGGTAAGATGTATTCGTCGAAGGTGAGCACCACAAGAGCTTGCAACGTGAACGACAGCACAGCAAACCTCTACACTTTTGCCGGAGGACAGGCTTCTTATAAGAAAGGTGACGTAGCTGTCTATCAGGCAAGCTCCAACACCAGTCTCAGCATCACTGGCGGATACATGGGCCACTCGTATGATGTCAGTCTGACTTTCGACATGCGTCTGGGTCTGAGTAAAGCCGGCATATCTCAGTATCTCATGGCAAAGGCTGGAATGGGAGCATATGAGAACAGCAAGCGTCTTTATGCCACCAACACCGGAGACGTGGTAAAGAGCCCTGTTTTCGTGAACGTAGGTTTGGGCTATGGTGTCGGATTTGAGTTTGCCCATTGTGTTGAGTTTATGCCTTACGTGATGGCACTATGGGAGGGCAACTTCTTTGCCAACAAGTATGAGTCGCCCAATGCCACATATAACGACGGCGTGAAAGACTATCACTCGTCTGACTACGGAAAGTCAGTACTCTCGAATGCTGTGAGTATTCCTATAGGCGCAAAGTTTAATGTCAACATCTTCTATCCCGTCCAGCTGGTTGTAGGTGCAGAATACGCTATCAACATCAATCTTGATAACGTTGGCGGCAAGGATGACTCTACATTGCATAGTGATGCAGACAGATTCTTCTTCAAGCCCACTGGCTACAAGCGCGAAGGTCTGAATGTCTTCGCAGGCTTAAGATTCAACTTCTAACACCTTATTTATAATATTGATATGTGGCATTCTCGGTACCCTTAGAGAATGCCACATTTATTATTTTCGTTTATGAACCATTATGGACTTGTACAAGTCATGAATATCTGATAACTTTGCCATTACTTAAACAATAATGATAAAAACCATATTCTTAAACTTTTAAAATTATGAAAAAATTATTAGGTTTACTAACCGTAGCAGTATGTGCCTTGATACTGTCTACATCATGCAATGGCTCAAAAGTCGGAGACAATGACAAGGTGACTTTAACCGTTGAAGCCGAATTGGGTGAGCTTTCAGATTATCTGTCAATTACAGATAAGGAAGTAACCGTAACTCTTTCTGATGAAAAGAAGAAAAAAGATGATGAAGAAAAGGAGTTCAAGGTTGTGGCTGCTTCTTTGGCTGTTGCTGTACAGAAGGCTGTGGCTTCTGATGATGATTTTACTTTTGAGGTAGAAGTCCTTGATGAGAATCATGTCAAAGTTTCTGATTTACCTAAATTTCGTATTGAGTCAAATTCTGACTATGACAATGGTGACTTGAATTATTTCCTTAATAAAGGAAATATTCGTGCGGTAATGGAAGATGGCGTGGAAGTTTCTAAATGGGATGAAAATGACGGTCAAGAGGTATGGGATAAAATATGCGCTAAAGGTAAATACATTGTAATAAAGCTGTATCATAGTAGTGCAAAGTATGCAGAGTACAAGAAAGGTGGTTCTACTGTTGAAAGTTCTGACGACGTGGTCTCTGATGATGTTGCAAGTGCAGACTTTGACGAATGGTTAGACTCTTATGAGGAGTTCTGCACTGAATATATCGAATTGCTGAAAAAAGCATCGCAGGGTGACATGGATGCTTTGTCTGAATATCCGAATATGCTACAGAAAGCACAGGAGCTTGGAGAAAAGATGCAAAATGCTCAAGGTGAAGCTACACCAGAACAGTGGGCTAAGTATATTGAAATACAAAAGAAGCTAACTAAGGCAGCTTCAAGTCTTAATTAATAACTTTATATAGCTAATGGAAAAAGAGAAGATAAATCAGTTCATCATGATAAATGGAAAGTTCTTTCCTGAGATGATGATTGGAGAGGTAAAGCAGAAACTTGAGTCGCTTGATGAGAGCAAGGAGTCAATGTTGATGTCTACAGAGTGGAAGAATCCGACTGTTGCATTCTTGTTTGCTTTCTTCTTAGGCGGTTTCGGTGTTGACCGTTTCTGGCTTGGTCAGACAGGTTTAGGAGTTGTAAAGCTCATTACTTGCGGAGCTGCTGGTATTTGGAGTCTTATTGACTTATTTACTGTTATGGGTCGTGCCAAGACATACAACTACAATAAGTTAATGATGTATTTTTAAATAACAATCTGTTCAGAGGAAGACAATGTGCTCTTCCTCTGAATTTTATATGATGGATAGACAAGACACCATAGTTCTTTCATTGGTTTATTTGTTGGGCATTGTTTGGATTATCCTTAACGAATACTTCAATCTAAGCATAACATTATGTCCGACGAAGGTTCTTTGGGGAATCCCTTGTCCCGGTTGTGGAATGACAAGAGCCGTAAAGCTTTGTTTTGAAGGTGATCTATGGGCTGCAGTACGAATGAATCCCAATATCATACTTGTTTGGATAATTCTTCCCATTGCCCCTTTAATCTTAATTACACAATTAAAAACAGGGAAAGATTGTATAGCAAGGATAAATGCCTTTTTAGACAAGAAGGTTTACCTCGTTATTATTCTGATCGCAGAAGGAAGCATATGGATATATAACATTGTCCGGCATATATAAGCGGACTTTACTGCATACGGCTTTATTAACATCGAATCTAATAAAAAGAAAAAAACTGTAATATGGAGACAGACCTGTTGATGCAATGATTAAAATGGAGCCTTATGTTGGAATGCCAGAAGGAATATTGAATGATTATATAGGTACAATAAAAGGTGTCAAAGTGAAATTGTTTGAAAGAGTATATAATTCTGTATGGAACAAATACCAGATTTGTGGATTATTACGCAGCTTGGGTAGCAATATCACGGTTTGGTGTCTCAACGGAGTGGTTGAACATGTTTATCATGACGGAAGATTATAAAAAGTGAGTTCTTTGACATCCTTCAGATAATATCTAGAAAATTAAAAACCATTAATTATGAACAGATTTAAATGTACATTAAAGGCTGACCGTGCCGGAATGAAGAAAGGCACAGTCGTTGAGGTAACAACCTCACTCGCAAGTTGTGACGCTCACAATATTGCTGATGCATGCGAGGCACAGTTTGGCAAGAAATCTCGTGAAGCTTCGCACCCAAGCTATTGGGATATCCAGAAAATTTAATCGCATAAGTTTTTCAGTAAAGTTTTTCCGTGTCCACTTATCAAGTGGATGCGGAAAAATAAGAACTAAAATATTTTAATTATGATACTACTTAACGATATTCTCAGACTTCCAGACCCTAAGAATGTTAAAGTTAGATTTAACTTGAGTTTTGGAACCAAAAGACCGGCTATTGATTACTTTACAGACCAAACGGAAGAAAGCAAGCGGCATATGCTTGAAGGTCAATACTGGAACTATTCGAAAAAAAGTAATTTCTCTGATGGAAACATTACTTTAGGTTTTGTTCCTATTCCTCAAAAACAAGATTGTTGGTTATTATTCCATATAGGAAAAGTAACCAAAGATCTTAATATCCAAGATGGAATCGGTTATGAGTTTGAAGAATTGGATGAATACAAAGAATACATAGGCAGATTGGTTATACGCTTTAAAAATCATAGTCAGAATCTTATCAGATTAGGAGAGAATATCCTGTCTATGTGTGAGGTTGAAGAAATACTTCCTAGTGTTTACAGCAACGACTATTTCCCTGGATATAACAATGTGAATGTCTCATGGCAATCTCTCAAGAACTTAATAACAAAAGAAAGTTGGCGTTCGGCTCTTGAAAACCAAAAAGGAGTCTACTTGTTGGTTGATTCTAATACCGGAAAACAATATGTCGGCTCGGCTTATGGAGAAAATATGATTCTCGGTAGATGGGAAACATATATGCAAACATGCCATGGAGGAAATAAACTTCTTAAGGAATTAGGTGCAGACTATATTAAGGATAATTTCTATTTCACAATCCTTGAAACATTCAATGAGGATACTGACGACCAAATAATCATTGAGAGGGAGTCACATTGGAAAGATGTGTTGCAAACAAGAAAATTTGGATATAACAAAAATTAATAGTTTATAGCAAAATATAGATTAGGATTAGCTATTATGGATGGTGTGTCAAAAGTCAAACAAATTGGGATTTCCGCCCGATTTTGTTTGACTTTTGACATACCATCTTTATCAACGACAAAATATGTGCAAGTTACGCGAGAAGTGCTTAAGTATTACAACGGACCCTCAACAACTATCAGATAGTGATGGACCATAGCGACAAAAAGGAGGAAAAACAAAATATGAAGAAGATAAAGAATAGAAGGACGGATGACAATAGAAGTCTGAAGGAACAAATAATCCTTCGCCAAGCTCACGATTGCAGCTTCCGCAACAAGAAGCAACTGGAGCAGTCGAAGCTTTGCGGCTGCTTCAGTTGCTGCGAGATCTTCCCGCCGTCCGAAATCACGGACTACATCTCCGACAAAGAACCGACAGCTGAATGCCCCTACTGCCACATCGACGCCGTAATAGGCGACGCCTCCGGCTTCCCTATTACCGAGGAGTTTCTGAGGAAAATGATGTATAGGTGGTTTGGGTGAGGTGATATTTTTGCTGGCAAATGTTTGTAAATCAACAAAAATGCTGTATATTTGCTGATATAACAATAAATGCAGTGTTATGATAGAGAAATACATAAATCCACATACAGACTTTGGCTTTAAGCGACTCTTCGGTTCTGAGTTTAACAAGGAGCTTCTTATCAGCTTTCTGAACGCAATGTTTCATGGCGAGCAGAACGTTCAAGATGTCACATATCTAAATTCTGAGCAACTTGGCGACCGTGCAGATGCCCGTCGTGCGATCTTCGATGTATATTGCGAGAACGACAAGGGTGAGAAGTTTATAGTGGAGATGCAGAATGTATATCAGGAGTTTTTCAAGGACCGTACTATATATTATTCTACGTTCCCCATTCGTGAACAGGCACAGCGTGGAGGAGAATGGGATTTCCATCTTAACCCCGTCTATACAATCGGTCTGCTTAACTTCAACTTTGCAGATGGACTTGAGAACGCCAAGCGCTGGCATCATGAGGTGAAGTTGATGGAGGTTGACACGCATGAGATATTCTACGACAAACTGACGTATATCTATGTTGAGATTCCGAAGTTCGACAAGCAGGAGTCTGAACTCGTGACGATGTATGACAAGTGGATGTATGTGCTTAAGAATCTCTCTAGGCTAATGCAACGTCCGGCAGCTCTTCAAGAGCGTGTCTTTACAAGACTTTTTGAGCAAGCTGAAATATCCAAGTTTAATAAGCAGGAGCTAAAAATGTACGAGGACAGCGTCAATGCCTACCGCGACATAGTGAATGCTATAAGGACGGCTGAGAAGACGAAGTTTGCGGAAGGCATGGCTGAGGGCATGGCTAAAGGCAAAGCGGCGGGCGAAAAAGAAGCAAAGGAAAAGATAGCTGCCAATCTCCTTTCTCTTGGAGTACCTTTAGAGACGATAGTGCAAGCATCGGGCTTGTCGGAAGAAGAGATTCAGAATCTTAAACTGTAATTCCCTTCGTGAACTGGCTCTGCCGCTTTCATAGCGTAGCGGAGAAAGAACAACGAATTTATCTTTGTACGATATTTGCATGGTGGACAAGAAGACTTTTCTAATGACCGATCTGGGTTAATTTGTACACCATCTTGCATCCTTGTGTTTGTGGGTGCGTGGCTACGGCGGGACGCCATAGCCTCCTAAGTTTGTACCGTCTGCTCATGGTATATTTCAAGATAACTTACAAGCAAACGGCACAATATCCTCGAGGAACTTATGTGTAGCAAACAGAAAAATATTCGTTATTATAGAATTCTTGTAGAAAATAGGGGAGGAATGTGGCTGTTAATCAATGGTTTTACTTATTTTGAACTATTGTGAACTTGTCGCATTCATATAAATTGTGTACTTTTGCAAAAGTATTAAATACGGCAATTGCAAAACTTGAAATCTATGATGACAAATAAGTTGTTGAATAAGTGCTTATACATTGCTGCTGTCAATTTCTTTCTGTTGGCTTGTTCTTCGGGTGCAGAAAACGGTGTGGACGATGAGCCTACACCTCCGCAGCTCGAGAGACCCACCGGGCGTATCCCCATTGATATCAGCGCCTCCATTACCCGTGTCACAGAAACGGAATTTGAGGAAGGTGACGCTGTCGGACTTTATGTGGTCAATCGTAATGACAACGGCTTGCAAAATAATATCAAAACTTCGGGCAATCACGTTGACAATATGCGCTATACGTATTCTGGTAATAAGTGGACCCCAGACGAAATGGTATATTGGAAGGATGATAGGACATTTGCCGACTTTTATTTGTATTATCCTTATGATTATTTATACCCATACCGTGAACATCCAGTGTTTAGCGTACGGCAAGACCAAAGCAATATCAACTCTTATAAGCAATCCGATTTCATTATAGGCTCAGCGTTAAACGTGGCGCCAAGTAAGAATGCAGTCCCCATTGCGACAAGGCATGTGATGAGCCGGGTGGAGATAGTCTTGAAGCCTGGCGAAGGACTCACCGATGAGGCGCTTGCCGCTTCAGACGTTAAGGTGGAGGTTAATGTTCCTATCAAAAGTGCCGAAATTGACTTTATGGATGGCAATGTAGTACCTGTTGAGAATTCTGACAACGATACTCGGTATAATATTAGAACATACAAGGATGGCAATGTCTATCATGCCTTTGTTGTGCCGCAGTATGTTCCGCAGTCCAATCTTATAACGGTGATTGTTGACGGACGCTACTTCTTCCTTTCCAAGGCTTTTAATTTTGAAAGTGGCAAAAGCTATATGTTCACTGTTACGCTTGGCAAGGCAATCAGTGGCTTGAACGTCACTATAACCGCATGGGATTATGACGGCGTAGACTATGGCGGAACGGCTATTGAGGAATAATCTGTAATATGTATGAATTTAAATACTGTCGCATGATAAGGAAACACATCAACTTTCTTATATACATGGCTGTAATGGCCTGTGTGGTGTTGTGTGCAGGCTGCGCTGACGGACTGTTCGGCGAAGACGGCACACAGCACAGCACCCGACGTATTGAGCTTTCCGGTGAGATATATCAGGAGGCGGTGACGCGTATCGACGACAACGGTTTTTGTGACGGCGACGGAATAGGCGTCTACATTGTTGACTATAAAGCCGGCACTCCCGGTACGCTGCAGCAGAGCGGCAACCGTGCCGACAATGTATGCTACACTTACCGTGCAGCCAACAGTAAATGGTATTCTTACTATGACGTTTACTGGAAGGACTTAAACACCCATATAGACGTATACGGCTATTATCCCTATGCCAACCCCGAAAGCATCGACAACTATACTTTTATGGTGCAGCGCGACCAGAGCACTGCCTCTTCCGATGGCAAGATGGGCGGTTATGAGGCGAGCGACTTCCTCTGGGGCAAGCTGACCGACGCATCACCCACCAGTGCCGCCTTGCGTCTGCAGCTGAGGCATCGTATGTCGAGTGTCTTTGTGGATTTTGAGAGGGGCGAGGGCTTCACACAGAGCGAATGGTTAAGTACCAGTAAGTTTGTGCTTGTCACCAACTTGTCGCGTAAGGCAAGCATAAACATGAAGGACGGAACCGTGAAAGTGGCTGGTCCCGTGGAGACATCGGCTACTATTCCATTGGAAATACCCATGACAGTCCCAGCGTGGCTCGCCATCGTAGTGCCCCAGACTGTTCCGGCTGGCACCGCGCTCTTCAGCATCACCATTGGCGGCGTGCCTTACAAGTTTGTGAAGAACGAGGCGTTTACCTATGTGTCTGGCAAACGAATGATCTTCGGCATCAAAGTGGATAAGATTGCGGACAGCGGCAAGTACCGTCTTACGCTCGTAAACGAAGGTATAGCTCCTTGGGAGAACGACCTTGTGAGCCATGACGCCACAGCAAAAGAGTATGTCATTGTCAATTCCACTGCCGGAAATCTTAGGGATTCGATAATCGCTTCCTATAAGGATCTTACCAAGGTGAGACACATGAAGGTAACCGGCTCCGTTAATGCGAACGATTTCTTTTTTATGCGTGACTACATGCCTTGGCTTACGGATCTTAACCTGAAGAATGTAAGAATCGAACGCGTAGAAATATCAGGAATTGTTAACGGGCATGTTGCTAAATATGCAGATGATGAACTGCCTAACGAATGTTTTCATAATAAGAAAACGCTGAGAAGCGTTGTGCTTCCTGATGTTCTTGGGCGTATCGGAAACAACGCTTTTCACAACGCAGGTCTGACAGGTTCTCTCAATGTTCCCGAAGGTGTGGAAGAGATTGGACATGATGCTTTTGTGGGCAACGACCTTATCGGTATTCTTACCTTACCTTCCACGTTGAAGAAAATGGGCAGCTTTGCCTTTGGCGGGTGTGGCTTTGTGTGTCCGTTGAATTTGCCGAATGGACTCGAAGAAATCGGAGATGGATGTTTCAGTGATTGTCAGAATCTGTATGGCAAGCTGATATTGCCAAGTCGTCTGAAGAAATTAGGTGTTAGGGCTTTCCATAATTGCCAAGCTTTGGAAGGCGACCTTGTGATTCCGAAATACTTGACCGTCATTCCCGATTCGGCTTTCATGGACTGTAAGTTGGAAGGCGGACTACAGTTGCATGATGGTATCACTTCTATAGGTAATCATGCATTTGCCGGTAACGGATTTAAAGACGGACTTGCACTGCCGAATAGGCTTAAGGTACTTGAAGGTGGAAACTTCATTGGGAATAATTTCTCAGGAAGTTTGAAGATACCAACGGGATTGCTTAGAATTTCGGAAGAAGCTTTTGCTGGCTGCACTTTCACGGGAGATGTGGAGATACCTGAGGGTATTATGCATCTTCATAAGAGAGCATTTGCAGGAAGCCAAAAACTGCAAAAGATAATCTTGCCAAGCGAGCTTGAGTTAATAGATGAGGAAGCCTTCCGTGATTGCAAATCGCTTCGCGTAATTGAATGTAAGAGCATCTTTCCTCCCGTTGTGAAAAAGAGTGCTTTCTCTGGTGTCCCCTTGCAAGACATCACTGTTATGGTGCCAGAGTCTGCTTTGAATGACTATAAACAGTCTGGCTCCTGGTCTGCTTTCGGACGCATCATTGCCAAAACCAAATAAGACATAGAGTATGAAAAATAATATAGTGAGGTGGCTTTACGTGGTTGTCTGCATTGTCGGGGCTGCGTTTCTTGCGGCTTGCTCCGAGGATGCCGAACCGCAACACAAGGACGCCAAGTCGATGCCGATGACCTTTACGGTGAAGCATCCGTCCCAGACACGTGTCACGGACACCGACTTCGAGAAAGGTGACCGCATAGGAATGTATGTGGCTGACGCAAATAAGCAGATGGATATAGGAGGCAATCTTGTCAACAACGAGGTGCTGACATACGACGGCGACGCATGGACATTCGCCCGACCCATTTATTGGGACGACGGCACGTTCAATGTGTATGCCTTCTATCCACGCATAGATAAGGTAACCAGCCTCGACGAACAGCCTTTCAGTGTGGCTCTCCGTCAGAACACCCCGAGTACAGACGCATCGCTTGGCAGCTATGAGGCGAGCGACCTGCTTTTTGCTTCACAGAAGAATGTAACAGCATCGGATTCGCCCGTCACCCTTTACTTCCGCCACATCATGAGCAAGCTGCGCATACGCCTGATAAAGGGTAAGGACTTTGAAGGCGATCTGCCTACATACGTAGATGTGTATGTGCACAGCACCATTACTTCTGCCACCGTCAACCTCCGTGAAGGCATTGTGACGTGCGATCCGAGAGGTGTGCGTCAGAGCATCATAGCCCATCAGGACGACGAGACCACCTATTCTGCCATCATCGTGCCGCAGGACATCAGCACCCGTATGCCCTTCCTTGAGGTGGAGATAAACGGTGTGAGCTATTTTTATGAGAGCCGCTTCAGATATAAGCCTGGTGTGGAACACCTTGTCAACCTTATCCTTTCCAAAGATCCCGATCAGATAAAGATAGAAATCGGCGGTGAGATATAGGACAGGCAATAACCCTAATAACACTTTCTGAATGAAGAAAATAACGTACATATTATCAGCCCTTGTGCTGATTCTCTTCTTGTGGGCAGCGGCTCTGTGGTTGCTGCCCATCGGGAAAAATAAGGATGTGTCTGCCGAGACACGCTACGGCATGAGCGAGGGCGTGCAGCTTGTGGAGCAGACCATGACCAACGGCGAACACCAGTATGTGGTGGAGGACAATCGTGGCAATGTGTTGTTCCGCATTCCGCTGCGCGGATGCACGCTCGACACGCAGTATCGTGGAGGTCGTCTGCGCTTCCGCGAATTGTCGACGGGTCGTGAAGGATATGTTGACATGCAGGGCGTCGTGGTATTTAATACTGCTTCTGCCGCCCCGTCGCAGCCGTCAATGACTGCGCCGGAGGGTCAGACGTCTGCCATAGCCGGTCCCACGGAGGACATGTGCGGACAGCAGACAGCTGCGAAAGCCAGCCGTAGGGAGGTGAAGCTGCCGACGGTGGATGTCCGCACGGTGGCACACAACAGTCCGTTCTTTGCTGAGGCTTCCAAGATAATCAGCGGAAAATTAGAGGAGACCGATGCCACGCACCGCCGTCAGATTCTCAATTACTGCGAGCATCTGCGCACGGCATACACCACAAAGGACATCGACTTTCTCCGTCAGGTCTTCAGCGACGATGCGCTCATCATCGTGGGCAGCGTCGTCCGTCAGACGAAGGATGGTGCCAAGGTGGGCGCTGACAGCCGTGTGAGCTACGCCCTCCACACCAAGGCAGACTATCTCGCACGGCTTTCCAAGGTGTTCGACATGAACAAGAAGGTGGACGTGCGCTTCTCCGACTTCCGCATTATGCGCCATCCCACGAAGGACGGCATCTACGGAGTGTCGTTGCGCCAGCGCTATAAGAGCGACCGCTATGCCGACGACGGCTGGCTGTTTCTGCTGTGGGACTTCCGCAACGCCTCCATGCCGCTCATCCACGTGCGTACATGGCAGCCGTCGGCTACGTTGGGCAACGACGGAGTGATAGACATATCCGACTTTAATCTTGAATAGACAAAAACATTGTATTTATGCTAAACAATAGTTCTCGGACAATAAAGTTGAGCTTTACGCTTCGTAAAGTGGCGCTTTGCGTGGCTTATACCGTAGCTTTGTGGTGTCTGTCGTTGCACGACGCCAAGGCAGCTGTTCCGTTCAGCATGTCCGTGGATTCAGCTTCCCTTATGCCGGCAGCTGCTGACAGCTCGTTCTCGGTGGAGAGTTTCCGTCAGTTGCCCACCGACGTGAGCGTCTTCATAGATGCCGTCCGCGACCTTAACGGCGAGGCTTGTGCCCTCCTAAAGGTGGTTGCACCTGCCGACTTCGCCTTTTCTTCGCCCTTGGGCATTGCAGCACGTCGCGACAAGGTGGGCGAGATATGGCTTTTCCTTCCCAAAGGCACCAAGAGCATAACGCTGAAACATCCCCAATGGGGAGTGCTGCGCGACTATCAGTTCGGCATGAAGCTGGAGAGCCGCATGACCTACGAGCTGCGTGTTCGCATTCCGCATACAACTGTGGTGGAGAAGCACGACACCATCGTATACACCCAGACAGTCGTAGACACCGTAACCGTGGCGCCACCCCGACGCGTGGTGCCGCTCCATGCCTTCACGATGCTCACAGCCTCCCTCCCCGACGGACCTTCGTGGGGCGTTATGGCAGCCCTGATGCGTCGTCATGGCGCTTATGTGCATGTGAGCAGCAATCTGCGTTCAGCCCCCTCCGTTATCGGTTCGTGTTTTCGCGACGGCTCACGTCCCTCTTTCGACAACATTCCTTATTATACGGGACGCACGCTTACCTCCGGGTTTGCCCTCACCGTGGGCGCCATACATCGTCTGAGCCGCCTGCTCAATATCTTCGAAGGCGTTGGCTACGGCAGTAAGACCACTGCATGGCAGCTGGCGGACAGCGAAGGCGGCGGTTGGCTACGCAACGAAAATCTCAGCCATAAAGGTTTCGCGGCAGAGCTTGGTGTCGTGGCTTCGATAGGAAGGTACTGCTTCAGTGCATCGGCGCTGACCATTGCCGGCAAGCTATGGCAGGGATGCATAGGTGTAGGAATATGTCTTGGAAAGACGGGAGTGATAATAAAGCGCAAGTAAGAAAAAACATACCGATTATGAATAATCGTATTCCCTATATATTATTATTGTTGTTTGTGGCTGTTGTGACGTTCTGTTCTTGCAGCAGTGACAGCCCGGACAACATTGAGCCTCGCCTACAGACGCTTCCGGCTACGTACGTTAGTCGTACGGAAGCCACGGTGTCGGGCAAGTGTGTCAAGAACGAAGGTGTGAGCATGCCCAAATTTTGGTTTAGTTATGGTAAGGACGAAAGCATGACTGAGAGGCAGGACGCCTTTACAGATATCTACGGCAATGTCAGCTCACGTCTTTATTCACTTGATGCCGGCACCACCTATTACTATATGCTTCGTGGCACCAACGGCTCAGCTTCACTCTCCAGCGAGATGCTCAGCTTCACCACACTACTCGCCGAACGCCCCAAGGTTAGCAAGCCGGAATTGCTAAAAAACCAACCGGACAGCATTGTCGTAGGTTACACCATCACGGACGATGGCGGTGCCCCCATCACATACAGCGGATGCCGTGTGTCGGGCGAAGGCATAAAGGGTGGCGAGAAGGCCGTCGTGCAGACCGGAGAAGCTGACGACAAGGGAATGTACAGTCTGCTTATAGACGGTCTGCAGCCCGACGTTACGTATACCATCAAGGCCTTTGCCGTCAATGTCAACGGCGAGACGGAAAGCGAAGCCATCATGTTAAACCCCACGTCCTCCGTCGTCATTAAGGAGGCAGGCACTCTTTCCACCCTCCTCGGCGACCAGATCTTTAATCTTACAAGTCTTTCTGTGGTGGGTCCGCTCAACGGCGACGACCTCCGCACGCTGCGCATCATGGCAGGACGCGATGAGGAGAACCGTCCCACAGCCGGACGCCTTGCCGACATCGACATCTCGGAAGCACGTATCGTTTCGGGCGGTGGCGAGTATGGCGAGTCAAGATTCTCGGAGGACGGAGTGATTGGTGTGGGGCTGTTTCGTTCCTGCACGGTTCTGAAGACCATAAAGCTACCGAACAAAATAGTAAGGATAGAGCAGGACGCTTTCGCCGGCTGTTCCTCTCTTCGCAGCATCACAATCCCCGCATCGGTAAGCTAAGTAAGCACGTCGGCAGGTTGCACGTCGCTGGAGACAATCGACGTGTCGGCAGCCAACACCCACTTCATGAGCAAGGACGGCGTGCTCCTTAGCGGCGACGGCAAGCGCGTTCTCTGGTTCCCGATGGGCAAGAAGGGCGAATACACATTGCCCTCCACCATAGAAAGCGTGGGCGACTATGCCTTCCGCGAATGCAGCGTGGAGAAGTTCGTCTTCCCCGACGGACTGACCAAGTTGGGCGTGTGCGCCTTCTATGACAGCAAAGTGAAGGAAGTGGTGCTGCCCTCCACCCTTAAACAGCTGCCTTCCGGACTGTTCCAGAAATGCAGAAGCCTTACCACGGTACGCCTCGGCAAGAAAGTGGACATCATCAACGAATACGTCTTCGACGGTTGTCCGATAGCGGACCTCTACGTCAGCGCTTTCTATCCGCCGGTTTGCTACGAGGCCACGTTCTACACCACCGGCAACGACTTCATGACGACGTGCCGTGTGCATGTCCCGAAGGGCAGAAAGGAATATTACAGAGCAAAGTCATACTGGGACCAGTTTGACAACATAGTGGACGATTTATAAAGTAAAGAAAATGAATACACCAGAAATAGAAGAACTGAAACGCCTTGTCGAGGAGCACTATGGCAAGCGCCTTACCACGACCACCGACTTTGAAGAGTTCTCGGTGATATTGCGCCTCCGGCATGACATATCCGTGTCGCCGTCGACGTTGAAGCGACTGTACGGCTACGTCAGCGACAGCCATAAGCCGCGCATGCTGACCCTCGACTCGCTCTCCGCATACATAGGGCATAAGGACTATTCCTCGTTCCTGCTTTGGCTGAAGAAGAGCACGCACTACAACTCGTCCTTCTTCGATGCCGGTCAGCTTGTGAGCAGCGACCTCGAGCAGGGCGACATTGTGGAGATAGGATGGGCACCCAACCGTCTGCTCCGCCTCGAATATCTCGGCGAGAGCACCTACCATGTGCTGGAGGCACAGAACAGCAAGGTGGAGGCAGACGACCGATTCATCACGGGCTGCTTCATAAAGGGACAGCCGTTGTTCCTTCCTTTCATAGAGCGCAACGGCGAACGCACGCCTCCGTTCGTGGCAGGACGAAACGGTGGACTCTCAATAGTAAGAAAGATAAGTAAGGGAGAGAAATAATGAGCAACGACGATACACAGTCAACATCAGGATACGTAACAGGAATAGGTGGCGACCTAAGTTTTCAGTCCGGCAGACCGGACAGCGCTTTCATGAACATCAGCGAGTGCTATGTGTCGAGGTCGGGCTTCACCCGCCTTTTCACAGCCGTCCGTTATGGCAAGCGCTACATGCTGAAATGCCTGAAGGAGGATTTCCGATACACGCCGGTTTATCATCAGGCGCTTCTTAAGGAGTTCGAGATAGGGCTGCAACTTGACCATCCCAACATCTGCCGCACCATAAGCATGGAGCCGGTGGGCGAGTTGGGCGAGTGCATAGTCATGGAATGTGTGGACGGAGAGACGCTGGAAGCAGCTGTGGAAGGCGGCAACATGACGGAGGAGAAGGCACGCAAGATAGCCTCCCAGCTGCTTGATGCCATGGAATACATGCACGCCAAGCAGACCGTTCATCGCGACCTCAAGCCTTCCAACATAATGCTGACCCACCGAGGCGGCGACGTTAAGATTATCGACTTCGGACTTTCCGACAGCGAGACATTCTGCGTGCTGAAGATTCCGGCTGGCACACGCGGCTATATGGCTCCCGAACAACTGCAGCCTGGAGCCAAGAGCGACCCCTGCGCCGACATCTATTCGTTCGGAAAGGTGCTGGAATATATGGCTGAGGCTGCCCATTGCAAGAGTCTTGCAAGGGTGGGGCAGAAGTGTGCCGCTGCCGACCGTGCCCGCCGTCCCGCCGACATCGCCCAGGTAAGGCACCTGATGGCAGACGGCGAAAGGTCGTTCGCAGTTGTGAACGCCCTCCTCGTAGCATTGGCATTGGTGCTGCTCATCATCATAGGCGCGATGATAAACTCACGCCAGACTAAACAGGCTGACGCCGTAAACGCCGACTCTGTTTCTGAGAAAGCAGCCAATAAGGTGATGGATAGCAGTCTTTGGTGAGGTGTGAAAGTAATTCCTTCTTCGAAATAATAATAATCTGCGGATTGTTGCGTTATACATTTATATGCAATGGACTGACCAAATACGTAGAGTCAAGATTCTTCTTGTGTTTGCTGCGGTGATAATAGCCGTGGCATCACTTGTCGTGTCACATATTCTCATACGCGACCTCGCTACGGAGGAGCATAACAAGATGGAGGTGTGGGCGGAGGCTATGCGTACGCTTAACCGTGCCGACGAGAACACCGACATCAATCTGGTGCTGAAGGTCATCAACGGCAACAACACCATTCCCGTAATCGTGCTCGACTCGAAAGGCGACGTACAGGCTTACCGAAATCTTGTCATCAAGGACTGCGCCAACGAAGCCGACACGATGCGCTTCGTGACCGACATGGGACACCATCTCCTGCTCGAAAAACGCAACATACGCATAGCCATCGACGACAATCCTGAGAACGGCGTGGCTAACGCTGACTACATAAACGTGTGCTACGACGACTCCGTGATGTTGCGCCGACTGGCTTCTTATCCTTACATACAGTTGGGTGTGGTGATGATTTTCGTGGTGATAGCCATATTCGCACTCCTTACTTCCAAACGCGCCGAGCAGAACAAGGTGTGGGTGGGACTGTCAAAGGAGACGGCGCACCAGCTGGGCACGCCCATTTCCAGCCTTATGGCATGGGTGGAAATACTAAAGGAAACCTATCCCGATGACGACCTCATACCCGAAATGAACAAGGACGTGAAGCGACTGCAGCTCATTGCAGACCGCTTCTCGAAGATAGGCTCCCTGCCCGAACCTGTGGAGACCGACCTAAAGGAGGCGCTCGAACATGTAATCGACTATATGGACCGACGCACGTCCAATAAGGTGAAGATGATTCGCGACTTCCCCGACGACGACATTCAGGTGAAGATAAACGCTTCGCTCTTCGAGTGGGTGATAGAAAACCTGTCGAAGAACGCCGTGGACGCAATGGGCGGCGAAGGCACCATCACGCTGAAGGTGTTCGAGGAGAACAGGAAAGCCGTCGTGGAAGTGACCGATACGGGCAAGGGCATACGCAGCAAGGACATCCGAAACGTCTTCCGACCCGGCTTCACCACCAAGAAAAGAGGATGGGGACTGGGTCTCTCGCTCGCAAAGCGCATCGTGGAGGAATATCACAAAGGACGCATCTTCGTGAAGTGGTCAGAAGTGGGTGTGGGCACCACATTCCGCATAGAACTAAAGAAATAACCCGTATAAACCCAAAAACTTTTGAAAGAATATATTGTTTGTCGGAAAATATTCGTAACTTTGCACACCAAATGTGTAGTTCAGAACAACTTAAGATAAATCTGAAGGATTTGGACGAGGGCCGTACAGCCCTTCAGTTCCACCTTGGCGACGCTTGGTTCGGCTCCTTGGAAGAGGACGAAATCAAGCGCGGAGAAGTGCGTGTGTCTGTAGACATACGCCGTACAGAAAGCTATTTTGAGCTCGACATCCATACCGAAGGCTCCGTCGTTATTCCGTGCGACCTCTGTCTCGACGATATGGACCAGCCCATCGAGACGGACGACCGCCTCGTGGTGAAGTTTGGAGAAGAATATTCCGAGGACGACGACCTCGTGACGGTGGAAGAGGGTGATGGCACGCTCGACCTCTCATGGTTCGTCTACGAATTTATAGCGCTCAACGTTCCCATTAAGCACGTTCATGCACCTGGAAAATGCAACGCGGCGATGATTAAGGCTCTGGAAGAGCACTCAGCTACCCGAAGTAGTGATGAGGACGAAGAGACAGCGGTAGATCCGCGATGGAATGAACTTGAAAAATTAAAAACAATAATTAAAGATTAAAGAAAAATGGCACATCCTAAAAGAAGACAGTCAAAGACTCGTACCCTCAAAAGAAGAACTCATGATAAGGCAGTAGCTCCTACATTGGCAGTATGCCCTAACTGTGGCGCTTACTACGTATACCACACAGTATGTCCTACTTGTGGCTACTATCGTGGCAAGGTGGCTATCGTAAAGGAAGTTGCTGAATAATTAATTTTACCACGATGGGTAAGATAAACGCAATAATCACCGGTGTTGGCGGATACGTGCCTGACTATGTCCTCACCAATGAGGAGCTGTCGCGCATGGTGGACACCAGCGACGAGTGGATTATGACTCGTGTCGGCATCAAGGAACGTCACATCCTCACAGAAGAGGGTCTTGGTACGAGCTACATGGCGCGTAAGGCTGCCAAGGAGCTTATCAAGAAGACAGGCGTTGATCCCGACACTATCGACGCGCTCATCGTCACCACTACAACTCCTGACTATAAGTTCCCCTCTACAGCGTCCATCGTTCTGGGTAAGCTGGGACTGAAGAACGCTTTCGCTTTCGACCTTGAGGCTGCATGCTGCGGATTCATCTATACGCTCGACGTTGCTGCTTCAATGATTCAGAGTGGTCGCTTCAAGAAGATCATCGTCATTGGTGCCGACAAGATGTCGTCACTCGTCGATTATCAGGACCGCTCCACTTGCGTGCTCTTCGGCGACGGTGCCGGAGCTGTGCTCTTGGAGGCAACAGAAGAGGAGAATGTCGGCGTTGTCAATTCGTACATGCGTACGGACGGCAAGGGTCTGCCCTTCCTTCACATGAAGGCAGGTGGCTCTGTTTGTCCTCCGTCGAAGTTTACGGTGGACCACCGTCTGCACTACCTCCATCAGGAGGGACGCACCGTGTTCCGTTATGCCGTGACCAACATGGGCGACGACGTTACAGAGGTGATGAAGATGAACAACCTTACTGTTGATGATGTCAACTGGGTGATTCCTCACGAGGCTAACCTCCGCATCATCGAGGCAGTGACCAAGCGTGTCGGTTTGCCTATGGATAAGGTGGTGGTGAACATCGAACGCTACGGCAATACAAGTGCCGCTACAATTCCTTTGGCATTGTGGGACCACGAGAAGAACCTGAAGAAGGGCGACAACGTCATCTTCACAGCTTTCGGCGCAGGCTTCGTTCACGGAGCTTCGTTCTATAAGTGGGCGTACGACGGCGCAGCCGTAAAGTAATCAGAAATCTATACAAGACACCTTTATAAAAAGAGGGTGTGTCAGAACGACAATCGTTTTGGCACACCCTCTTTGCTGTTTATAATCTTCTTCCTGCTTCGTCCACCAGTTCCTTTATCTGGTCGTTGAAGTCGCGCTCGGCGAGGAGAGCCTCTATGGTCAGGTGCATGCGATAGCGCCAGTAGTGCTTCGGGTTGGCGGGGATGTTGATGCGCTCGGCGTTGGCGTCCTTCAGTCTGATGCTTTCGTCGATGGCGAGCCAGTCCTGTAGCGAGAGGATGCACAGCATGGAGGGAGACGTCAGCTGGCGTGAGATGATGTCGCGGGCGAGCCATCCGGGGAGCGGGTGAGGAGCTGCGCCGGCATGATAGAGCATGGAGTTGTAGAAGTCCTGCGTGCGTTCCTCGTCCTCATCCCACCACTGGCGCAGCGTAGGCATGTCGTGTGTGGAGACTGTGCAGACGGAACGGTAAGGATTGCGCGAGAGCTGGCCGAAGCGTACGTTCGGGTCCTTCGGCATCTGCTGTAGCTCAAGGCTAAGGATGCGAAGCTCCTGCATCACCCAGGGCACGCAGTCGGGCACCATGCCGAGGTCCTCGCCGCAGACCAGCATACGCGTTGCCTGCACCAGACGCGGCAGTTTCTTCATTGCCTCCGTATACCAGAAGTCGTTGTTGCGTCGATAATAGTAGTCGTTATACAGACGGTTGAAAGCGTCCTTGTCCTTATCCCACAGTGCCTCGTAACGGCAGGTGGTCTGCGCCGTGATGCGCGGATGGAAGAGCTTGGAATTCTGACGGTCGCGGACGAAGAGCACGTCCTGCACGAGCGTGTAGAGACCATCGCGCAGCTTTATGTCCTTCTCCGACGTTTTCTCCTTGAATACAGCCTCAATCTTACGCTCCGTATCATATTCAGGCTTAAGCTTGTAGAGGTCGTCACGGTCAGCTTCGAGGTAAGTATTGACAACCTCTTCAGCCAATTCTCCGAACACACGGTCCACCACCCAACGGGCTATGAACGGGCGTGTGAACGCTTCCTCCTGGAAGTGCAGTCCGTAACTCTCAATCTCTTCGCACGTCATACCGAGAACCGGCTGGAACTGTCCGAGCAGACCATGCACGCATTCGGTAGGAATGGCCCAGATGCGGAAGAAGCCGAGAATGTGGTCGATGCGGTAAGCGTCGAAATACTTCTGCATGTTCTGGAATCGTCTTTCCCACCATTTACATCCGTCGCTGATCATCCGCTCCCAGTTGTACGTTGGGAATCCCCAGTTCTGACCGTTTTCAGAGAACGGGTCTGGCGGGGCGCCCGCCTGCGAATCGAGGTGGAAATATTCGGGTTCGTGCCACACATCGCAGCTGTTGCGGTTGACGCCGATGGGGATGTCGCCTTTCAGAATTACGCCGCGAGCCTTGGCATACTCGTGAGCCGAGCGCATCTGACGGTCGAGGATGTACTGCACGAAATAGAAGAAAGCCACGTCCTTGTATGCCTTTGAGCTTGGATCGGACAAAGGTTTGCGGTCAGCCTCGTCCCACTGGTTGTGGTCGAGCCATGTATTGAAGAGGCACGAGCCGTACTTGTCGCGCAGATAGCAGAACTGAGCGTAAGGCACCAGCCAGTGCTGGCTCTCCTCGAAGAACTCCTTGAAGTCGTCCGAAGCAAGCATCTCCTTTCCCTCCTGCTGGAAGAGAAGGTGCAGATAGCGCAGCTTGACGTTGTTGACACGCTCATAATCAATCTGCGGCAGAGCGTTCAGCTCCTCGCGTAACATGTCGAAGCGGTCTGCCTCCACCTTGTCCTTGAGCTGCGGCAGCTGACGCAAGTCGGCATACTGCGGGTGCAGGGCATAGATGCTGATGCAGGAATAAGGATAAGAGTCGGTCCAGGTGTGTGTGGACGTGCTGTCGTTGATGGGCAATACCTGCAGCACGCGCTGATGAGTCTTAGCCACCCAGTCAATCATAAGCTTCAGGTCGCCGAAGTCGCCCACGCCGTAGCTGCCTTCCGAACGCAGCGAGAATACGGGGATGAGTGTGCCAGCCACCTTCTCGTCGCAAAGCGCGAAGAACGCCTGGTCGAGCACAGCCACGTGAGTTTCTCCCTCGTTCATAGTTGGAATGTCAAGCATGCGGTTTTCGCAAGTCTCCCAAAGTTCGTCGCCCTTGTCGTCGAACGCCACGAACTTGAACTCCATCTTCATATCCTCAGCCTCTACCTCGTTCACGCAGCTTGCCTTCTTGTTGCGCTGCAAGGTTCTGTAGTAAGGAGTGCGCTGCAAGGCTTCTATACGCTTGGCGTGCTGCAAAGCCACATAGCGGTCAACGTCTATGTCCACCATCCATTCGTTATGGTTCTGCTCGGTCATAGGAATCGCCTTGGTAAGGTCCCAGTTGCCGAGGAAATCGCCTGCACCCAATAAGGTCAGACGGCTTCCTATGCGGAGCTGCGGAGCACGCACCACCAATCTGAGGATGCGTGGCAGGTCAGTGGGCGTCACCTTTCCCTCAGCGCGTCGGTTGACGCAGTCGGTGAATGCCGAGCTGTAGAGATAAGTGTCGCAGGGGATATCGTGCCATCGGTCATGCACGACGTATCGTTTGGCGGCAGTGGCGTTAAGATATAGCAGATGCTTCATCATCTTCCATTCTGTTCGCTTTATGCCACGATAGTTTCTCACACTATAGTAGTAGCTTACCTTTGTGGTGTCTTCCGGGACGTCGATGTCGCACGACCAGTTAAGTCCGTCGCGCGTGAACATCAGCACGCTGTCCGCAGACTCGTCCTGACCCTCCACGTTCAGCAGAAGTTCTTCTCCAAAGGCAGTCTTGTATTGGATGTCGAAATAGATTTTCATGTTAGTATAGTTTGTTCTAAATGCAAAATTAAGAAAATAATCATATAAACCTATAAAGGTGGATGCTATTTTTTAAAATGTTAGGCTTAATCCTTTATCTTTATGTAAAAGTTGGTTTAAAGCGACCATAAGGCAAAAAAAATACGTAACTTTGCACGTCATTATATACCTTACCACATTATAAATAAACAACCACTTATATTACTAACAATCATAAAATCAACCCAGCTATGAAGAAATTGTCATTTCTTTTCTTTCTTATCGTAGCAAGCATAACGGCATTTGCCGGTAATGTAAGCTCGGGCAAGAAGGCTGCTCCGTTGCGCGCCGCTGCCAAGATGCCGACGTTCTGCAGCGAGACAGACGCCAATCCGCAGTATTACATCGTGACGTTCAATCGTTCGGGAACGTGCATGAGCGAGAGCACCAACGGTACGGACAACTGCATCCGACTCTACAACTCCACTGGTGACGCTTCGCAGCAGTGGAAGCTCGTGGGCACGCAGGACAACTTCCAGTTTGTCAACAAGAACGGCAATTATGCCGTTGTCAGCTCAGAGTCAATCTATACTTCTGAGGGAGGCACCAATCCCAACCCTATCCGCGCTTCTAAGTCGGCACAGCCCGGCGGCTACAAGCTCGTGGTAAGCAGCTGCATGGACAACGGTGCAGGCTTTGAGGTTATCGCAAACTCGAAGTCGGGCAACAACTATATGAATCTTTGGGGCGACCCGAGAGGTGGCAATACCATCGGCTTCTGGAAGGTTGGCGACCAGAACAACGTGGTTTCGTTCACCAAGCCCGGTGCCATGAACGGCGCACTCGACTATAAGACAGTCGGCGTAACGGGGTATTCGCCCGCCAATATGCTCACCCTCTGGTATGACGAGCCTGCCACAACAGCACAGCTTTACAGCGGCGGACAGGGTTACAGCAACTGGATGGAGTATGCATTGCCCATCGGTGACGGACAGTTCGGCGCAAGTCTCTTCGGCGGTGCCTATAAGGACGAAATCCAGTTTAACGAGAAGACCCTCTGGTCAGGAACTGCAGCACGTTCGCCCTACGGCGGTAAGGGATATGGCAAGTATGAGAACTTCGGTTCGGTCTTTGCCGAGGACCTCAGCGGATGCTGCGGCACAACCGACGAGACAGCCGCTACGGGATATCTGCGTCAGCTGGATCTGACCACAGCAACCGGACTCACACAGTTCACTTCTCCCGAGGGCGTTACATATACACGCCAGTATATCGCTTCAAATCCGGCTCGCGTCGTAGCCGCTCACTACGCAGCTGACGCCAATGGCAAGATAAGCATGCGCTTCACTCTCGTTCCGGGATCGGTGCTTACAAGCAACGTGACGTACGAGAACGAGGAGGCTAAGTTTAACGGCAAGCTGGATCTCATCAGCTATAGCGCCGTCATGAAGGTCATCCCCAATGGCGGAACAGTGGAGACAACGGAGGAGGGCATCACCGTAACAGACGCTGACGAAGTGCTCGTCATCCTTGCAGGTGGCACCGACTACGACATCTCTTCTCCCACATACATTGCCAACACCTCTTCACTCGTCTCAGACATCGAGGCTCGTGCTACGTCAGCAGCCGACAAGGGATGGAGAGCACTCTATGACGAACACCTCGCAGACTACGCTTCACTCTTCGGACGTCTGGACTTCCATCTTGACGGAACAGCCAATACGCTGCCCACCAACAAGCTCATCGACACATACAACAGCGGCAACGGCGACAATGCCCTTATGCTGGAGCAGCTCTATTTTGCCTACGGACGTTATCTGGAGATAGCCTCTTCACGCGGCGTTGACCTCCCGTCCAACCTTCAGGGCATTTGGAGCAATATGGTGCAGCCGGCTTGGAACGCCGACATCCACTCTAATATCAACGTGCAGATGAACTACTGGCCGGCTGAACCGACCAATCTCAGCGAGATGCACCTGCCGTTCCTCAACTACATCTGGAACCTCGCAGAGAACCACACGGAATGGAAGCAGTGGGCACAGATGCAGGGACAGGACCGTGGTTGGACCTGCTTCACGGAGAACAACATCTTCGGCGGCGTCAGCTCGTTCAAGAACAACTACGTCATTGCCAACGCATGGTATGCCTCACACCTCTGGCAGCACTATCGCTATACGCTCGACCGTGACTATCTGAAGCGCGTATTCCCTGCAATGCTCTCTGCATCACAGTTCTGGATGGACCGTCTGATATTGGCTTCCGACGGCACTTACGAGACTCCTAACGAATGGTCGCCGGAGCACGGACCTGAAGCCGAGAACGGCGTGGCTCACGCACAGCAGCTCGTTTACGACCTCTTCGACAATACTCTCAAGGCCATTGACGTACTTGGCGACGACGCCAACGTCACAAAAACAGACCTTGCCGACCTTAAGACAAAGTTCGCGAAGCTGGACAACGGTCTGCATACCGAGACATACACGGGCAACTGGGGCTCAGACCGCATCGCCTCTGGCACGCAGATTATGCGCGAATGGAAGTACAGCCGCTATACTGCCACCACCGAAGGCCGTGACCACAGACACATGTCGCACCTGATGTGCCTCTATCCGTTCTCTCAGGTGGAGCCGGGAACAGAGCTTTTTGACGCTGCTGTCAACTCACTCCGTCTCCGTGGCGACGGCGCAACGGGATGGTCAATGGGATGGAAGATAAATCTTTGGGCACGTGCCCTTGACGGCGACCACGCCCGTAAGATTCTTAACAATGCCCTCCGCCACAGCAACGGCGACGCAGGTGTGTTCTATAACCTCTTCGATTCGCACGCTCCGTTCCAGATTGACGGCAACTTCGGCGCTTGCGCTGGTATGGCTGAGATGCTCATGCAGAGCAACAGCGGCACCATCCGCATCCTCCCCGCACTGCCTTCTGCATGGAAGACCGGACACATCGACGGCATGAAGGCTGTAGGCGACTTCACTGTAAGCATCCAGTGGAAGAACAACAAGCCCACTCTTGTGACCATCACAAGCAATCAGGGACAGACAGCTCCGCTTATCTGCGAGGGTATTGGCAATGCAAAGGTATACGTGAACGACATGCTTACTACCGATTTTGCTTTCGATTCTACAGACCAGACCACTCTCTCAGGCGAGGCTGGCACCGTGTATGTGTTCGACTTCGAGGGCACATACAATCCGCCTACAGCCATCGACCGCATCGAGAACAGTGTGAAGGGCAACGGACAGACCTATAACCTCCAGGGTCAGAAGGTAGGCAAGAACTACCGCGGAATCGTAATACGTAACGGAAAGAAAACAGTAAACAAGTAGACTTGTCTACTAAAAACAAATTATGAGAATAAACTATTTGATTGGAACCGCCACTATTGCCGCTCTGCTTTTCGGCAATGTGGCTATGGCGCAGAAGAAGGTGGCGCGCAAGTCAGCGCCCCGCGCCCTGCAGACAGCCTCCGGACCTAACCGCACCATGCCCCTCAAGACGGTGCCGAAGGTATCGGTTGAGGCTCCGTTTGACGAGTCGTGGGTGGAGAACGAGAAGGTGTTTGAGCACTGGAAGCAGAAGGCTCACGCCACATTCATCCCTTATTCGTCTACAGCACTGATGCAGAAAGACGACTGCTACAAATATCCGTGGCTCGAGCCGAAGCACGCTGACGTGCTCTCGCTCAACGGTGACTGGAAATTCCACTACACAGCAGACCGCAGCAAGGGTCGTCCGGGCAAGGACGACTTCTATGCTGACAACGCTGATGTGTCGGGTTGGGACAACATCCGTGTGCCGCTCAACTGGGAAATGGCAGGTTATGACGTGCCCGTATATAACAATGTGGGCTATCCTTTCCACAACAATCCGCCGTTCATAAAGGCGTTTGACGACAACTTCGACAAGAATCCGGTGGGTTCGTATCGCCGCAACTTCACTCTTCCTGAGAACTGGAAGGACGGTCGCCGCGTGTTTATCCACTTCGACGGAGCTTGCAGCGCCATCGTGGTATGGGTGAACGGACAGTACGCCGGTTACTCGCAGGGCGCCAATACGGATGCCGAGTTCGACGTTACCAACTATGTACGCAAGGGCGAGAACAACGTGTCGGTACGCGTATACCGCTGGTCGGATGGTTCGTATCTCGAAGGTCAGGACATGTGGCACCTCGCAGGTATCCACCGCGACGTATATCTGGTGTCAACTCCGCGCACCTTCGTGTTCGACCATTACATCACATCTACGCTTGATGCAGCCAGCAAGTACACAGAGGGTTCGCTCAATGTGGCTCTGACCGTCAACAATCCGATGTATGACAAGGTGACGAAAAACCTTGAGGTGGAGCTTCTCGACGCCAATGACAAGCTCGTCGCAAGCCAGAATGTTCAGGCTGTGATGACAGCAAAGGACTCTCACAAGACCTTCAACGTGAATATGGAGGGACTGAAGGGACTGACACCTTGGTCGTCAGAGAATCCTTATCTCTACACTGTCGTAGTGCGTCAGAAGCAGGGCGACAAGGAAGAGATGGTCTTCTCTACGAAGTACGGTTTCCGTTCTGTTGAACAGCGCGGCAATCTTATCTACGTAAACGGCGAGCGTGTCTTCTTCAAGGGTGTGAACACGCAGGACATCCATCCTCTCCTCGGTCACGCCATCGACACCGAGACAATGCTTAAGGACGTGGTGCTGATGAAGCAGGCTAACGTCAATACAGTACGTACAAGCCACTATCCGCGTCAGCCGCGTATGTACGCCATGTTCGATTACTACGGCCTCTACTGCATGAACGAGGCTGATGTGGAGTGCCATAACAACCAGTCGCTCTCTGACACTCCGTCTTGGGAGAATGCTTACGTGGACCGCACCGAACGCATGGTGCTCCGCGACCGCAACCATCCGAGCGTGGTGTTCTGGTCGTTGGGTAACGAGTCGGGTGGCGGATGTAACTTCCAGGCTACATACGACTGCGTGAAGCGTCTGCTTCCGGGTCGTGACAACTTCGTACACTACGAGGGCTACAACCACGGCGAGAAGTATTCTGACTTCGGTTCGGACATGTATCCGAAGGTGGAGACAGTCATCAAGCAGAGCAGCGGTCTGAACAACAAGCCTTACTTTATCTGCGAGTATGCACACGCAATGGGTCAGGCTGTCGGCAACCTTCAGGAATACTGGGACGTTATAGAGAAGAGCACGGGCATCGTGGGTGGCTGTATCTGGGACTGGGTGGACCAGGGTATCTACGATACACGTCGCATCAAGGAGCACAAGCCTCTCATTGACAGCAAGACAGGTCTTCACTATTATACTTCTGGCTATGATTACACCCGCATGAATCGTGGTGACAATGGATTCCAGGGCGACTTTATGTCCAACGGTATCATCACTCCGGGTCGTGAGTGGACTGCCAAGCTTGAGGAGGTGAAGTACGTATATCGCAATGCCGACTTTGTTGGCTTCAAGAACCACAAGGCCGCTATTAAGAACAAGAGCGCATTCACCAACCTTGCTGATGCCTATACATTGACATACCGCGTACTTGCTGACGGCAAGGAGGTGGAGAAGGGCCCTGCTGCCGTTCCTTCATGCAAGCCGGGTGCAACATGCGAGGTGGACATCCCTTACACAACAGCCGTAAGCGCTGACAAGGAGTATGTGGTGGAGCTTAGCCTTAATCTCAAGAATGACGCTTCATGGGCTAAGAAGGGCTACTCAATGGTGGCAACACAGTTTAAGCTTGGTGCTGACGCTGCTGTAGCAAGCGTTCCCGTTGCTGACCCGACATTCGTAGAGCAGCCCCACGGCACTCTGCCCGTTATCGGCAAGCTGAAGGGCAAGCTGAAGATAGAGGGCCGCAAGGTTGTCGGTAAGAACTTCGCCATCAGCTTCGCAGAGAACGGAACAATAGCAGACTGGACATTCAACGGCAAGCAGATTGTAATGCCTGAGGCTGGTCCCGACTTCAACGGTTTCCGCCGTATTGCCAACGACAATATCTCACTCGGCGCTACCGGTGGTGTAGCTGAGAACGAGAACAAGGAAGAAGGTGCCATCTCTGGTCAGAAGCATCTCGTAAAGGCTCCGACAAAGCAGGGCAAGAACGTTGTTGTGGAGACCACAGTGGGCAACGGCAAGGACACACACGCCATCGTATATACCATCTATCCTAACGGAGTGGTGGACATGAAGGTGACATTCGAGAACTCGTCTGTAGACACTCGTCGTGTCGGCATCACTATGCAGTTCGCTCCGGGTATGGAGAATGTGGAGTATTACGCCAAGGGTCCGTGGTCTAACTACATCGACCGTCAGCGTAGCCAAATGCTCGGCAGATATACCACAACCGTAGACGGCATGTTTGAGGAGCAGAGTGCTCCGCAGACAATGGGCGATCGTCAGGGCTTGCGCAACCTGAAGTTGTCTGGCAACGGCACGTCTCTCGATATCACCGTAGAGGGAATGCTCGCATTCTCGCTCTCTCACGTAGACGACCAGCAGTTCAACTATGACGTCTTCTATGGCGGCAAGCATCCTTACGACCTCACACGCAGCCCGCAGGTGTTCGCTCACTTCGACATCTGGCAGCGTGGCATCGGCAACCATTCATGCGGCGGCGACTCTTGCCTCCCGCAGTACCAGGTTCCAACCGGCAAGCATGTCGTAACAATGAGATTTGCTCCGAAGGCAGAATAAGGGGCTTCTAGATGTTCTAGATTATCTAGGCCTTTCTATGATAATAAAAAAAAGCATAGCTTTAACTTTCTATGGTTAAAGCTATGCTTTTTTCGTATGCTGCTTTTCTTTATCCTCTTATTTCTTCACTCCCATATTCCACAGCGTGAAGCTCAGGAGATCGGCCTGTTCCTGGAGGCGCTTTGCCAGTGGCTTGCCTCCGCCGTGACCGGCGTTAACGCCGATGCTGATAAGGACCGGTGCCTTTCCTGCCTGACATTCCTGCAGGCGAGCAGCGAACTTGAACGAGTGGGCTGGTACCACACGGTCGTCGTGGTCGGCTGTGGTGACGAGTGTGGCGGGATAGCTTACGCCTGGCTTCAGGGTGTGGAGCGGCGAGTAAGCCTTGAGATATTCGAACATCTCCTTCGAATCCTCTGACGTACCATAGTCAGGTGCCCAGTTCCAACCGATTGTGAACTTATGGTATCTGAGCATATCCATAACGCCTACTGCGGGCAGACACACCTTGTAGAGGTCAGGACGCTGCGTCATGCAGGCTCCTACGAGCAGACCGCCGTTGCTGCCACCCTGGATGGCGAGATAGTCCTTCGATGTGTAGCCCTTATTGATGAGCAGTTCGGCTGCTGCAATGAAGTCGTCGAAGACGTTCTGCTTCTGCAATTTCGTTCCAGCCACATGCCATTCCTCACCGTACTCTCCGCCACCACGCAGAACTGCATGCACGTAAATGCCACCGCGCTCCATGAAGGGGATGTAGTTAGAGAGGAAGAAGGGATTGTATGAGAGGTTGAAACCGCCGTAGCCGTAGAGCAAGAGTGGATTCTTGCCGTTCATCTTCAGTCCTTTCTTATAGGTGATGAAGAGGGGAGCACGTGTACCGTCCTTCGACGTGTAGAACACCATCTCCGTCTTGTAGTCCTGCGAACGGAACGACGTCTTCGGCGCTGCCCAGACCTTGCTTGTTCCTGCCGTCATGTCATAGCTGTATACAGTGGAAGGAGTGGTATATGACGTGAACGAATAATAAACCTCCTTCTGTCCTCGCTTGCCGCTTGCGCTGACCGAACCGTATGTCGGCAGCTCTATCTCCGAGAGACGCTTGCCGTCCAGAGAGTAGACATAGAGCTGGTGGCAGTTGTCCTTCATGTACTTCAGAATCATACGGTCGCCGGCGAAAGTCACTCCGTCAAGCACGCTCTCGCTCTCCGCCACCACTTCTTTCCAGTCGCTGTATCCCGGCTTGTTGATGTCAGCCACCATCAGTCGGTAACGTGGTGCGTCGGCGTTGGTAAGGATATACATCTTGCCGTCAATGGTCTGCACGGGATTATAGATATAGTCAGGATTGGCACACATCTGTATGAACTGCGAGTTGGGCTGCTTCAAGTCGCGGACGAAGAGATTGTTGCCGTTCGCCATACCAGCCTCGGTCAGGTACATCACCGTTTCGTCGCGGTCGATGCTTACGCTATAGAAGCGCAGCGGCTGTGTAGGGTTCTGATAGAAGAGGCGGTCTTCGCTCTGCGGCGTACCGATCTTGTGGTAATAAATCTTCTGCACAGAGTTCTTCGCTGACGTCTCCTTTCCCTTCTCAGGTGCGTCGTAAGCGCTATAATAGAATCCGTCGCCGAGCCATTCAGCGCCCGTAAACTTCGCCCAGACAATATGGTCGTCAAGCACCTTGCCCGTCTGACAGTCCTTTACGTAAATCTCCTCCCAGTCCGAACCGTTACGCGAAATCACGTAAGCCATATAGCGTCCGTCGTGTGAGAAGTGGGTTCCCTTCAGCGCCACCGTTCCGTCCGCGCTAAGCGTATTCGGGTCGAGCCAGACGCGCTGCTGGTCTTCCTTTGCATCCGGGCTGTCCATCTGATAGAGCACAAACTGGTTTTGCAGTCCGTTGTTACGATATACATACCACTTGCCGTGCTGCTCGAACGGCATACCGATCTTCTCGTAATTGGCAGTCTCCTTCAGTCGCTTCAGAATAGACTTGCGGAGCGGGATGCGGTCGATATACTTACGTGTGACGGCGTTCTCCGCCTCCACCCACTGCGCCGTTTCGCGGCTTGTGTCGTTCTCCAACCATCGGTACGGGTCGGCAACCTTCTCGCCGAAATACTCGTCTACGACATTGTCCTTCCGCGTCTGCGGATACCTCACGTCCTGCGCCTGCACCATTGTGGAGGCAAGCAAGGCAGAAGCTGTTATAGAAAAGAATAATCTTTTGTTCATTTGATTTAAGGATTTTGTGCAAATATACGAAAAATCCCCCAATGTGGGACGCTTCGTGCGAAAGATAATATCTTTTCTTCTGAAACGTCCCGCATTGGGGGATTATATAAAGTCTTCTTGTCTGAAAATTCCTTATCCGTAGATGATGTTTCCGTCGGCGTCGCGGTTCTCGTCGATGAACGACTTGTTGTACTGCGTCATGCCGCGGAGCGACATACCCATGCTTGAGAAGCCGCCGTCGTGGAAGAGAGTCTGCATGGTCACCTTGCGAGTGAGGTCAGAGAACATCACCACGCAGTAGTCGGCGCACTCGTCAGCGCTGGCATTGCCGAGCGGCGACATGCGGTCAGAGAAGTCGTAGAGACCGTCGAAGCCCTTGATGCCGCTACCCGCTGTCGTGAATGTCGGCGACTGTGATATGGTGTTGATACGTACGCCCTTCTCGCGTCCGTAGATATAGCCGAAGCTACGGCAGATTGACTCGAGCAGCGACTTGGCGTCAGCCATGTCGTTATATCCGAAGAATGTGCGGTGTGAGGCGATGTAAGTCAGTGCGAGCACTGAAGCGCCGTCGCTCAGCGCGTCCAGCTTCTTGGCAGCCTGCAGCATTTTGTGGAACGAGATGGCAGAGATGTCCAGTGTCTTGTTCAGGAAGTTGTAGTCCAGATCGTCGTAAGTGCGCTTCTTGCGCATGTTCACGCTCATTGCTACAGAATGGAGCACGAAGTCAATCTTACCTCCGAGAGCTTCCTGAGCCTTCTCGAAGAGGTTGGTCAGATCCTCCACCGATGTCGCGTCGGCAGGGATGATGGTTGCGCCGGTCTTCTTGGCCAGCTCGTCGATGGTGCCCATACGGCATGCCACCGCTGTGTTAGTAAGCACAATCTGTGCTCCTTCCTCTACTGCGCGTTCCGCTACTTTCCACGCTATCGAAGCGTCATTCAATGCGCCGAATATTATACCGCGCTTTCCTTTCAATAAATTAAAAGACATTACTTTCTTATTTCGTTTATGTGATATTTCTTGCCTTAGGCGGTGCAAAGTTAATATATTTTCTGCACACAACGGCTACAATGTGTGCAAAAATGTATTCTTAAAGGGTAGATTTGTGTTCAAATTACCATTATAATTCATTTAAATATTACTTGGAGATAACAAAAATTAGTAGTATTTTTGCATTCGTATACTATAAACCTATAACCTTACCACACCCCACGAAGCCTTATGTCAAACAGACGTTACACCTTATCATATAGTTTGTCCCACCTGCTCTCACGATGCGGCCTTCTTGCCGTAACGTGTCTTGCTGTCGTGTTTTTCCTCACTTCTTGCCATTCTTCGCCTTCTCCCAGTCATCTTCAGGCTCTGCGCTCTCATGCTGACAGCATTGTGGACGAGGTGGATGGTGAGCAAAGCCTCGACAGTCTTGTGAATGCGGCGGAGCGCAAGGGCGACCGCATGCTGGAGATGCGTGCACGCAAGAAGCTCGGACGCGTCTACCGTGAGTCCAACTTCTTCATCAAAGCCATCGACTGCCACACCCGCGAACTGAAGCTGGCAGAGCAGCTCGGCGACACCATTGCTGCCGTTCAGGCGCTCAACAACATCGGCACCAACTTCCGACGCATGGGCATCCTCGATGAAGCCGTAGACTATCATTACCGTGGACTGCATCTCTGTGAGGAGTTCAGCCTTAAGGATGACAGCACGGCGCGTAAGAACCGTGTGATTTCGCTCAACGGCATCGGCAACATCTGCCTCACGCTCGGCGACACCGAGACTGCCGACTCCGTATTCAACGCTGCCCTCGAAGGCGAGAAGCGTCTTGGCAGCCATCTCGGTCAGGCCATCAATTACGCCAATCTCGGTTCGCTCTACGAGCGTAACGGCCAGATAGACTCTGCCTGGACGTTCTATCGTCGCTCCATGGAGCAGAACCGCCTGGCAAAGTCTGACCTCGGCATTTCACTCTGCTATACTCATTTCGGACGCCTTAACGAGAAGCAGGGCAAGAAGGCGGAGGCGATAGCCGAATATCGCAAGGCTTACGAAATAATGGCGCCCTCCGACGACCGCTGGCACACCATGGAGCCGTGTCTGGCATTGGCGGAGATTTACATCAAGATGGGCGACGACGCCACCGCCATGCAATACCTTGACACGGCAGACCGCCTGGCTCACGACCTCCATTCGCTGGAACATCAGTCTCAGATTGCCCGTCTCTATTACGACATCTACAACCGCAAGGGTGACAGCCGTCAGGCGCTGCATTTCTATAAGATATACAACGAGCTGGGCGACAGCGTCTCGAGCGAGAAAAATATCATACACATGCAGAACATGCGTGTGCGCTACGAGCATGAGCAGCACCGCGCCGAGATAGAGTCTGTCAATCAGCAGTATCGTACGGAGCGCACGCTGAAGCGCCTTAGCTTCGCTGCCGGTATGTTGGTCGTCATCCTCGCCGCCGTCATCGTGTGCTTCATGCTCTATGCTCTCCGCGCCCGTAAGCGCAAGCAGGAGGTGCAGCACCAGTTAGACGAGATGCGCCTCTCGTTCTTCACCAACATCACCCACGAATTTCGCACCCCGCTGACCGTCATCCTCGGCTATTCACGCATGATGGAGGAGGGCAAGGTGCCGATGGGCGACATCACGCGAGTGGCTAATATGGTGTCGCGACAGGGCTCGCGCCTCCTCTCGCTCATCAATCAGCTCCTCGACATACAGAAGGTGAAGTCGGCTGTGGGCAAATGTGACTGGCATCGTGGCGACGTGGTTCTCTTCCTCTCCAACATCATTGAGAGCCATCTCAACATGGCACACTCTCGCGGCATCCGTCTGCTTTATGCGCCGAAGCAGCAGAAGGCTGTGTGCGACTTCGTGCCCGACTATGCACAGAAGGTGGTGTGCAATCTTGTTACCAACGCCATTAAGTTCTCGAAGGAGGGCAGCGAGGTGCTCGTGTCGCTCGATGTGGGTGAGGAAATGCTGCAGATGCGTGTGGCCGACTTCGGTAGCGGCATCTCGCAGGCCGACCAGCAGCGCATCTTCGAGCCGTTCTATCAGACCGAGAGCGACAAAAAGACCGTCGGTTCGGGCGTCGGACTGGCGCTTGTCAAGCAGATAGTCAGCGCTCTCAACGGCAGCATTAGCCTCGTCAGTAAGGTGGGCGAGGGTTCGGTGTTCACCGTGCGCATTCCGGTGAAGGCACCGGAAGGAGTGGAGGTGAAGTCGTTGGAATCGCTCGGCTCCGTCCCCACGTCCATCCTCTTGAACGCCGAGAACGATGTCATGCCAGAAACAGACTGCTCTGCCTCCATATCAGAAGCTGACGATGCTGACGACGACAATCAGTCCGATACCCGTCAGCTTGTCCTGATCGTGGAGGACAACGCTGATGTGGCAGAGTATATGACCATGCTGCTCAAGACTCGTTATCGCTTGGCAATAGCGCACGACGGCATGGAGGGCTTGGAGGTGGCGACGCAGCTTGTGCCCGACATAATTGTCACGGACGTCATGATGCCCCGCATGGACGGCTATGAGCTTTGCCAGGCTGTCAAGCAGTCGGACGTGCTCAATCACATTCCCGTCATCATCGTCACGGCAAAGACTACGCAGACTGACAAGCTTCGCGGCTTGCAGCTGGGAGTGGACGCATACATCTATAAACCCTTCGATGCGGAGGAGCTGGCTGTAAGCGTAGACAATCTTCTTGAGAAGAGCCGTATGCTCCGCGAGCGTTATATGCAGGCAGCTGCGGAGCACCAGCCCAATGCCGAGGCTGCCCTTCCTCCGCAAGACCGTGCCTTCATCGGCCGTGTCAACACGATTGTGGACAAGGAGATGAGCGAGGGCAATGTCACTGTCGACACCGTTGCTGTGGCTCTCTGTATGAGTTCGGCGCAGTTCCGCCGCAAGCTCACCGCCGTCTCCGGCACCACTCCAGCCGTCTACATCCGCACAAGACAGATGCAGATGGCTCAGCGTATTCTTGACAGCAATGCTGACCTCCCCATCAACGAGGTGGCTATGAAGTGCGGCTTCTACGACGTCTCTCACTTCACCCGCACCTTCAAGCTGGTGATGGGAGTGACGCCGACGCAGTATAAGAAGGGGTGAGAGAGTTAGGAATTACAGCTGATAAGGCAAACATAGGAGGCTATGGCGTCTCGCCGTAGCCCCGCAGCCTTCCATAGCAGAACATCAATCAGCGCCGTGTCCCGAGGGGACACGTATCCATCAGAAACCCACAGCAAGCTCCGAAG